>OGDY01003101.1_pt1 | contig 13697 bp, 6 predicted proteins | sample 1570341 | NCBI WGS metagenome assembly OGDY01 (sample SAMEA2581972, study PRJEB24529) | metagenome | biome: Human gut stool | place: China | collected 2011 | reverse complement strand
GATGTAAGGGATAGGATGAGAATATATAAAAATTGTCTGAAAAGATTTGTGATATGGTAATATATAATATTTTCAAATAGATTACTACATAGTATAGTAATTTGGATAGTGTTCTGTAAAGTTTAAGCTCATATGTAAAAATACCACTCTATATAGATAGAAATATACCCTTTTCATTGTTCATTATACTTATATATTTGCATAGAAACTTAAAATGCGAATTTATGAACTTGAACTTAAAATCTATTTTTTCATTTTCTGTGTTATTTTTCCTGATGCAATCTCTGTGGGCATCGGATACTAAAGTCAAACAATGGAGAAACAATCAGAATGCATGGCAGGACCAGATCATAAACGGAATTAACCGTTTGTCTCCCCGCAGTACTACTTATTCTTACCGGAGGGTGGATTGGGCTTTAGATGGAAACAGAGAAAAATCAGAGTATATGTCGTTGAACGGCCAATGGAAGTTTAACTATTCCGAAGATGTAGCATTGGCACCCGGTGATTTTTATAAAGTAGAGTACAATTCATCATCATGGAAAAGTATTCCTGTTCCTTCATGTTGGGAGATGCAGGGATATGGTTATCCCATATATACAAATACTATTTATCCTTTCCCGGCTCGTCCGCCATATATTGACAGGAATAATCAGACGGGGTGTTATATCAAGGAGTTTGTTGTTCCTGACAAGTGGAAGAACGACAGGATTATACTCCATTTCGGAGGCGTCTATTCGGGATTTAATGTATGGATAAACGGACAGAAGGTGGGATATTCCGAAGACAGTTGTTTGCCTACGGAATTTGATATTACTGAATACGTGAAGAATGGGGAAAATAAACTAGCAGTACAGGTGTATAAGTGGACTGATGGAAGTTATATGGAAGATGCTGACCATTGGCGAATGGCTGGTATCCATCGTGAGGTATATATCATGTCTATTCCGCAGGTGGCTATATATGATTATGGAGTAAGAACACGTATTGATTTCAAAAAGAATATAGCACGATTACAGATTCGTCCCGAGATAACAAATCAGAATATGGAAGATTTGACGGGATGGAATTTATCCGCCCAATTATATGATGCCGATGGAAATCCTGTGTTTGGAAAAGACATTACCGTTACAGCCGATTATGTGGTGAACGAACCTTATCCTCAGCGTGATAATGTTTATTACGGAATGATGGAGGGAATTGTTTCTAAGCCAAAACTATGGAATTCGGAACACCCTTATCTATACACTTTGGTTATAAAGCTCACAGACAGAAATGGCAACGTGGTGGATGCGAGAAGTAATAAGGTAGGGTTCAGGGATATTAAAATAACAGGTAATCAGATTCTGGTGAATGACACTCCTATTAAACTCATTGGTGTAAACCGCCATGACCATAGCGAGACCGGAGGAAAGACCGTTACACGTGATGAGATGCTCGAAGACGTTCTGCTTATGAAGCGTTATAACTTCAATACAGTCCGCACATCGCACTATCCTAACGACCCTTATTTCTATGAATTGTGCGATAAGTATGGTATATACGTAATGGATGAGGCTAATCTTGAAACTCATCATCAAAGAGGCTATCTGTCCAACAGACCTGAGTGGATTAATCCATTCATGGAGAGAGTGGTAAGAATGGCTGTAAGAGACAGGAACCATCCTTCTGTGTTCATGTGGTCGTTGGGTAACGAGTCTGGATGCGGTCCTAATCATGCTGCCCTGTCAGGATGGTTGAAAGATTATGACCCAACCCGCCCTGTTCATTATGAGGGAGCACAAGGTCAGCCGGAAAATCCTTTATACAAACCTATCGGACGTAAAGAAGCATCAATCGTTACGAGTGAGATAGATTTTAATGTAAACGAAGAAGTCAAACCGGCAAAGAAAGAGTTTTATGTGTATGCCAATCCCGATGATCCTTTATACGTCGATGTCATCAGCCGTATGTATCCTATGGTCGATGAGCTTATTGCGATGACTAAGAATCCGGTCATGAACCGTCCGATAATAATGTGTGAATATGCACATTCTATGGGAAACTCTACCGGCGGGCTGAAAGAATACTGGGATGCAATACGTTCTCATGATGCGCTTGCCGGCGGATATATTTGGGACTGGATAGACCAGGGATTGCTGGATAATGAACGGAAATATAATAAGAAATCATGGAATTATGGTGGTGACTATGAGAAAGGGGAGCACAACGACCAAAACTTCTGTATAAATGGTGTTATCAGTGCCGACCGCTCCATTAAACCTGCTACTGAGGAATGCAAGTACGTGTTTGCTCCTGTATCATTTACAACTGATAATGTCTATAGTGGAGAGATAACTGTGAAAAACAGAAACTTCTTCCTTTCAACAGATGAGTATCGTTATTTTTGGCAATTGAAGGACGAAGACAGTGTATTGCAGGAAGGTGAGATTATTGTGCCGACAACACCAGCTGGTGAGAGCTGTAAACTAAAACTTCCTATTCAGAATTTCAAGGCCGATGACGGTGCGGAATATTGGTTATGCCTGAGTGCCAGGCTCAAGAATGACAATCTGTATGCCAAAGCTGGATACGAGGTTGCCTGGGAACAGTTTAAGTATCTTTCTTTACCAAAGATAGTAGAATGTGTTGATACTACATTGGATATGGAAATCGATTCAGATAACAAGAAAGACATCAGCGTGAAGGGAAAGAACTTTTATCTGAATATCAGTGATGGTTATATCAGTCAGTATAAGATAGATAATGAAAGTATCATCACATCTGCTCTGAAACCAAACTTCTGGAGAGCGTCAACAGACAATGACTGGCGAGGATGGAAGGTCGATAGACTGTTTGCATTCTGGAAAGATGCTCCATTAAAGCTAAAGACAGTTTCTATAGATGTACGCAAATCGGAAGGCAATCTTGAGGTTAAGGTGCTAAAGGCTATAGATGAAAGACTGAGACTTACCTTGAATTATAAAGTAAAAGCAGACGGAACAATAGGCGTTCATTATTCAATGATGAAGTCTCCTGAAATATCAGAAATGTTGCGCGTAGGATTGCAATGCGAATGTACCAATCGTCTGTCGGATGTGACATATTATGGACGTGGCCCATGGGAAAACTATTCCGACAGAAAAGCCTCTGCAAGGTGTCCGCTCTGGGATTTGACTATGTAGTGCCGCAGGAAAACGGAAACCGTTGTGACGTGAGATGGTTTGCCTTGCAGTCGGATAAGGCAGGTGTGATGATTGTCGGCGATGAACCCCTATCTGTTTCAGTGTGGGAGATGTCGCAGAATGCGATTGATAAGGCTAAACATATAAATGAACTTGAAAAGGACTTGTATTCTAATACTCTTAATATCGACCTGGTTCAGGCTGGAGTGGGCGGAACAGATAGCTGGAGTCTTAAGGCCCGTCCTTCAATAAACAAGCGTCTTCTGAACGGAAGCTATTCATACGGATTTACTTTTGTTCCACTCGACAGAGATTCTAATCTTAAGGAAATGGGCAGAAAGAAATTCTGATATTCTGATGATTATTAATGATAAAATGGTTGTTGGAGTCTTGAAACAGATTTTAACAGCCATTTTCTTTAAATACTTGGTTAATCCATTTATCCCCCCTTATTTGTTTGGAATTTTTCCCCTTTGGTTATAATCAGAGTAAATATATTTGTGGTGTCAGTAAGTAGCGCGCAACTGATAAAATTGAAAATTTCACTTAAAGAAAAACACTAATTAAAAAACTCTAGATTATGAACAGAACACTATCATTAATGTGTATGCTGATTCTTATAACGTTCAGTTTACCATTAAATGCACAGAACGGGAAAGTTACCGGTTGTATAACAGACTCCGATGGTTTACCTGTGATAGGTGCAAGTATTTTAGTTAAAGGTACCACAAACGGTATTATTTCTGATTTGGACGGAAATTATATCTTGGAAAATGTACCAATGGAATCGACATTGATTTATAGCTTCGTAGGATATGATACACAGAATATAGTGTATAAAGGTCAGTCTAAGATAGACGTTCAATTAAAAACATCTGCCATTGCACTCGAGGAAGTTGTAGCAATAGGATATGAGGTTAAGAAAAAAAGTGTTGTAACAGGTGCTATCAGTAGCATCGATTCCGATGATTTATTGCAATCTAAACCAGCAAATGCTGTGAATGCATTGAGCGGTAGGGTTAGTGGTGTGAACGTTGTGACAAATTCCGGTCAGCCAGGATCAGCACCGAAGCTGGTAATTCGTGGTGTTGGTACAAATGGAAACTCTAATCCTCTTTTTGTAATTGACGGACTGCCTATGGACGACATGAACAGTGTAAATCCCAACGACATTGAAAGCATGGAAGTCTTGAAGGATGCAACTTCAGCTGCTATTTATGGTGCCAGAGCCGCTAATGGTGTAGTCCTTATAACCACAAAGAAAGGAAAGAAAGGAAAGACATCGCTTGCTTATGATGGTTACTATGGTTTTTCTACAGTAGCAAAGAAACCAACCATGCTGAATGATGAACAGTACATCATGCTAATGAAAGAGTTTGCCGACAATGATGATATGCCGCTTGCCGGTGGTGTACCTACTGCTCCAACAGGTTATAATACAGACTGGTTTAATGAAATATTGAATACAGCTCCTGTTACTGAGCATAACATTACTGCTAACTTTGGCAGTGATAAGGGTTCAAGCTTGCTTTCATTGAATTATCTAGACCAGAATGGTATTATCGGTGAAGATGCGTCATTTTACAAACGATTCAGCACAAGGCTGAACAGTTCCTATTCTATAAATGATTTCTTAAGTGTAGGTGCAAACGTAAACTATGCATATATAGAGAATAGTGGAGTGGCAACCGGCATTAATGGCTATAATCCGATATCATACGCTTATAATATTGATCCTACTACTCCGGTTTATGATGAGAATAGCAACGATACTTTCGGATATGGAGTCTCTCCTGTACCTTATAGCCGTATGTGGAACCCTATTGCATTTATGGATGAGGCACCTAAGAATAAAAATATTACCCAGCAATTTTTTGGTAATGTTTATGCTGAGATTACTTTTATTAAAGACCTTGTTTTTCGCACAGATTTTGGTATTAATCATCGGAATTTCCGTGGAAGAATGTTTGCACCAAAGTTTTTTCATTCTGCAGAATGTAAAGAAGATAATTCTAGGGTAGAACAAAGTACAAATGTTAATAGTAGTTGGCAGTGGGAGAATACATTGCGATATAAAAAATCTTTTGGTGAACATTCTGCATCTGTCCTGTTAGGTACTTCTGCATCAAGAGATGTTTATGAGTTTATGACAGGAACACGAAATAAATATCCAAATGAAGCAATGACCAATGAGAATTACTGGTATCTTAATGCAGGTGATGTTATGACATCAGCTAATAGTGGCGGGGCTAATCCTAGACATAGTATGTTCTCATATTTTGCTCGTCTAAGCTATAATTATGCTGAAAAATATATGGCGGAAGTTGTGGTCAGACGCGATGGGTCTTCAAATTTCGGCCCCAATAACAGATATGCTACTTTCCCGGGCGTTTCATTAGGTTGGAATGTTTCGAATGAGAAATTCTGGAAAATTAAGAACTTTGATGTCTTCAAACTTAGATTCTCTTGGGGACAGAACGGAAATGAGCGAATTTCTCCATTCTCCTATACTTCTATTATTGGCAATAATTATAATTACACGTTTGGTAATGCCATCACTGTGGGATCTGCTCCTAATAACCTTGTCAATCCTGATGTAAAATGGGAAACTTCTGAACAATTTAATGTTGGTGCCGATATGACATTCTATAATGGTATGATTAGAGCAAGTTTCGACTGGTTTAAAAAAAGTACTAAGGATTTGTTGTTCCAGCCAACAGTTGAAGCCATTAGAGGTAATAATGCTGCTTTCAGAAACCTTGGTAATATAACAAACCAGGGAGTTGAAATGCAGATGACATTTAATAAAAATTGGAATGAAATCAACTTCTCTGTTTCCGCAAATGCTTCATATCTTAAAAATGAGGTTGTAAAGATAGGAAATACAAATGGATATACTGATGGTGGTGATTGGAGAACATCTGTAAAAGTTACTCGTATGGAGGAAGGTCATGCTATGGGTTATTTCCGTCTTTATAAGAATTTAGGTATATTTCAAAACGAGGAGCAGATACAGAACTATAAATCAAAAGATGGTAAAGTGATACAGCCAGATGCCGTTCCGGGTGACTTTATATGGCAAGATACAAATGGCGATGGCCAGATTACAGATGAAGATAGAACCGATTGTGGAAATCCTTGGCCAAAATGGACATTCGGTTTGAATTTAGGTGCCGACTGGAGAGGTATTGATATGACAATCTTTTTAACAGGAAAAGCTGGATATAAAGTTTTCTCTGATATTTACCGTCAGGAAGCATACGGACGTTCTAATCTACCTTCATACTATCTGGATAGATGGCAGAAAGAAGGTGATAATAATGGAGTGCCTCGTCTCTCATCCAAAGATCCTAATGGAAACTTTAGCAAACCTTCCGATTTTTATCTTTATGATGGTTCGCATTTAAAGATTTCTTCACTTGAGGTAGGCTATTCATTCCCAACTAAATTAATAAACAAGTTGATGCTGAATAAAGCAAGAATTTATGCAGCAATTGATAATCTTGCCACTTTCACCAGCTATCCGTTTATGGATCCTGAAGTTGGAAATATGGCAGGAGACAATATTCTAAGCACAGGTATTGACTATGGTACTTACCCTCAGGCCCGTACATTCAGATTTGGTTTAAGTCTTAATTTCTAAAAATGAAAATTATGAAGTCAAAAATACATAATAATATTCTAATACTCATGTTTGCTGCAATTACATCATCATCTTGCAGCGACAGTTTTCTGGATTCATATCCTATAATGTCAGAAACAGAAAGTTCTTTTTATAGGACCGATGAACAGATGTTCAAAGCACTTACTGCTTGTTATGATCCATTAGCTCACATAGGTGGTGGCTCGGGTGATGCGCTTGCTTCCATAGTACCTATGGGTGAAATCCGCTCTGATAACGCTCGCACAGGCGGTGGTTCTGATCAGGATCAGCCTTATATGCAAGCTATAGAAGACTATTCAAATACGAGTGTCAATTCTATTTCCGACAATTTGTGGAAGACACGTTACCGTGGTATATATCGATGTAATCTTGTAATAAATTCAGAGTATGACAGCCAGGAAGCTAAAGTTTATAAAGCTGAAGCTAAATTCTTACGTGCTTGGTATCATTTTGAATTGTTGAGATATTATGGTCCATGCTTTATTAGTCTTGAGACTCTTTATCCTGAAGGATTCAGGTTTACGAGAGATACTCGCGAAAATGTAAATAAAGCAATAGAGAAAGATCTTTTAGAGGCTATTCCAGAACTGAAAGACAGATTCCCGGACACAATGAAAGGACGTATTACCAAGACTGCTGCTCAAGCTTTGTTGGCCAAAGTCTATCTTTATTGGGCAGACTGGAACAATGATGACGCTTTAATCTTTGACAAGGCGAAATCTTTATTGGAGGATGTAATCTCAAGTGGTAATTATACTTTGTCGGATGATTTTTCTAAACTTTTTGCAGCTCATCAGGAAAATAACGAGGAATCTATATTTGAAATACAAACCTCTACCAAATCAGGTAATACAAACTGGGGTAATATTGATGCTGGGGAAGGTGCTATGTGGGTAACTTTCTGTGGACCGAGACAGTTGAAAAATAGTCCTGATTATGATAATGGATATGGTTTTTGTTTGCCTACAAAGGAATTGTATGATTATTTCCTTCCAGATGATTATGTTCGTCGTGATGCGGCAATATTTACTTACGATGAACTTGTAACCAAACCTAATGCCAATATTCAGGATGAATCAAAAAAAGTAGTTTGGAAGACAGGCTCTTACGGACCTGATTTTCAGGGATATGCTCAGAAAAAATACCCTCCTTTCAAGAATTATGACATGATAGGAAATCCCAATCTAAACAAACCTGGAAACGTTAGGGTCATCAGATATGGTGAAGTGTATCTGATGCTTGCCGAAGCATATCTCAGAGGTACTAATCCTGATGAAGCAAAAGCGAAGTATTACATAAATGAACTCAGAAAGAAGCATGTTCATGCAGACGACGGAAGTTATATTGATGTTGACAAGCTAATGCAGATGTATCCTGACAGATTTAAAAGCGTAATTGATGTTCTATGGTATGAGCGTCGTTGTGAACTGGCATGCGAAGGTGACAGGTGGTTTGACCTTGTCCGCTCAGGACGTGCCGAGGAGGTTATGATGCCTATTCTTAGAAGAGATTATGGTATCTCTGCATGGAGCAAGAAGTTCAATTATCTTCCTATCGGCTCTATTGAAATAAGTAATTCAGGAAACTCTCTCACAGAGTATCCGGATGAAGCTAATGAGTGATAGAGCGGATCTAAATCTTTATCATCCCTATTATATATAAAGGCAGTCTTTATAATCAGCTTATTGATAATGAAGACTGCCTTATTTATTTCAGATTATGTTATTTCTCTTTTTTATTCCACACCCTTACATAATCTATAAGATATTCAGAATCCATGTTGTTGTCGTCCGGTAGAGCTCCAAACCATTTGTTCGATTCATTGTTGAGGTTGATACGCAATGGCTGGTGCCAGTACTTGTTTTCTATTTCTCTGTACAGTATTCCGTCGATATACATTCGGATATATTCCTTGCTCCAGTCAAGCCCCCATACGTGAAAGTCTTTCTGCAATTCGAATGGTATGTAGTACTTAGAAGGGAAGTCAATATGTTTCTTTATATTACCCTTATCTGCCGGAGCTTTAAATACATGTACGTTCGAATTCAGGTCATGTCTGTTGGCTGGATTGCCGGGACAGTTCTCGCAAATGTCTATTTCTGTCCACCAGTCTCTTTCATTGTTCGACATCCAGAAGCCGAAAACCCATGGTGAGTCGTTTGGTCTTAGTCTTGCTTCGAAATACCCATATAGGAAAAGCCCTTTACTCACAATGAAGCCAGCTGTATGAGTATATCCTTTGGGCAGTGTGCCTGCTTCAGGTTTGTAAGTTCTCATCACACAACAGCCATTTTCAAATGTAGTATTCTCATTTGCAAAGAAAGTCGGTTGTCTTCCTTTCCATTTAGGGTTGTTCGGAAACCATCTTTCCTCATTAAGCTTCTTTCCTTTGAATTCGTCAGAGGCTTTTGGGTTGAGAACCCATCCACCTTCATTCTTCTGATCGGAAAGGGGATACTTGTTGTTAAGTCTTTTTGGTGCATTGCTTAAATCAATGCTGTCCTTGTAGAATTTTTCCGGAATAGTAAGTTCTGTGGATTCATTACCTGTTTTTGTACAGACTTGGGCATTCAGGTCTACCGCAGTTGTACATGATGCTGTGAGTAAGAAAATCAAATAGTTTTTCATAAATTTGTTTTTACAGTTTGTTACTATGACAAATTTACTCTATATATTTTTTATTCATAGGGTGAAAATTATAGTGTAATAATAGGTTAAACCTTTTGTATTTAAAAAAATATTTTTGCTTATTATTCGATATGGTTGTTGATTATCGGATATGAGAGGGAGAAATTTATTCAATAATAGGGGGTAAATATTTTACCCCTTACTATAGTAATTAAATAATTGATTGGAAATTAAACTCGCGTATATCTTTGCTTACAGAAAAATAAATGTGATTATTTAATGTAAGAAATTTATTATGAATAAGAAATCCATGAAAACGGTTTTAGGTGTGGCGGCATTAAGTTTGTTGGCTTCCTGCAATTCAACTTATGCTCCAAATGTAGATTCTACTGTATCTTTAATGGGTACAGATGTATTTAAGGCTGACTCGGCTTCAATTGCACAAAATTACACTATCCCTGAATGGTTCAAGGATGCCAAGTTCGGTATCTTTATCCACTGGGGTGTTTATTCCGTTCCTGCATACGGAAGCGAATGGTATTCCCGCTGGATGTACAAGGATGGTCATCCTATTAATAAGTATCATGTTCAGACTTACGGTCCTTTGACAAAATTCGGATATAAGGATTTTATACCTATGTTCAAGGCCGAAAATTTCAATGCCGATGAGTGGCTGGCAGTGGTAAAATCATCGGGTGCGCAATACATCGTTCCTGTGGCTGAACATCACGACGGATTTGCTATGTATAACAGTACTTTCAACAAATGGAATGCTGTGGATATGGGACCGAAAAGGGATATAATCGGTGAATTGAAAGAGGCTACCAGGAAGGCCGGTTTGCGTTTCGGACTTTCTTCTCACAGATGTGAGAATGCTTGGTTCTATGAATATGGTATGGAGACTCCTTCTGATGTACAGGATACGACAATTACTCTGTATGGTGAAAGACTCCATGAACCGGAAGGCCAAGGTATGACACCATATTGTGGAAAGTATGAAGGCTCGAACGAACGTTCACGCCGTCAGTTTCTTATGCATACATACGAGCTTATCGATAAATATCAGCCTGAATTGATATGGTTTGACTGGACTGTGGGAAAATATCCATTCCAGTCTACTTTCTATAAATTCATGGCTTATTATTATAACTCTGCACTTGACTGGAATAAAGAGGTTGTGGTTAACACCAAATTCGGATATGGTGACAATATCCAGGTGTTCGATATAGAAAGAGGAAAGAGTGACAGAATTCGTGAATATCCATGGCAAACAGATACTTCTGTAGGTAAGAAATCGTGGAGTTATTGTGTGGGCGAGGAAAATAAGAGTCCTGACCATATCATCGATGACTTTGTTGATATTGTCAGCAAGAACGGTAATTTATTGCTGAATATAGGCCCTAAGGCTGACGGTACTATAACAGACGAGCAGAAGAATGTCCTTGCCGAGATTGGTAAATGGTTGAAGACCAATGGCGAGGCAATATATGGCTCACGTCCATGGGTTATTGCTTCCGAAGGACATAACGCTGGTACCGCAGGCTACATGACAGACAATACAAAAACTGAATATACCGCGGATGATATCCGCTTTACAACACGTGACAATAATCTTTATGCTGTGTCTTTGGCTTGGACAGACGGTAATGTGATTATCAAGTCCTTGGCTCCTAAGTATTGCCAGAGCGTGGAGATAGAGTCAGTTGAAATGCTTGGAAGCTCAGAAAAGATTGACTATAAGATGACTGACGAAGGTCTTGTGGTAAACTTCCCTAAGAACAAACCAACTGAATATGCTCATGTGTTCAAGATTAAGCTTAAAGGTGTGGTGGTTTCAAAACCGCTGTACGATAAGGTCGACAACGGATGCCTTGTCACTGTACGTGTGGCTAACCATAGTGCCGAGGATGCTAATGTCACTCTTAAGAGTATAGTCGACGGTAATGAGGTTTCTACTCAGGTCGCTGTCAAGGCTAAATCTGAACAATGGGTTAAAATGCAGAATAAAGACGTAAAATCATTCGATGATATGTCTTGCAAGTTCTATTTCAATGATAATCTGACTTATGAAAACGAATTTAAAAAATAATATAATGAAGGGAATGGCTGTTATGCCATTCCTGTCTGTATGTGTTGGTGTCGCAGCGCAGCAGAAACAGATGAATGTCATCTACATCATGTCGGACGACCATACTTCGCAGGCTATCGGTGCATACGGAAGTCGTCTTGCAGTACTGAACCCTACTCCTACAATTGATGAACTGGCAAGGGACGGTATGCTCTTCGAGAACTGTTTCTGTACAAACTCCATCAGTACCCCAAGCCGTGCATGTATCATGACCGGTCAGTACTCCCATCGTAACAAGGTGCTCACTTTGGATGAAGTGCTTCAGCCCGAACAGGAATATCTGGTGGATGAGTTTCATAATATGGGATATCAGACTGCCATGATCGGTAAATGGCATTTGGGATGCGAACCGTCGCACTTCGACTATTATTCTGTATTCAACGGTCATGGCGGACAGGGCGAATACTTCGACCCTACTTTCCTTACAAGTGACGTAACTGACAAGAAATGGCCTAATAACCAGATAAAGAAAATGGGTTACTCCTCGGATATCGTGACCAACCTTGCTATTGACTGGTTGAAGAACAGACGCGACAAGTCCAAACCTTTCTTCATGATGCATCATTACAAGGCACCGCACGATATGTTCGAGTACGCACCGCGCTATGAATATTATCTTGACGATGTGGAAGTGCCTGTTCCATTGTCATTGTTCGATACAGACAAATGGGGCTCCGAAGGCACAAGAGGCAAGAACGATTCACTTCGTCACTTCATCGGAACTTCTGTCTCAAACCGTCATGAAATCCGCAATTATGTAATGGAATATAAGTGCAATACAGGTGATGAAATGGAGAATACATACCTTGCCTACCAGCATTACCTGAAATCGTATCTGCGTTGCGTAAAGGGTGTGGATGACAACCTGAAACGTCTTTTCGACTATCTCAAGAAGGAAGGACTCTGGGAAAATACCATTATCGTATATACAGGCGACCAGGGTATGATGCTTGGCGAACACGACCTGCAGGACAAGAGATGGATGTATGAAGAATCTCAGAGAATGCCTTTCATAGTCCGCGACCCGAGATGTCCTTACAAGGGAGCCAAGTCGGACCTGATGATTAACAACATTGATTTTGCTCCAACTCTTATCGAAATGGTTGGCGGTAAAGAACCTTCATATATGGATGGTAAGAGCTTTGCTTCAGTGTTCAAAGGTAGAAATCCCGAAAACTGGAAGGATGCTGTTTACTACAGATACTGGATGCACATGATTCATCACGATGTTCCGGCACATATAGGTATCCGCACAGAAAACTATAAACTGATACTTTTCTATGGCCGTCATTACGATGACAAACGTTACGGACAGAAATCAATGGTATGGTTGAAGGACAGCCACAAGATTGTTCCTACTCCGGTTTCTTTCGAACTGTATGATGTGAAGAACGACCCTTACGAAATGGTAAACCTGGCTGATAATCCTAAATACGCCAAAGTTCTTAAGGACATGAAAAAGAAACTGCGTGAGTTGAGAAAACAGGTGGGCGATACAGATGAGGCTTATCCTGAACTCAAGAAAGTGATTGATGAGGCTTTAAGATAGTAAGTTGACTGACTGATAATATTTATGGACAATAATTTTGTTTTTGGTTATAATATTCCGACGAAGATTCTCTTCGGATGTGGCGAACTTAAACGTCTTTCAACAGAAGCTTTGCCTGGCAAAAAGGCTTTGATCATCATTTCGTCCGGAACCTCAATGCGTAAATATGGTTATCTGGATAAGGTGATTGATTTGCTGAAAGAAAACAATGTTGATTCAGTGGTGTATGATAAGATATTGCCTAATCCAATAAAAGACCATGTAATGGAAGGTGCAGTAATCTGTCGTGAGGAAAATTGCGATATGATTATAGGCTTAGGAGGTGGAAGTTCGATAGATACAGCCAAATCCATTGCAATCATGGCATGTAATGATGGTGATTATTGGGATTATGTAGAAGGAGGCACCGGCAAGGGACTTCCTTATAGCAAAGTCTTGCCTATCATAGCCATTCCTACAACAGCAGGTACCGGAACCGAGGCTGATCCATGGACTGTTATAACCAATCTGGAAACAAACGAAAAAATAGGTATCGGCTCCACTCTAACCTTCCCATGGCTGTCA
>OGDY01003094.1_pt1 | contig 13728 bp, 12 predicted proteins | sample 1570341 | NCBI WGS metagenome assembly OGDY01 (sample SAMEA2581972, study PRJEB24529) | metagenome | biome: Human gut stool | place: China | collected 2011 | reverse complement strand
GTATCTCAGTCTCAAAACTGTTTTTAGACTGAGATACATACACTGGTTGCAGTGGGAGCAGATCGCTGAGCGAATGGGATATGGATGGACTCAGGTGCATAGAATCCACGGAAGGGCATTGACGAATTTCAAGATGGAATAGAATGGTATACCATACCTGTGGTATGCTGTAAGAGCCAGAGAATGGATAAGGGATCAACATTTCCTACACTTTCTTGCAAAACTCCTTAGATGTATTTTGATCGGCGGTCAGGTGTCACAGCCTGGCCGCTGATTGGGCGGCATCAGCCCGTGGAAAAAGTCCGAATGATGCACGGTGCAGATTGGTACCCTGCACCAACTGGAACGTAGCTCAGAAGGAAGAAGCAGTCGAATAAGTCGACAAGGGCGCAGGTTCGAGTCCTGCCGTTCCAACTCTCCATTGACTGGAGACTTCCACAAAATCAGCGATACAAAAGACGATCTGAAAACAGGTCGTTTTTTGTTGTAAAAAAAATAGAAATGAGATATTATGATTTAAGATTTTGTAGAAAGGCCATGCGCTCGGCCATGATTCGTACATCCTCCACTGCCTTTTCTCTGGGCATCGTTTCTTCACTCATGACTGCAAACCTCCTCATTCGTCCTCCCGGGCAAGCGCCCGGAACAGCACGCACAGGCTCCGCACCGCGCTGCGAAAATCATCGATATAAAAGCATTCGTTGGGGGAGTGGGATCCGTTTTCCGGCCTGCCCCATCCCAGAATCAGCAGAGAGGGGATCTTCAGACTGTTTTTCACCTCGCTGACAATGTGGATGGTACCGCCGGAGCGGATATAAGCCGCCTCCCGGCCAAAGCCCTCCCGAATAGCCTTCGCCGCCCGTTCCAGGTTGGGATCCCCCATGTCCACCAGCACCGGCATGGCGCCGAAGCCATAGGAAACGCTACTGCGGACGCCATCCGGCAGATTCTCCCGAATAAACTTTTCAAAGCAGGCGAAGATTTTCTCCGGCTCCTGCCCCGGCACCAGCCGGCTGCTAAGCTTGGCGTGGGCTCGGGCGGGGATCACGGTTTTGGAGCCCTCGCCGGTGAAGCCGCACCACATGCCATTGATGTCCAGTGTGGGCCGGCAGCTCTTCTTCTCGACTGCCGTATAGCCAGCCTCGCCGGGCAGGGCCGGCATGCCCAGGCTCTTGGCCACCACTGCCTCGTTGTAGGGCAGTTTGTCCATCTCCGCCTTTTCCCGCTCTGTCAGGGGTATAACCCTGTCATAGAAGCCGGGAATGGTCACACGGCCGTTTTCGTCCTTCATCTTCGCCAGGAGATTGGAGAGCACCTCCCCGGCGTTGAGGCCAATGCCCCCGAAAAGGCCCGAATGCAGATCCCGGGCCATAGTCTGGATCTCCAGTTCCATGGCCATGATCCCTCGGAAGCCGCAGGTGATGGCCGGGATCTCCTTGGAGAGCATGGAACTGTCGGACATCAGGAAGATATCCGCCTGCATCAGTTCCGGCTGCTCCCGCATCAGCCGCAACAGGCTCTTGCTGCCAATCTCCTCCTCACCCTCAATGACAAAGAGGATGTTCAAGGGGATTTCTCCGTAAACCCGCCGGTAGCTTTCCAGGGCTTTCAGATAGGTGTAGACTTGTCCCTTGTCATCGTTAGCTCCCCGGGCGTATACGGCACCGTCCCGGATGGTTGGCTCAAACGGTGGGGAGATCCACTCCTCCACCGGCATCTCCGGCTGAACGTCGTAATGGCCGTAGATCAGAAGCCGGGGCGCACCGGGGCGGTGCGTGTGCTCCGCCATGACAATGGGCCAGCCCTCCGTCTGCCGGAGACCGCCCTCAAACCCCAGCGTCCGGAGCTTTTCCAGAATCCACTCTGCCGCCTTTTCCATGTTCTCCCGCCCGTCCGGATAGGTGCTGACCCCCGGGATCCGCAGGAAATCACACAGCTCCCCCATGTATTCGTCCATATGGCGGTCAATATCCTGAAAGAGGGCCTCATAGACCTTGCTGCTCATACTCTGCCTCCTGTCTCAAAGTCCTGCGGGAAAAAGGCGTGCCTCCCCTGCTCCGATGGGGCAGGGGAGATCCGCCTTTTCCGATGGAGAATTACTCGCCCTTGGTGCTCAGCTTCTCCAGATCCTTGTCCAGCTCGGGCTTGGACCAGCCATAGTGGCCGATGAGCTCCTTGAGGGACCAGTACTCCTGGATGTTGTAGCAGAAGGCAAAGGGCTTCACCTTGTCGATCATGACCTTGTCCTTGTCGTTGAGAACGGACTCGTCGGCATGGGTGGCTACAACCTCAGCCAGGAAGATGTCGTGGGAGCCCAGATGAATCACGTGACGGGTCACACACTCCATGTTCACGGGGCACTCCTTGATCATGGGAGACTTGACGAACTCGCCCTTCTCCTCGGTGAAGTTGCACAGCTTCCACTTGTCCACCTTGCGGCCGGTGGTGATGCCGCAGTAGTCGGTCTCCTTGGCCTGATCCTCGCTGGGGATGTTGATGACGAAGTCGTTGACTTCCTTCAGCATGGGATAGGAATAACGGGTGTCACGGACGGAAATGTACACCATGGGGGGGTTGGCGCTGACAATTCCGCCATAGGAGATGGTGATGATGTCAGAATTGCCTTCCTTGTCCGCACAGGACACCATGAAAGCAGGAATGGGGGATACCGCAGGATGGGCGCCGATATTCTTCTTAGCCATAATAAAATTGCCTCCTAATAAATTAGTGGTAGGGTGTACAGGTTCTGATCAACCCCGGCTCCGGGGCTCCGGAAGAGGGGTGTTTACTTGCACTCCTCGCCGTTGACAGTCCACAGGCGGGTCTTGGAATCCCAGATGGCGATGCCGCCCATCAGGCCCCAGCAAGTTTCGGGCACCCGGGTGAATACCAGATACTGACGCAGGGGGTTCACGCCCAAAACGTCCTCCATGATCTTGGTCATCTCCACGCAGACGTCATTGTTCATCTTGTGCTCAATGCCGTTCATACTGCGGATGTCCAGGAAGGCAAAGGGCTCGTCGGTGTTGCCCATGGTGCCGTCCACCTTCAGCAGGGTGGCCATGACGGCCTCCTCGTTCTTGTGGGCCACGTCCACCATCACCCGGGTAATCTCCTTGAGCACCTTGGTCTTCTGCTCTTCCGTATAAGCAACGTTGGTCTTGATGTGTACTGCGGGCATGATTATATCCTCCTAACAAAAATTTTTAATATTTCCGGGAGGCGCCGGAGCGTCTCCATTGCCGGCATGGGTTGCGGCCTCCTCAGATGCCATAGAGGGGTTCAAACTTATCCTTGAGGTACTGAATGTAATGCTTGGCGGTCAGGGTCTCGCCAGAGAAGCGGTAAAGGGTCTCCATGGGAGAGTAAAGGTTGCCGGTGCAGCGCACCTTGCGGTTGTGCCAGTCGTTGATCTCGTCAAACTCGCCTCTGCTCACCTTCTCCCAGAAGTCCGGTATGTCCTTCATGGAGGAGTGGAGGAAGTGGCCGTCATAGCAGTTGGCCAGCACATAGCACTGATAGTAGCCGATCCAGCCGCTGAACCAGTGCACATCCTGCAAAATACCCTCGGCATCGTTCTTGGGCCGGTAGCCCAGATACTCCTCGTACTTGTCGTTCCAGAGCTCCGGCAGCTCGTCCACATCCGCTTTGCCGTCATAGTAGAGCTTCTCCAACTCATAGCGCAGGATGATGTGCAGGTTGTAGGTCAACTCGTCGGCATAGAGCCGCAGGGGCCCACAGTTGACGGCGTTGAGGTTCTGATAGAATTCCTCGGCAGTGGTGTTTTTCAGCAGGGGGAAACGCTCCTGCGCCATGGGAAAGATGTACTTCCAGAAAGGAAGGCTCCGGCCCACGAAATTCTCAAAGAACCGGGCCTGGCCCTCATCAAAGCCCCAAGAGGTGCCCCAGGCCAAGGTGGTGCCCTTCAGCTCCGGCGCTAGATTCTGGCCGTAGAGGGCATGGCCGCCCTCGTGGAGGGATGAGATCAGCGCATTGGTAAAGTCGGTTTCGTGGATGGTCACGGTGAAGCGCATGTCATCCCTGGGGCAGATCCGCAAGGTGAAGGGATGAGCACTTTCGCCGATGCGACCAGCCTCGTGATTATAGCCCACCAGTGCGGTGACGTCGTGGATCAGGGCCAGCTGCTGCTCCCGGGGATAGAAGCCCTGCAGCTTCTGGCGGCTGTAAGGCTTGCCGCTGGCCCGGATCTTATCCAGCAGCGGCAGGACATAACCCTTGATATCGGAGAAAATCCCGTCCACCTGGGTGGTGGTGCAGCCCTGCTCCCAGTTGTCCAACAGGTAGTCCATCACGCTGTCGCAGCCGAAACACCTGGCGTACTCCCGCTTGAACTCAAAGCTGTTTTTCAGAACGCCCTTCACAGACTCGTAGTCGTTATTCTGCCGAGCGTCCTGCCAGATGAGCTCCGTCATGATGCCGTGCTTGGCATAGCGGGCCTCCAGATCGGCGGGGATCTTGGTCAGCCGGTCATAATCCCGGCGGGCCACCTCCTGCATCCGGTTGAGGATCACGTCGTCAAAGGTGTACTGGCTCAGTTCCTGAAGGTACTCCCACATCCGGGGAGAGGTCTTGAGTTTATACTTCTGGCCGGAGAGATACCCCATCAGCTCGCTGCGGTACTCCGCCCCTCTGGGAGGCAGATTCACCCGGGTATCCCACATCATCTCCTCTTCCATGCAGGTGAGATGGTTGATTTCCTGCATCAGGGCCCGAAAGCCCTGTACAGCCTCTTCTTTTTTCATAGAGATGTGCTCCTCCGCTTAACTGTATGCTGTTTAATCTTCTTCCGCGAAGTGGCAGGCCACAACGGAATTGCCAACCTTGCGCAGCTCCGGGCTCTGCTGCTTGCAGATCTCCTTGCACTTCCAGCAGCGGCTGGCAAAGCGGCAGCCGGCAGGAGGATTCACGGGGCTGGTGATGTCGCCCTCCAGAATGATCCGCTCCCGGTTGAGGTGCGCCTTGGGAATGGGGATGGCAGAAAGCAGAGCCTTGGTGTAGGGGTGATGGGGCTCCAGAAAGATATCCCGGTAGGAAGCCACCTCCATGATCTTACCCAAGTACATCACTGCGATCTTGTTGCTCACATGCTTCACCACGGAGAGGTTGTGGGAAATGAAAAGATAGGTCAGGCCCATTTTCTCCTGCAGCTCCAGCATCAGGTTGAGGATCTGGGCTTGCACGCACACGTCCAGCGCGGAAACGGGCTCGTCCATCACGATGAACTTGGGCTGGAGGATCAACGCCCGGGCGATGCCGATGCGCTGGCGGCGGCCGCCGTCCAGCTCGTGGCTGAAACTCTCTGCATAACGCTCATCCAGACCAACGGTCTCCATGATCTCGGCGATGCGGGCATCGTATTCGTCACGGTTTTTGCAGGCTTTATAAATCTTCAGCGGTTCTCCGATCAGTTCCTTCACGCTCTTGCGGGGATCCAGCGAACCGGACGGATCCTGGAAGATCATCTGCATCCGGGCACGGATGGGCTTGAGTTCCTTGGCATTCAGTTTGGTGATGTCGGTGCCGTCGTAGATGATCTGACCATCGGTAACGTCATAGAGCCGCAGCAGCAGGCGGCCCAGCGTAGATTTTCCGCAGCCGGACTCGCCCACCACGCCCAGTGTGGTGCCGCGCTTGATCTTGAAGTTTACGCCATCCACCGCATGGAGCTGGCTGCTTGCGCCGACTTTGAAGTATTTTTTGAGGTTCTTTGCCTCGATCAAAATCTTTTCTTCCATTGTCATTTCCTCCCGGCTCAGGTGTTGGACTGCGGCGGATCGAACCGGCAGCAGCGGATGAAGTGGCCCGGTGTGACCTCCCGCATCTTCTGGGCTTTTTTGCAGGCCGCAGTGGCATATTTGCAGCGGTCAGCAAAGCGGCAGCCCTCGATCTTCTGGGTGGGGTCAGCCATCATCCCCTCAATGGCCTCCAGACGCTTGGTGTTCTCATCCAGCTTGGGAATGGCGTTGAACAGCCCCTGGGTGTAAGGGTGGCGCTGGGTGGTCTCAAAGATATCCTCTGCTGTGCCGTACTCGATGGCCTCACCGGCGTACATGACCATGACCTTTTCGCAGGTCTGGGCCACAACACCCAGATCGTGGGTGATGAGGATCATGGCGGTGTTCAGCCGCTTCTGCAGCTCATTGATCAGGCCCAGCATCTGGGCCTGAATGGTCACATCCAGTGCGGTGGTGGGTTCGTCGGCAAGGATCAGCTTCGGCTCGCAGGCCAGCGCAATGGCAATGACGATGCGCTGCTTCATGCCGCCGGAAAACTGATGGGGATACTCCACCTTGCGCTTTGCAGGGATGCCCACCAGCTCCATCATTTCGTCCACACGGGCTTCCAGTTGAGCAGTGCTCTGCTCCGGATGGTGGATCTTCAGCACCTCCATGATCTGGGCTCCCACGGTCATCACCGGGTTCAGGGCAGACATGGGATCCTGGAAGATCATGGATACTACACTGCCGCGCATGGCACGGATCTTTTCCTCGGGAGCATTCAGCATATCCACACCATCCAGCTTGATGGAGCCGTCGGTCACAAAACCGATGCCTTCCGGCAGAAGCTGGATGACGCTCAGGGCTGTGGTGGTCTTACCGGCACCGGTCTCACCCACCAGACCCAGCGTCTCGCCGTAGTTCAGATCCAGGTCCAGACCATTGACGGCGTAGACGGTGGAAATTTCGGTATCATATTCAACGCTCAGGTTTTTGACTTCCAGCAGCTTGTCGCTCATTTCAGGCCACCTCTTTCACATTCTTGGTGCGCATTGCGCGCTTGGTCTTTTTGCCGCTGCCCAATGTGCCGCGCAGCTTCGGGTCGAGGGCATCGCGCAGAGCGTCGCCGCACATATTGAAGCAGAGCACCACGATGATGATCGCAATGCCGGGAGCAATGGCAATGATGGGCTGGGTGGACAGGTACTTATAGCCACCGCTGACCATTGCGCCCCAGCTGGGAGTCGGGGGCGTGATGCCCATGCCCAGGAAGCTCAGGTTCGCTTCGGCCAGAATGGCACCGCCCAGGCTGGCGGTCATGCTGACGATGTTGACGGACAGGCAGTTGGGGAACACATGCACCAGCGTGTTGCGGATCCGGGATGCACCGCACAGGGTACCGGCGGTGACATAATCGGCATTGCGGACGCTCAGCACCTGACCGCGGGTGACACGGGCGTAGCCGGGCACCATCGAGATGCCGATGGCCAGACAGACATTGCCCAGGCCCTGACCCAGGATCGCGCCCAGAAACATAGCCAGGATCAGCATGGGCACGGCCATCATGGCATCCATGACACGCATGATGAAGGCATCCACCACACCGCCTGCCATGCCGGCGATCAGGCCCAGTGCCATGCCGATAACGCTGGAAATGACCACAGCCACGATACCTACCGTAAAGGAGATGCGGGCACCATAGATGATGCGGCTCAGAACATCACGGCCATTGGAGTCGGTGCCCAGCCAGTGCTCAGCAGAGCAGCCCTTCAGAACATTGTAAAGATCATCCTTGTTGGGATTATAGGGAGCAATCACCGGAGCAAAGATGGCGATGAGCACCATGATGAGAAGCAAAATCGCGCAGACCACGATGATCTTGCGGCTGAACATGACCCGGAACACGCGGGAGGACGTGATACGCTCCAGCAGACCCTTCTTTTTTGTCTTGTTTTCCACAGTTCATTCCTCCTTTTAGCGGGTGCGGGGATCGATGATGCCGTACAGGATATCGACCACGAGGTTGCAGATGGCAACAAAGATGGAGATGATGAGCACACCGTTCGCCACCAGCATGAAGTCACGGTTGCTGATGCCGTTCATCATCACGCTGCCAAGACCCGGGATGACGAACAGGCTCTCGATCAGGACGGTGGAGCCCACCATGGAGCCCAGGCGCATTCCCATGGTGGTGACGATGGGGATCATGGAGTTGCGCAGCTGGTGCCTGAAGGTAACATCCTTCTTGGAAACGCCCTTGGCACGGGCGGTGGTCACATAATCCTGCCGCATAACTTCCAGCATGGAGGAGCGGGTCAGACGGACAAAACCAGCGTTGACACCCAGACTCAGCACAATGATGGGCATGATCATGTGGCTGAGCCAGCCGCCAAAATCACGGGTGATGGGAACATAGCCGGAACTGGGCAGGACCCGCAGTTTGAGGGCAAACACCAGCATTCCCATCATACCCAGCCAGAACATGGGCATCGAAACGCCGATGTTCGCAAAGAAGGAGATCACACTGTCAAGGGCCTTGCCGCGGTTCTTGGCAGCAATGATGCCGAACAGGATACCGGTAATCGTTCCGATGATGAAAGCCGGGATCACCATGGTCAGGGTTGTTCCCAGACGGGGCAGGATGATGTCAGCGATCTCAGACTGATAGCTGATGGACTGGCCCATGGTGCCCCGGAACAGGCCGCCGATCCAGCTGAAATACTGGACGATGACCGGACGATCGAAACCATAAAGGTGGCGGTAATAGGTGATCTGCTCTTCGGTGGCGGTTGCACCCAGATAGTTGGCTACGGGGTCGCCCGGAACCATCTGGATGAGGGCAAAGACGAACAGAGTGACAAGCAGGATGGTGATGCAGGATTGCACCACACGCTTGCCGATCATTTTGGCAAGGTTGTTCGATTTCATAGTTCGCTCCATTTCCTGCGGAACCTTTCTCCTTCTAAAACAAATTCCGGCGCAGTTGCCCGCGCCGGAATCTGCCGAAATAAGGAGAAATATATTCCGGTCGTGATACACTAAGGTTGGTCGCTTACTTGTTCAGCCAGCAGGCGGACAGATCCCAGCAAGCAGTGAAGGCTTCGGTTGCGTGGTCGTCGATGACATAATCGTACTTGTACATGGAGGACTTATTCACGTACAGCACGCGGCCAAACAGGCAGGAACCATCCTCGGCATCGTAGATCGCAGCCTGCAGCTCCTTTTCCAGCTTGTGCTTCTCGTCGGGATCCATGCAGCGGCGGATCTCCTCCAGCAGCTCCATTTCCTTGTCGGGATGCTGGATGCCCTTGGCGTAGTAAGCGCCGTTCTTGTCCAGATGACGACCCATGTACAGGCCCAGATCGGGAGCGATGGTTGCAAAGTGGAGCATCAGGCCCTCCCAGGTGCCATCCTTCATGTACTGGTTGTTGGTTGCGCCGTCCACCTGCTGGATGTTGCAGTGGATGCCCACCTCGTCCAGCATGTTGGCAATGGCCGTCAGCATATCGGACATGCCGCTGATGGTGACAATGTTGGTGGTAAAACCATCGGCATAACCAGCCTCTGCCAGCAGGGACTTTGCCTTCTCCGGATCATAGGTAAAATGATTCAGGCTGTCGTTGTAGGTGGCGGAACCGGGAACTGCCCACTGGTCGGTCATCTGTGCCATGCCCATCAGGAATGCTGCGTTGATGGCATCCACATCGATGGCGTAGCACAGGGCGCGGCGGACACGGGCATCGGCCCAGGGGCCGTCAATGGCACTGTTGGGAATCAGACCCAGACTCTCGACACCCATGCCGTTCTGGTTATCTTCCTTGACGTAGATGCCTGCACCGTCCAGCTGCTGCAGGATGGTGGGATTGGCCAGACCTACCCAGTACATATCGTACTCGTTGGCCTGGAAAGCAGTGTTTGCGGTGCTGGACTCAGTGACAAGGGTCACCTCCACGGAATCCAGATAGGGCAGGCCCTCCTTCCAGTAATTCTCGTTCTTGGTGTAGATGGCGTAGGCGTTGTTCTCGAACTCGCTCAGCTGGAAGGGGCCGGTGCCGCAGGTGACGGCATCCAGGCTGCTGGGGTTTTCCAGTGCCTTGGGGCTCATGTAGTAAACGAAGAAGCCAACGGACTCCAGCGTAGAGGAGTTGGGCTCTGCCAGCATCATCTTGATGTGGGTGTCGTCAATGATCTGGCACTCGGCAATGTTTGCGGTCTCGGTGCGGTTGTTGGCCTGATACTCCTCGATGTTGCGCTTGACGGCCTCTGCATTGAAAGGCTCACCGTCGGCGAAATTGACGCCCTCCCGCAGAGTCCAGGTAATGCTCAGCTCATCGGTGTTCACATCCCACTCCGTTGCCAGATTGGGGATTATATTGCCCTCGGCATCATAGCTGGTCAGGCTTTCATAAGAAAGTGTCAGGTAGTAAATGGCCGCGTTACCAGTTGCACGGGGGGTGTAACCGGGGGTGGCAATGGGGCTGGAATAGCACAGGCGCAGGGTGCCGCCAGCCTTGGGCTCACCGGTTGCTACTGCACTGGCAGCAGTGGAGCCAGCCGTGCCGGCTGCGGTGGAACTGGAAGAGCCGCCGCATGCGGCCAGTGTCAGGGCCGTTGCAGAAATGCCCATAGCCTTGAGGAAGTTTCGACGAGAGATACGTTTCATAGTGGTTTCTCCTTCTTGTCCTTCTTATTCTTGCGTTCATCTGCACGGTTCTGTGTCTGCCGTGCTTTTGTTGTATTTAGTTTAACGCACCGGGAGCTTTTCCAGCTACCAAAAAACCGAAACTAATTTTTCATTTTCCGTGTTCCTGTTCCGAGAGTTGCAGCATTTTTTCAAGTTTCCGACCTCTGTTTTTCATTTTCAGAGGTTTCTTCTGTCCAAAAAATGAAAACAGGGCCGGTCTCCCAGCCCTGCCTGTTTCAATGCGATGCGTTCAGCCAGTTATCCAATGCGCTTTGTTTTGCCTGAAGGATCTCCTGTATCCCGGCCTGTTCCAGTTTTTCCAAAAACTCCGGGAGCGCCTCTTCCGAATCCAGATAGCCGCACACCAGCCCATTGTGATAGCTGTTCTTCAGTGCCCGGCAGGCATCCAGCTTTGCGGCAACTGCACTGTTGCTGAAGCTGAACCCATAGGCCGGAGAGACCCATTGCGGCTGCTCGTCTGTTTCCGGCAGCAGTCCGCTGGCGTTGAGATACAGATTCTGCCACGGATGGAACTGCTCATCTTTCCCATCTCCGTTCACAAAGAGATCATAGCAGGATGCATCCGTGTACAACAGTTCAAGAAGAGCCAAAGCCTCCCTGCGGTGGCTGTTGGTCACAGGCAGGCACCAGCTCTCCACCGGGATGGAGCCGTTCTGAATGGTCGGCCCCAGCGGGATGGCAGTCAGCTCTGTGCCACAGGCCCGGGTGCAGCAGTCCAGTGAATCCCGATTGAGCCGTGCAAAAAAGCCGAAGCTGTTGCCCAGCCGCATCCGATCGGTGGCCGGTTCGTCCCGCAGGCTGGCATTCCGCAGGATCAATCCTTCCTGATACCACTGATGTATGGTTCTGCAAAGCCTGCTGTAGGCATCCGCGGCATACCAGTTGACAACGGTGGTGCCGCTTTCTTCAGTCAGAACACCAAAGGTATCTCCCAGAGGATCCAGTTCCGGAAAAGGAAAAACCTGTCCATTATCCGGCAGGACCCCCTCTGCATTGGGCCGACGCTGCCTGACCTGCATCAGCAGGTCGTGCAGGGCATCCAGATTTGTGATCTCCTCCGGTCTGGCATCCAGCTCCCGCATCCAGTCGGCCCGGGCCAGAAAGCCGACCTGATACATCGAGACTGCCCGTGCCGGGATTGCATAGACGCGGCGGTAATAGGTTCTGCTCGCCCACTGCTGCTCTGAGAACAGTGCTTTCAGACCTGGACGTTCCTCCAGAAGCGCACTCAGGGGCAGGATGCAGTTCTGATTCAGATAAACATCCAGCGGCTGATTCTCTGTGAGGAAAAACAGATCCGGCATGGTCTGGCAGACCATCCGTTTCCACAGCTCTGCCGAGTAATTGGTGGGTGCCACCTGCTCGATAGAGACGCCGAAGCCCAGCTTCTGCTTTGTGACTTCGCTCAGCGCCGCCGAAATGCGGACACAGGCAGTTTCATCCGATTGGCCCGGCATCAGCACTGTAACCATGGGCTCTGTTCCACTTTCTGCCGTCGATGCCGCCCGCTCCCCGCAGCCAGCAAGCAGAGCCGCCCCAGCTGCAGCACCGGTCAGCTGTAAAAATGTCCTGCGAGCCATCCTTGTTTCTCTCATAATGCTGCGCTGCGCTCCTCCTGTGGGGTCTTGTGATAGAACTTCTTATAAGAAGTGGAGAAATGCCCGAAATTCGTATACCCGACCTTTGCCGCGATCAGGCTGATGGGCAGATTGGTGGTGCAGAGCAGGCTCTGTGCCTCCTGCATTTTCTGCTGAATGATATAATCCTTCAGGTTCATGCCGGTCTCTTTCTTAAAAAGCCGGGCCATGTAATCCGGATTCAAGTGGACAGCCTCGGCCAGTTCTTCCCGGCGCAGCTCGTTATCCAGATGCTCGGCAATGTAAGCCATAATGATCTCTACAGTACTCTGGCGGCTTTCTTCCGTTTCGCTATCCCAGACCGAGGCCACATAATGGACCAACGCCTTCATATCCGGCACAGTCTTCATGCCGTTGCGGTAAAGTTCCAAAGCTTCCGGCTCCCGGAACATATCGCCCTGCCGTTTCTTTTCCGGCAAAGAGAAAAGCATCTGCATAAAATCCTGATAAAAATACCGCAAAGTCTGGCTGTTCAGCTGATTGTTGACCGTCAGCTTATCCAGCAGCTGGCAGGCTTCCTGCTCCATTGCCTGCGCACATCCCGTCTGCAGCAGCTTCTGCCATGCACCGATCTGCGGAATACGGAACACTTCCCGCGTCTTTTCCGCTGAGCGGCCCAGCAGAACACCGCTTTTCAGGGCCACGTTCTCGCTCCGTTGCTGCAGCAGCTCCTGGTAGATTCCCGGTGCCTGTTCAAAGGGCTGCGGCCCCTCCGGATAAAAAGCCGCCTCGCAGTGGATATATTGCGCACACGCACTTTGCAGATAATTCAGCTGCCGGGTGATATAGTCTGCCTCCAGCGGCTCCCCCACCCGGCTTTGCAGCACCAGAACGAGACACTGCTCCGCAGGGATCGCCACCGTCACGCTGAGCACCTGCAGCGGCGTGAACACCTCGCTGCTCATATTCCCCACTGCCGTGCTCAGCAGGCTCAGCTCCCACGGCTCCTCGCCTTGCTTCCAGCGCAGCGGCTGCATCAGGGCAACCCAGCATTCCCGCTCCCGCCGGGGTACAAGGCTCAGTTCTTCAAACGCGGTCAGGCTGCTTCCCGGGGCGTTGCCTGATAGGAAGCCGCGCAGCATAGTCTCCACGATCTCCTTTTTCTGGTCGTCAAAAACAGCACCCCTGCTCTGCAATTCCAGCGCCGCCCGTTCCTCTTTTACATTTTCCAGCGCACGGCTCACTGCATCCGCCACCTGCTCGTAAGGGGCGGGCTGCATGATATAGTCAAAACCGCCCAGCCGCAGTGCCTCCTGTGCATATCGGAACTCAGCATGGGCTGTCAGGAAGATACAGCGGGTGGTCATCCCTCGCTGCCGGAGCCAGTCCAACAGATCCAGCCCGCTTTCCATGGGCATTTCAATATCGCACAGCATGACCTCGGCCTCCTGCCGCAGCAGGCTGGCCTTGGCATCCACAGCGTTCAGAGCTGTATCCACCACAGTAAATCCCATTGCTGCCCAGTTGGTGCAGTGCAAAAGCCCCTGCACCACGGTGCTTTGATCGTCTACGATCAGCAGTTTCATGCTGTTTCTCCTTCTTTCTTCTGTAAGACCGGATCTATCGGCAGGAACAGCTCCACCCTGGCACCGCCGCCCCGGCGGTTATTGGTAAAGGCGATGGCTGCCTGCTCCCCATAGAGCAACTG
>OGDY01003093.1_pt1 | contig 13731 bp, 16 predicted proteins | sample 1570341 | NCBI WGS metagenome assembly OGDY01 (sample SAMEA2581972, study PRJEB24529) | metagenome | biome: Human gut stool | place: China | collected 2011 | reverse complement strand
CCAGCCGAGCTCGGTTTTCGGCGTGCCGGTAAAGGCGATCCAGCCATAATAAAAGCCGCCCTGATTTCCGCCGCTGTCCAGACCGTAAAACTCCGTCCACAAAACCTCTCCGCCGTCTACCCAGCGGTCTACGTATTCCGGGAGAAGGGTCTTCTCTATCAGACCGGAGAGGCCGGAATCGTCGCCGGTCTCCTCATAGTATGCCGCCGGATCGTGCCGGAAAGAGTAGCCGTCGTCCACTGCGTTCGGCTCCGACCAGTCGCGCGTCTCCGTGCCCGGCGCGGCGGTACTTGTGCTCTGCGCTTCGCGCGCTTCTGTCTCCGGCGTCCGCGTGTCGCAGCCGCCGAGCAGCAGCGCCGCCAGCAGCAAAAAAACGATGATCCGTTTCATTGCCCGTCTCCTTCCTTATCAAACGCCATCCAGTCGATCGTATCGGCAGCCTTCTCCATAAGCGAGGCGTCGCTCACGCCGACGTTGACAAGAACATAAGCGCTGTCCGTTTCATAAAAGAGGTAGCTTCCGCTGATCTTCTCCGGCCCGTCCGTCGCGCACACAATGCTCCGTTTCGCAGCTCCACACTCTCCGATACTCGGCAAAATCCGTGTAGTGCGTCATGCGGGTATACAGCGCGTCCTTGGGAATATAGTGGACAGGCCAGCATGCGTTTCCTATCGCCTCCGGCTGCGGCAGTTCTTCGTAGAACGCGCCGTTATCGTAGATGACCCTGTTTTCTTCCTTCGTTTTGGCGCTGGCATAGTGCAGACCGTACCGCTCCGCGAGCTCTGAAAGCTTTGCGCTGATGTCCTCATACCCGATCTGGCCGTATACGCCGGTGAAACAAGCGCCGGAGAAATTTTCCGTAAAGAAGCTCTGGAATTCCCGTGCCGCGTGGAATGCATTGCTTTCATAAAATGCTTCCAGCCGCGCCGCCGCGTCCGGATCATACGATACACGCGCTTCTTCCGCAAGGGCGCTTGCCGCGCCGTTATTTTTGCAGACCGCGGAGAAATCGATGTGGTCGGCAAGAAATTCCGCAAGCTTCTCTGCTTTTTCCACGCCGAGCGCGCGCATTTCCCGCGCCGACGACCGGTCAAAATCATACATTCGCAGCGCCGCGAACATTTCGCCGTCCTCGGAAAGATACCATATCTCGAGCCGCCCGTTCTCCCAGAGGACGAGATTCACGCTCTGCCCGAGAGCGCTTCGGTATTCCCGCTCGGTATACTCCGCCGCAGGCGCGGGGAAGGCGAACGGATAGAGCGCGCCGGTCGAAACGCGCTGAAGTGTCACAGGAAGCCGCGTCTCTCCGAATACCAGATGGCCCTCCGTATAAAAGGAGCCGTCCGAGAAGATATACCCGCTTTGCATCTCGTCCGTGCCGTCTTTTACGAATGGCTGCATGCCGCTGAGCTCATACAGCTCGTCGCGCCCGGTCAGCAGGAATTTTTCGAAATAGAGCGTAAGATCGTAGGTCCTCGCGATCTCCTGCGGCTTCCGGCGTCGTCGCCCGGTATGTCTCGCAGGTCTTGCGAAGGGCGTCGTCCCCGCGCGTGAAGCTCCAGTCGGGCTCTGTCCAGGTCTCCCGCTGCGTTGAAACCCACGTCCACCACGCGGCAGTGCCTTCGTATGTTTTTGTGCCGCGCAGTCCGTTCGGCACAACGATAACGCGGTTCGTTCCCTCAATGGAATATGTCTGATCCTTCCAGTGCAGCAGCCCGGCAGCATAGGCCGCGGCAGCGAGCAGCAGCGCGAGCGCCGCTGCAAGCAGCGCCGTTTTCCAGAGCTTTGCCTTTCCGCGTCCGTGCGGCTTTTCCTCGCCGATCCGGAGCAAATCCCCCGCTTCCAGAACATAGCGGTCGGATACGCCGTTCAGCGCGTCAAACAGAATATCTCCGCCGTTCATTCAATATCCCTCCTCTTCCAGCTTTTGCGCCAGGCGTTTCCGCGTCCGGTACAGCGAGGTTTTCACCGCGGCGGTCTTCATGCCGAGCCGCGCGGCGATCTCCTCCGCGGTCAGCGCGTAGAAGTACCGTCCGAGGAAAATGACCCGTTCACGTTTGGGAAGCAATGAGAGGAACGCATCGATCCTCCGGAGAAGCTCGCGGTTTTCCGCCGTCCGCGCCGGGTCGCTCCCTCCCGGCAGGCACTCGGAGAGCTCGTCGATCGCAAGGCTCGCTTCCCCGCCGCCGCGCTTTTGGCTTCCGCTGCGGCGCAGGCGTGTTACGGAAATATTGCGCGTGATCCGGCCGAGAAACGCCTTCAGGCTGTTCGGGCGCTCCGGCGGCATGGCGTTCCAGGCCGCGAGCCACGTATCGTTCACGCTCTCCTCCGCGTCCTCGGCATTCCGCAGGAGATTATACGCCACCGTGTGGCAGTACGGCCCGTAGGCATTCTCCGTTTCCGGGATGGCGCGCTCGGAGCGCTGCCAATAGAGATCGATGATGCCCGCATCGTTCATGCTTCCCACCTCCTTACACTCCTAAAGTCGCAAAAGCGGAGCAAAAGGTTTCATATTTTCTGAAAAAAGCTGCCGTGGCTTTCGGTCGCGGCAGCTTTTGGATTTCTATTCCCCGCTCCGGAGCGGCAGGTTGGAGAGTGCTTCGGATACGTAGTCGTTGAATTTATAGACGTCCTTCGTGCGGGCGATCTTTTTGGCGAGCTCGTCGGCGCCGATGAAGAGCGAAGAGAGATAGTGCCAGAGCTCCTTCATTTTTCGCATAGCGTTCACGCCGCCGAGCTCGGCGCGGTACGCCTCGTACAGCTCCTCGTGGAACTGCCGCAGCTCCTCGCGGGAGGCCGCCGCCCCGCCGCGCAGACGGCGGAACAGCGCGGGGTCAGCCGCCGCGCCGCGGCCGAGCATGACCGCCTCCGTTTCCGGGTGGGCGGCTTCAAACGCACGGATGTCCTCCGCGGTGAAGAGATCGCCGTTATATACGACCGGGAACGGGCTTCCCGCCGCGGCGAGCGCGAAAGCGTCCATATGCACTGCGCCGGAATACATTTCCTTTCGCGTGCGCGGATGGAGGATGAGCTCCTGCGCGTCATATTGCCGGTAGATCGACAGAAGGCGCGGAAATTCCTCCGGCGCAAGATACCCGATGCGGCTTTTGAGCGACACGGCGATGGGCGAGGCGGCAAACACGTCCGCGAGCAGCGTGTCGAGCGCGTCCGGCTTTTGCAGAAGCCCCGCGCCCTTGCCCTTTGCCGTCACGGTCGCCGACGGGCAGCCGAGATTGAGGTTAAAGACCGTATATCCCATGTCTTGCAGCCCCTCGGCGGCCCAGACGATGTCCGCGGCGCACTTGGAGAGGATCTGCGGCACGACCGGCGCGGCACAGGGCGTCTCCGGCGTCAGCTCGCGCAGCTCCCGCGGCGTAAAGAGATGGTCGGACGTCGGGGAGAAAAACGGCGTATAGTACCGGTCCACGCCGGGAAAACGGCGCGAATGGACCGCGCGGAAAACGTGCGTCGTGATCCCCTCCATGGGGGCGAAATAGTATTTCATGTCTGCATAACTCCATAAGAAAGATGCGATCGTCCGCGGGCAGAGCGAAGCCCCGTCCCTACTGGTTTTTCATTATATCGCATAGCGGCGGCAGTTGCAAAACATTTGACGCGCGTGCTATACTTAGACAGCATTACAGGAGGCATCGTATGAACATTAAACGCTTTCTTTCCGGCGCGCTTTGCGCCGTGCTTCTGCTCGCGCTCTGCCCCGCTGCGGCGGCGGACGCGCCCTGCGAAATATCCTCTGCGGAGGAGCTTTCGCTCCTGCGCGAGACGCCGGACGGCGACTTTGTTCTCACCGCCGACATCGACATGACCGGCGTGGACTGGCAGCCGATCGCCTTTTCCGGCACGCTCGACGGCGGCGGACATACCATTTACAATCTCACGGTCACCTCGCTCGGCGCAGATCGCGCCGAGACGGTGGACGGGAACAACAAGACCTACGACACCGCGCTCACGGGCTTTTTCTCCGTGCTCAGCGGCGCTTCGGTCCGTGATCTTTCGCTGCGCGGCGTGAACATCGCCGTGGAGACGCCGGAGAATGTGTTCGCCGGAACGCTCGCGGGCTTTGCTTCGCCTGAAACGGTGCTCGAAAACGTCTCCGTTTTTGATGCCCGCATCGATCTCACGGAGACATGCCAGCGCGAACCCATCGATGAGCACGACCGCTGCATCGCCGGTATCGGTGGGCTCGTCGGCTTCGGCGGCGGAACGTATACGAACTGCTCCGCGGATTCCACACTCGTTTTCTCCGATGAGAGCATTGCGTCGCTCCGCTGCGAGGAGTTTCTCGGCGGCATTCTCTCCTGCGGCAACGCGGCGCTCACCGGCTGCACCGCCGCGATCGACGGCTACGCCGCCTGCCGCGGCTATGCGCACAACGGCGGACTTGTCGGTATGTTCTATCAGTACGACAAGACCGTGGACATCGGCACGATCTCCGGCTGCGCCGTGACCGGCAAGATCACGTTTTTCGAGGACAACGCCGACCGGCGCGCCTACTGCGAAGCGTTTGCCGGAGAGTTTCTCACCTGGACGAACATCACCGAATGCACCGCCGATTTTCAGCGGAATGAAATCTTCGATTACTCCGCCGCCGTAAAGCCGGAAAAATGCGCTGAACCGTCCTATACCGACACGGTGGTCACCGGGAACTGCGATACCTTCGGCTATACCGAGCACACCTGCGCCGTGTGCGGCTATTCCTACCGCGACACATTCACGCCGCCGCAGCACACACCCGGCGAGTGGACGGAAACGAAAGCGCCCACCGAGGCCGAAGACGGCGAGGAGACGCTCCGCTGCGCGCTCTGCGGCGCGGAAATGGAAAAACGCGCCGTGCCGAAGCACGTTTCCGGCGACTGGATGACCGTCACCGCGCCAACCTATGACCGCGAGGGGCTGCGCCAGCGCTTCTGCGCCGACTGCGGCGTGCTGCTCGGCGAGGAGAGCATTCCCATGCTCGTCGCCGCGAGCGGCATAGAGGGACTGCCGGACGCGCTCACGCTGCACTATAAGGACACCGTGACGCTCGAAGCCGTGATCACGCCGGAGGACGCTTCCGACAAGACCGTCCGCTGGTACACGAACATCAACATTGTCTCGGTCGATCTCTCGACCGGCGAGGTGCGCGCCTGCGCGCGCGGCGAGACCGTTCTCACCTGCGTTTCCGGCGACGGGTTCGTCACGAAGGAGATCCCCGTAACGGTCGACTATACTATCGGGCAATGGCTCATCAAAATTCTCCTCTTCGGGTGGGCGTGGTACTGATGGAAAGCTACACCGTCATCCGCGCAAACCGGAGGACCGTCGGGCTGCGGCTCGATAAAGACGGGCAGCTCGTCGTTCGCGCGCCGTATTGCACGTCGGAGACAGAGATCCGCCGGATCGTGGAAAAGGAGAGCGCGTGGCTCGCGCGCGAGCATGAACGGTTCGCGGCGCGGCAGGCCGCGCACCCCGAGCCGGACGAAGCGCAGCGCCGCGCGCTCATCGAAAAGGCCAAAACGGTCCTTCCACCGAAGATCGAGCACTATGCCGCGCTCATGGGCGTGCACCCGACGCGCGTGACGATCACTGGCGCGCGCACCCGCTTCGGCAGCTGCAGCGGCAGGAACGCGATCAGCTTTTCGTGGCGGCTGATGCAGTACCCCGAGGAGGCGATCGACTATGTCGTCGTGCACGAGCTCGCGCACATCCGCCACCACGACCACTCGGCGGCCTTTTACCGCTTCATCGCCTCCGTCATGCCTGACCACGAGGCGCGCCGCGCGCTGCTGCGGCAGTAACGAAAGATAAGGAGACCTCTCCATGCACATTCCGCCCGCCGACCCCGATACGCTCGAGCTGCTGCCGTTCCGCGAAGCGCTGGAAAAGAGCGGACAGCGCGGCAATTATGACGCCGCGCGCTGGCTGTACGTTCCGGATTTTTATACCGAGTACCGATACATTCTCGGCACGCGCGGGGAAAAGCCGCTCATCTGCATCGGCGTGAATCCCTCGACCGCCGCGCCGGACGCCCTCGACCCGACGCTCCAGAGCGTGCAGCGCATCGCGCTCTCAAACGGGTATGACAGCTTCATCATGTTCAATGTCTACGCCCAGCGCGCCACGCGCCCGAACGACATGGACGCCGCGCTCAATGAGCATCTGCACGCGGAGAATATGGCGGCGTTCCGGAACGTTCTCGAAGCCTCTCTCCCCCGCCGCCCGGCGGTATGGGCAGCCTGGGGCAACATCATTGAAATGCGCCCGTATCTCCCGCGCTGCGTTTCGGACATGCTCGCCGTCGGCGAGGAGCTTGGCGCAGAGTGGTTCACGGCGGGCAAGCGCTCCGTAAAGGGCCATCCCCATCATCCTCTCTATCTGCGGCGCGATACGCCGCTCGACCCATTTGACGTAAAATCCTACATAGATACACTGGAAAGAAGGACTCATCATGCAGAACTTTGAATACTGCGTTCCCACGAAGGTCGTTTTCGGGCGCGACACCGAAAGCCGCTGCGGTGAGCTTGTCCGCGAATGCGGCGGCACGCACGCGCTCGTCGTTTACGGCGGCGGCAGCGCCGTGCGCTCGGGGCTGCTCGGCCGCTGCACCGATTCGCTCAAGGCCGCGGGTATCCCTTACGAGCTGCTCGGCGGCGTGCAGCCGAATCCCCGGCTCCGCCGCGTGCGCGAGGGCACCGCTCTTGCGAAGGAGACCGGCGCGGACTTTCTGCTCGCCGTCGGCGGCGGCAGCGTGATCGACACGGCGAAGGCCATCGGCTACGCGCTCGCCAATCCCGAATTTGATATCTGGGATCTCTTCATGGGCAAGGCCACGGCGAAGGCGTGCGCCCCCGTCGGCGCGGTGCTGACGATCTCCGCCGCGGGCAGCGAGACGAGCAACTCCTGCGTCATCACCAACGAGGACGGCTGGCTCAAAAAAGGCGTCAACTACGAATGCTCCCGCCCGCGCTTTGCCATTATGAACCCCGCGCTCACCTGCACGCTCCCCCCGTATCAGACCGCCAGCGGCGGCGTGGACATTATGATGCACACGATGGAGCGCTATTTCTCCAACACCGAGCACACCGAGCTTCTCGACCGCATGAGCGAGGGACTGCTCAAAACCGTAATGGCGAACACCAAAAAGGCGCTCGCCGAGCCAAACGACTACGACGCGCGCGCCGAGCTCATGTGGGCGGGCAGCCTTTCCCACAACAATCTTATGGGCGTCGGCAAGGTGCAGGACTGGGCGACGCACAAGATCGAACACGAGCTCGGCGGCATGTTCGATGTGGCGCACGGCGCCGGTCTCGCCGCCGTATGGGGCAGCTGGGCGCGGTATGTGATGCACGCCAATCTCCCCCGCTTCACGCGCTTTGCCGTGGAGGTCATGGGCTGCGAGATGAATTACGCGAACCCTGAGGAGACCGCTCTCGCGGGCGTCGCCGCGTTCGAGAGCTTCTGCCGCTCGGTCGGCATGCCGTCGAATCTGCGCGAGCTCGGCCTTGGCGATATTACTGAGTCACAGATGCACGAAATGGCCGTGAAATGCACGCAGAACGACACGCTCAGGATCGGCGGTCTTGTCCGGCTGTACGCCGCGGATATCGAAAAGATCTACGCCGCCGCGAAATAAAAATCCGAATCATTAAGACACGCCGGTGCAGGTACGCAGACTTGACACCGGCGTGTCCTTTGTGAATAATAGAATCACCGTCAACGGCGAAAGGAGGCGCGGCGTGAGCACGAAGCGGATCACGGTGTATTACTCGCTCAATCAAGTGGGATTCTGGATGGTCTTCTGCCTTTCCAGCAGCTTTGCCGCCGTTTATCTCGGCGCTCTCGGCTACAGCAACACAAAGCTCGGCAGCATGCTCGCGCTGGGCAGCGTCCTCGGCTTTCTGCTCGGCACAGGGCTCTCCTCCTTTGTGGACACCTCCCCGCGCTTCAACGCGGCGGATGTGCTCTGGCCGGTGCTGACGCTTCAGGCGGCTTTCTTCCTCCTTCTGCTGTTTTTCCCGGCGCGCGGCGTCGTTACGACGCTGTGCTATCCGCTGCTGCTGGCGTTCACTCTCGCGGTGAACACGCTCAATCTGAAGCTCTGCGCCGATTTTGAGCATTACGAATCCCCCGTCAATTACGGCATTGCCCGCAGCATGGGGTCGGCGGCGTATATGGTGCTTTCCATGCTGCTAGGCGTTTGGGTCACGCGCTTTGGCGTGCGCGTCATCCCCATTGCCGGACTCGCCGTCACCGCGCTGCAGGGCGTTTCCAACGCGCTGCTCTCGCGCTCCGTCCTCCGGCTGCGCAGGAAGCTGCTCTCCGGCCATGCCGCACCGGCGCCGCAGGGCCGTTCGCTCGGCGTATTTCTGCGGGAGAGTCCCCGCTTCTGTCTGCTGCTCGCCGGAATGGCGCTCCTCTTTTTCTCGCACAACACCACGTCCACGTTTCTCATCAACTTTGTGGAGCACGCCGGCGGCGGTATCAAGACGCTCGGCTATCTCACCGCGTTCCTCACCGCGCTCGAGGTGCCGACGATGCTGTTCTTCTCGCGCATTTTCCGTCGGAGGAGCTGCGCCGCCGTGCTGCGGTTTTCGTTTATCTTCTTCGCGCTCAAGACCGCCGCGATCGCCGCGGCGCCGAACATCCCGCTGCTCTTTGCCGCGGAGTCTCTTCAGGTGCTGTCCTATGCGCTGTACGCGCCCGCGATTGTGGCCTACGTCACGCTCGTCGTCCCCTACGACGACGCTGCCAAGGGGCAAAGCCTTGCCTTCAGCATGACGACCATAGGCGGCGTGCTCGCAAGCCTCATCTCCGGGCGTCTGCTCGATGTTCTTTCCGCTCCGGCAACGGCATGGATCGCAGCGGCGGTCTGCGCCGTCGGCGCGGCCATCGCTTGCCGCGGGCTGGAAAAGCCGAAGAATATCTCCGCTGTCTGGCGACCGTAAACAAGGACACCAAAAGATTTTTCCAAACGGCTGCCCGCGGTGGTCTGGACGATCTTGTCGATGAGCTTTCCCCCCTTCGGATACCGGCCATCAACCACGGAGGAATTGACCGACGCCGTGATGAATTCCACGTATCTGTATGAATCCTCCCCATGGTTTTTTAAATGGGCGGTCAGTTGTCTGCAAAAAAAGCAGCGGACCGAAAAACCAACGAAAACCCCGGACGAAAAAAGGCGAATGAAACTTCTCTTTTGGCACTCCTGTCCGAGACGAACAACCTCCCCGAATGCAGCTGCAATCGGGGAGGTTGTTCTATAGGGTATCGTTTAAGGTTTAGAGGATAGGCGTCCAGGCGAGGTTCAGGATCTCGTCCGTATCGTCCATGGAGGTGATGAGGCCGAGGCGGACGTAGCGCTCGATAAAGTCCTTGAGCGTTGCGCCGGTGAATTCGTCGGAAAGGCCGAACTGCAGCGCATTGTTGATCATGATGTTCATCTCGTAGTTGCCGCCGTTCCAGCCCATGTCCATGAGCACCTGCGTGGCTTCCGCGGAGTTATCGCGCATCCAGCTGTGCGCCTTCTGCACGGCCTGCGCCACCTTCTTGGCAATGGTGGGATTCTCACGCACAAACTGACCGTTCATAGCCAGAACGCAGCAGGCGCGGTCCGCAAAGTCGGTATCCTGCTGGGAGCGGATGCACTTGAGCTTGCCCTCCTTCACCATGGCATAGGCAAAGGTATCGCTCAGCAGCGCCGCGGCGATCTCGCCGTTTTCCATAGCGGCGACGCAGGCGTCAGCGGTGACCTTCACGAGTTCCACGTCGGTGGCATAGTTGATGCCGTCAGCGTCAAGCAGCAGAGCGGTGATGTTATAGTCGGACATGCCGATGCCGTTCGGAGTGGAGATCTTCTGACCCTTCAGGTCGGCGGTGGTGTTGTATTCGCTGTCCGCGAGAACGTACAGAGACTTGCAGCCGATATGAGAGCCGCCGACGAACGTGATGTCCACGCCGTTGGTGATGGGAACGAGCATCTTCGCCATCATGCCGGAGGCAACATCCACCTTGCCGGTGCCGAGGCCTTCCACGTCCGTGGTGCCCTTAACGCCCTCGGCCGTCAGACCGGCCTCGGCATAATAACCGAGATGATCAGCCATGGTCGGGCCGGAGGTGCAGCCGTCGGACATGAGGTACACGATGGGACGGCCATAAGCCGGCTCATTCTTCATGGCTTCGAGCTCTTCTGCGGTCGGGGTGAGATCGAAATCGGTCATTTCGATCGCGCGGCCCTCGATCTGCACGGGGACGAACAGCGCTTCCCAGTTGCCGGAAGCTGCGGCCTCGGCAGCGTCCATGTGTTCGCTGGCTTCGTTGACTTCCACATCTTCTACGGTGCCGATCTCGATCTGGCCGTCGTTGTTCTCGTCGGCGATCAGGGTAGAGGAACCGGTGTTTCCGGTTCCGGCGTTGTCGCCGGTTTCGGGGGCCTGTGCGCCGCACGCGCAGAGCGCGAACACCATGACGAGCGCGAGCACAAGGGCAATGGTCTTTTTCATGTACTTTTCTCCTTCATTTTTTTATTTACAGGGCATTGCCATATAAATTCTTATTCAGTCTTTTTTCCGCCGAAGTGGAGACGGTTGAGAATTTCGTTGCGGTACTCGACGAAGCTCGCGGACGAACGGTCGCGCGGGAAGTCCTCGTCGATTCGGATATCGGCAACGATGCGGCCGGGGTTGGACTCCATCACGAGCACACGCGTGCCCATATACACGGCCTCGTCAATGCTGTGCGTCACCATGAGCGCGAGCTGCTTTTTCTGCGACCAGATGTTCAATATCTCGTCCTGCATGTTCATGCGCGTGAATTCGTCCAGCGCGCCGAGGGGCTCATCGAGCAGCAATATCTCCGGCTCGTTGATGAGCGTGCGCACGAGCGCCACGCGCTGCGCCATGCCGCCGGAGAGCTGTGCGGGATAGTCGTTCCGAAACCGTTCCAGACCGATCATGCGGATCATTTGATCCACTCGCTCGGCTTTCCCGTCTTTCATGCCGCGCACATCCAGACTGAACGCAATGTTCTTTTCCACCGTGAGCCACGGGAAAAGCGTAGGATTCTGAAAAACGACGCCGCGTTCCGGCGAAGGTGTCTCCACCTCCGCGCCGTCTACCGTGACACGGCCGAGTGTCGGCAGGATGAGGCCCGCCACAAGGCGGAGGATCGTGGACTTTCCGCAGCCGGAAGGGCCGACAAGGGAGACAAACTCCCCGCTTTTCATCGTAACGCTCACATCCTGCAGCGCGTGCGTCACCTCGTCGCTTTCTACCTTGGCAAAAACCTTGCTGACGTTTTCCAGCGTCAGGCAGACATCTTTCTTTTCGTTTCGCATTACTTTTCCGCTCCGTTCTGCCATCTGAGCAGATAGCGTTTGATCCGTTCGAGCCCCTTGGTGACCAGCGTGAAGATGAAGCAGATCACAAAGAGCGCCGCGAAGGATTTATCGTAGCTCGCCCAGCCGGTCTGCCATGTCATATACCAGCCGAGGCCGGACTTTACGCCGAGCATTTCCGCAATCATGATCACGATACACGAAGAACTCATCGCCTGCGTGCAGCCCTGCAGAATGGACGGCATGGCGTGCGGGATCGCCACGCGGAACACGAGCTGACGGTCGTTCGCGCCGAGAGTGCGCGCCGCTTCAAAATACTCCTTGCCTACGTTGGCAATGCCGGTGAGCGAGGCTACCGTCACAGCGAACCAGGAACTGAGTGCAATGATGAACACCGCACCGCCGAAAAGTGAGGCAGCAATGACCATGATGATCGGAATCCACGTGGATGTGGGGATCGGCCCCAAAAACTTGATGATTGGGTCGATCCAGTAGCGGATGCGCTTGGAATAGCCGCATGCAATGCCCGTCACAAGGCCGAGGGATACACCGATAAAGTAGCCGAGAAACAGCAGCTTGAGCGTGTTGAGCGTACAGTCAGCCAGCATTTTGTAATCGGCAAGAAACGCATTGATGATATAGTTCATGCACGGCACGAACGGCTGCGTCAGCACGCCGGTCTTCAGCGTGAGATAATCGTACAGCGTCAGGAACAGCAGCAGCACCGAATAGCGCGGCGCTCTATAGTGCAGCGACTCATAAAAGTCTTTCTTCCCGTGCTGTTTTCCGATCACCGCTGCGAGCAGGCAGACGATATACACCGCCAGCGCCGCGCCGAGCACCCAGACATAGCTCCACGGGTTCCGGTTGCGGCTGTTGTTCGGCACGAGGAGATATTCGAGCAGCGCGATACCGCCGCAGAGCAGCGGCAATACCATGATGACCGCCTCCGCCGTTTTCTGGGCGGGCGTCTTTTCCTTTTCCTCCAGCTCCCTGAGCTGGCGGCGGGTCAGACCCGAGAGCAGCGCAAGATCGGTGCTCTGTTCCTTTTTTGTTTTTGCTTCATCGCGCATGGGACCACATTCTCTTTCTTTGATTTCAGACTTTTTCATTATAGTCGGGGCAATCGCTTCGTCAAATTGGAGTTCCAAATCATTTTACCAATTTCATCGGGTTTATCGATTGAACAATCGGGATAAGGGATTTTTATCGGCTTTTTCGCTGCTCTCGTCGCTTTCTTCGGTTTTTTCAATTACCGTGGCAAAAGAGCGAAAGGCGTGTTATAGTAGGCGCGAGAAAAACGAGGGGAGAATCACGGCATGGACTACGCCATCGGCATCGATATCGGCTCCACCTGCGCAAAGACGGCGGTACTCGCCGCCGACGGGTCTTTCGCCCTGCTCTCAGCGCGGCCGACGGGCTGGAGCAGCGTGGACACGGCGGAGAGCATCCGCGCCGAGCTCGAAGCGGCGCACTTTTCGCCGGAAGCGTACCCCTGTGTTGCGACGGGGTACGGGCGCGTCGCCGTGCCGTACGCCGGAAAGAGCGTCACGGAGATCACCTGCCACGCGCGCGGCGCGTGCTTTCTGCACGGGCGGGACGATCTTCGGCCCAGGTAACTTGCTCAGCCTCGGTCTTTTCTACCTCTAAAAGCCTGACAGGTGCTGTCGTTGCTGGGTTTTCTAACTTGCCGGTCATTTGTGCTGACGCTGCGGTTTCCTCGCTGACACTAATGCGGAGAGCTACGATGCAGGCTAAAACTGCGAGCAGGCAGATAAGCGGCGCCGGCGAAGCCCTCCTTTTTCTTCTTCGTTTCATGTTTTCCCTCCTATCTGCTTCATGCCCGGCCCGACCGCTTTGCGCGGCCCGCTGTTGAGCGCGCTTGTCTGCCGGATGATCGTTTCATATGCGGACTTGAAACCGTCGTAGTTGTAATACTCGTATGTCTTTACGGTGCCGTCGCCAAAGGTGCGCTCTCCTGTTGCAATCAACCGAGAGGGGCCACCCATAGCCTCAATGACGCGCCTGATATCCGTTCCCTCCGGCAATCTTGCCACAGCCTCCTCCGGCGTTTTCCCAAGGCCCATATCGAGCTTGAGGTAATTCCACGCCTGGTCAATCCGCGCCCTCACTTCGGCCTGCACCTTTTCGGCTTTTTCCTTGAATTCTGCGATAGTCGGCGGGAATTTACACTCGCGCACCAACTTTACAACAGCCTGCTGCCCCGTCCAGAAGTCGATCTCCGGCAAGCAGGTCACCCACAGATTGATGGTAGGGCCGAGCTTTGCGATGCCGCCCTTGAAAACCTCTGCATTCGGATAGGCAAGGAGCATCACGGCGAATATCTCGCTCATTTCCTTGTGCGTCATAGGCTTTCCTCGCTGGCGTACATCTGGTGGAGC
>OGDY01003092.1_pt1 | contig 13736 bp, 13 predicted proteins | sample 1570341 | NCBI WGS metagenome assembly OGDY01 (sample SAMEA2581972, study PRJEB24529) | metagenome | biome: Human gut stool | place: China | collected 2011 | reverse complement strand
GGCTCGGTGCATCCCTATATTCTGAATTTTATGAAAATCCTGACGGAAAGGGGCTATATCCGCCACTTTTCCGACTGCTGTGACGCTTTTTCCGAACTGTACAACCGGGATAACGGCATTCTGAAGGTGACGGCCGTCACCGCCGTAGCCCTCACCCCGGCGCAGGAGGAAAAGCTCACAGGAAAGCTGAGCCAGATCACCGGAAAGACGATCGCGCTCCACAATCGCATTGATCCCGCAGTCTTGGGCGGTGTCCGCCTGGACTATGACGGTCAGCGCCTGGATGACACCGTGTCCCACCGTTTGGACGCCATCCGGGAACTGCTGAACAAAACCGTACTCTGACGAGAAAGCAGGGACTGTATGGAACTGAAACCCGAAGAAATAACGAAAATCATTCGCAGCCAGATCAAAAATTACGAAAACAAGATCGAAGTCAGCGAAACCGGCGTCGTCATTCTGGTAGGCGACGGCATTGCCAAGGCCTCGGGTCTTGAAAAGTGCATGGCCGGTGAGCTGGTGGAATTCCCCGACGGCTCCTACGGCATGGCCCAGAACCTGGAAGAGGACACCGTCTCCATCGTCATCCTCGGTTCCGACCAGGGCATCAAGGAAGGCGATACCGTCAAGCGCACCGGCAGAGTCGTGTCCGTCCCCGTGGGCGAAAAGCTCATCGGGCGCGTTGTCAACGCCCTTGGCGAGCCCATCGACGGCAAGGGCAGCATTGAAGCGGAGGCCTACCGTGCCATCGAAATGCCCGCCCCCGGTATCATTGAGCGGCAGCACGTCTCCCGCCCCCTGCAGACCGGTATCAAGGCCATCGACTCCATGATCCCCATCGGCCGCGGCCAGCGTGAGCTGATTATCGGCGACCGCCAGACCGGCAAAACCACCATCGCCACCGACACCATTCTGAACCAGAAGGGCAAGAGCTGCATCTGCATTTACGTCGCCATCGGTCAGAAGCGTTCCACCGTGGCGCAGGTCGTGGACAGCCTTACCGCCGGCGGCGCTATGGACTATACCATCGTGGTCTCCGCCACCGCTTCCGAGCTGGCGCCCATGCAGTATATCGCCCCATATGCAGGCTGCACCATGGGCGAGCACTTCATGTATCAGGGCAAGGACGTGCTGGTCATTTACGACGATCTGAGTAAGCACGCTGTGGCCTACCGTGCCATTTCCCTGCTGATCCGCCGCCCCCCCGGACGGGAGGCTTACCCCGGCGACGTCTTCTACCTCCACTCCCGTCTTCTGGAGCGGGCAGCCCAGCTGTCCCCGGAGCTTGGGGGCGGCAGTCTGACTGCTCTGCCCATCATCGAGACGCAGGCCGGCGACGTGTCCGCCTACATTCCCACCAACGTCATTTCCATCACCGACGGCCAGATCTTCCTGGAGACCGAGCTGTTCAACTCCGGCATCATGCCCGCCGTGAACCCCGGTATTTCCGTCTCCCGTGTTGGCGGTGACGCTCAGATCAAGGCCATGAAGAAGGTGGCCGGTTCTCTGAAGCTGCTGTACTCCCAGTACCGTGAGCTGCAAAGCTTCGCCCAGTTCGGCTCCGACCTGGACGCGGATACCAAGTCCCGTCTGGCTCTGGGCGAACGGATCGTGGCCGTGCTGAAGCAGAAGAACGGTTCTCCCAAGGAAGTGGCGCAGCAGGTGTGCATCATTTACGCCGTTACCCACGGATATCTCACTTCCATTCCCGTGGCTCAGATTCCCGAATTTGAGAAGCGGCTGGAAGAGCATATGAACAATCACCACGCCGACGTTCTCGAGGCCATTCGCTCCACCGGCAAGCTGGAGACCGAGACGGAGAACGCCCTGAAAGCTGCCCTGGACGAGCTGGTGGCTGAATTCCAGGCATAAGGAGGGATAAGCCATGGCTGGCGTTTCCACCAAGGAAATCAAAAACCGCATCCGAAGCATGGAGTCCACCAGGCAGATCACAAAGGCCATGGAAATGGTCGCTGCCTCCAAGCTCCGCCGGGCGCAGGCGCAGGTGCTTTCCTCCCGCCCCTATTTTGAAATTCTTTACTCCACCATCGCGGACATCGCGTCCTCCAACCGGGATTTCTCCTCCCCCTATTTACAGGAGCGTCCTGTGAAAAAAGCACTGTATATCGTCATTGCCGGTGACCGCGGTCTTGCCGGCGGCTATAACAGCAACATTCTCAAGCTGGTGCAGTCGGAGATCGCAGGAAAGGACGCCGAGGTTCTGCCCATCGGCAAGAAGGCTCTGGACTATTTCAGGAGCAAGCAGATCCCGACCTTTACGGAGCACTACGCCGAAGCGGCCGAACTGACCGTGGGTGACTGCTTCTCCGTCTCCAAGCAGGTAAGCAAGGCTTTTCTGGCAGGAGAATTTGACCAGATCGTCGTTGCGTATACCAATTTCGTCTCCGTCCTTGCCCAGACGCCCGCAGCCATGCAGCTGCTGCCTCTGAAAAAGCCGGAAAAGAAAGAGAGTACCAATCAGGGCGATATCCTGTACGAGGGTGACAGCGAAGAGGTTTTCGCCGCGATCATCCCCGAGTATCTGGGCGGCGTTATCTACGGTGCGCTGTGCGAAAGCCGCGCCTCCGAGCAGGCTGCCCGCCGGGCTGCCATGGATTCCGCGACCCAGAACGCCGACGATATGATCGACGACCTGAGTCTGAAGTTCAACCGCGCCCGTCAGGCTGCGATCACTCAGGAAATTACGGAGATCGTCGCGGGTTCTTAAGTTTTCAAGGGGCGGCATTTCGATCGCCCAATCCCCAGAAGTTACGAATTTGCGGTATCTGATGTCGGTTAAGCCCGGAATTTTGGGTAAAAGTGGGTATTCCCCCCGCGTTTTGTTCCGCAAATATTTCAGCAGAAGGAGTTGAATTCCCAATGGCCAAAAACAAAGGAACTGTGATCCAGGTCATGGGTCCTGTTCTTGACATCCGCTTCGCTGACGATCAGCTGCCCGGTCTGCTCAGCGCCATCGAGATTCCCAACGGCGAGCATACCATCGTGGCGGAGGTCGCACAGCACATCGGCGACAATGTGGTTCGCTGTGTCGCTATGTCCTCCACGGACGGCCTGCAGCGCGGCACCGAGGCCACCGACACCGGCGCGCCTATCTCCGTTCCCGTTGGCGAAGAGTGCTTGGGACGTGTATTTAACCTGCTGGGTCAGCCCATTGACAACAAAGCGCCTGTACAGGGCGTCGAGCGCTGGCCCATCCACCGTCCCGCTCCCTCCTACGAGGAGCAGCAGCCCGCTACCGAGATCTTGGAAACCGGTATCAAGGTCATCGACCTGATCTGCCCCTATGCCAAGGGCGGTAAGATCGGTCTGTTCGGCGGCGCGGGCGTTGGCAAGACCGTTCTGATTCAGGAGCTGATCTACAACATCGCCACTGCCCACAACGGCTATTCCGTCTTCACCGGCGTTGGCGAGCGTACCCGTGAGGGCAACGACCTGTACAACGAGCTGCAGGAAGCCGGCGTGCTGGAACGCGCCACCTTGGTCTACGGGCAGATGAACGAGCCTCCGGGAGCCCGCGCCCGTGTGGCCCTGACCGCCCTGGCCTGCGCGGAATACTTCCGCGATGAGGAACACCAGGACGTGCTCCTGTTCATTGACAACATCTTCCGCTTCACCCAGGCCGGTTCGGAAGTGTCCGCTCTGCTGGGCCGCATGCCTTCGGCCGTGGGCTATCAGCCGACCCTGGGCACGGACCTTGGTTCTCTGCAGGAGCGCATCACCTCCACCAATGAAGGGTCCATCACCTCGGTGCAGGCCGTGTACGTGCCCGCCGACGACCTGACTGACCCGGCCCCGGCCACCACGTTTTCGCACCTGGACGGCACCCTTGTGCTCTCGCGCCAGATTGCGGAACTGGGCATCTACCCCGCGGTGGACCCGCTGGACTCCACCTCGCGCATCCTCGCCCCCGACGTCGTGGGCGAAGAGCACTACAGCGTGGCCCGGCGCGTGCAGATGGTGCTGCAGAAGTATAAAGAACTGCAGGATATCATCGCCATCCTGGGTATGGACGAGCTTTCTGATGAAGACAAGCTCACCGTGTCCCGCGCCCGGCGCATCCAGCGCTTCCTCTCCCAGCCCTTCCATGTGGCCGAAACCTTTACGGGTACGCCCGGCCAGTATGTAAAGCTGGAAGACACCATCAAGGGCTTCAAGGGCATTCTGGACGGCGACTACGACCACCTGGCTGAAGGCGACTTCTACATGCTGGGCAGTATTGACCAGGCAGTGGCCAAGTACGAAAAGCGCAAGCAGGAAGAAAGCAACTAACCGTTCTGTCCCGCCGCCGGTCCGGTGCCGCAAGGCTCCGGACCGGGCAGGACCGGCGGCAGCGAAGGAGTGCGTATGGGTACGCTGCAACTGGAAGTGGTAACGCCGGACAAAACCGTAGTGAGCTGCCCGGTAGAGATGGCTGTGTGCCCCGGCGTGCAGGGCGAATTCGGCGTGTTGCCCAAGCACGTCTCTCTGCTTTCGGCCCTGAAAATCGGGGGCCTGCGCTACAAGAGCGAAGGCAAGGAGGAGCATGTCTTTATTTCCGGCGGCTTTGCCGATGTAAACAACGACGTGCTCACCGTGCTGGCCGAATCCGCAGAACTGGCCGCGAATATTGATGCAGCCAGGGCCATGGCCGCCAAAGAACGAGCTGAAAAACGCCTGAGCAGCCATGACGAGGCTGTGGACACGGTGCGGGCCGAAGCGGCCCTGCAACGGGCCGTTACCCGTCTGCATCTGACGCAGGTGCGGTAATATTTTGGCGGACGTTGGCTGAAAGTGCGATTCATGCCGCACTGACGGACGCGGACGCATCAGGACTGCGCAAAAGCCACCGATACCGGTGGCTTTTGCATTTTTGTATGGTCTTGTCCTCTCAGCGGGTGGAGGCCAAGATTCGGATAACGTGAGGTAGTTCCCAGAGGTACTCCCCAAAATTCGGACAGATGTGTAAGCTACACCTGAACGCAAGGAGAGTGCGAATGAACAAGCGTAAAAATCACGCCCCAGCCTTTAAGGCGAAGGTGGCCTTGGCAGCTCTTTCCGGTGAAAGGACCATCACGGAATTGAGTTCTGAGTCCGGCGTCCACCAGACGCAAATCCATCGGTGGGTCAAGCAACTCAAAGAATCGGCCCCGGGCATATTTGCTGGTGAAATCAAGACAGAAGAAGCCAAAAAAGAAAGAGAGCTGCACGAGTTGTATGCCAAAATTGGCCAACTCACCGTGGAGCGAGATTTTTTAGCACAAGCCTGGGGGAAGCGGGGAGCGTCTCCCGCAGGCAAGGCATGGTTCAGCATGACCATGCCACGCTCAGCATCGTCCGGCAGTGCGGTTTACTCTGTATTTCCCGCTCCGGCCTGTAGTATACGCCCAAGGGCGAACATGGCATAAACCATGTGCTGATGCGGGAGATCGATCAGGCCTTTACAGAGTGGTCTTTTCTCGGCGTACGCCAGATGCGGAACTATTTGCGATTGATGGGATACAGTACGGGCATAAAGGGATCCGCCGCCTTATGCGCCTGATGGGGCTGATGCCGATTTATCGGAAACCAAGAACCAGTATTCCCAACCCGGAGCACATCCGCTATCCGTATTTACTGCGCGACGTTGTCATTACACGGCCCAATCAGGTCTGGTGCGCGGATATCACTTACATCCCCATGCGCAAAGGCTTTCTGTACCTGGTGGCCGTTATGGACTGGCACAGCAAAAAAGTGTTGTCCTGGAGACTTTCCAACACCATGGACGCTGATTTCTGCGTCGCGGCCCTGGAAGAAGCCTTGGCGAAAAACGGTAACCCCGCTATCTTCAACACTGATTAGGGCAGTCAGCTCACCAGTTTCGCGTTTACCAACGCCTTACGGGAGAACGGAATCCGTATTATATCCACGGATGGCCGGGACCACCTCTCCAGCGCAAAGGTCAGGCAAATCTACGGGGCCAGGGGCGGAAAGGGGAATGACACCACTGCACTCTATGCACCTTTTGCAAATAATTGCAGGCTGATTGCACACATTCTTGCCAGATGATTAGGCATAATTTACCTAATTTTTTGACCTTTTTTAAAAAAACGTGAACGACTGAATCGTGTTGTGTCGTAAGCCCTGCGGACAGTATCACGAATGAAATCACGAATTGTCCCTAGGCACACCCAAAATCAGGGCATAAAAAAAGAGCTGGCTACGTTTGTAACAAGCTCAAATTATTTACTAATGGCGGAGAAGGTGGGATTCTAAATATAGATATAATACTTTGAAATAATTATTGAAAATATTTTTTATTTTCAAAATGCCATTTTTTATACCCCAAAGTATGCACAAAACTTTTGCGTGTGTGGATTCGAATCCCGCTACACAAGGATTTGCGGGTTTTTAAGTCGTCCAGAAAAATTTATTTCTGCCTAGTGAAGACCATTATGTCATGAGGCCTAAAAAGAGCATAAGCCTCTGCTTGGTAAAGATAAATACCTTTTTTATAGTCGTGCTGTGGACTCTCGGCATTGACTGGTAGTTAAAAGTAGTTAATAGTTCTACTCAGAGGGACAAGCCATGCAACAAAATATAGCAACAACGCCCGCTTCTGTAAAACTCCCCAATCCCCTGCGCGAGCGCATTAAAAGCCTTGCTGACGCCCGGAACCAATCCGCGCACGCCATTATGCTGCAAGCCATAGAGAACTATGTCGAGCGGGAAGAAAAACGGGAAGCTTTGCGCCAGGAAGCCAAAGCCGCACATGAGCATTATATGCAAACCGGCCTGCATCTGACAAACGCTGAAGTCGTCGAATGGATGGATAAGATTATTCAGGGCGAAAAGGTGCCCATGCCCAAATGTCATATCTAGTTCATTGGACGGATAACGCCACTGCCGGGCTGGAAAAGGCATATCTGTTCCTGGCAGACAAAAGCGAAGAGGCCGCCATCGGCGCAATCAAGGCCATTCGGGAAAAAGTGCTGCTTCTTGAGCAGTTTCCCAATGCTGGCCGTCCTGCCGATGACATGGAACCGGAATACCGGGAGTTACTCATCCCCTTTGGCGGTGCCGGATACGTACTGGACACTGCATTATAATGGAAATGAGAACAACCGTCAGGGCGGTACTCAGGTTTTCGACCCTAAAACACAACAGGTTATTTGGGTAGGCGGTTATCAGGAAGGACATACCATGGGAGATATTTATGCCTATAAACAAGTGAAGATTCTTAGTGACTGGAATGAAGTGAATACCATGGCTGGTAATTATATTGATATGATTGCCGGACTTTATGGTCCTAATGTCAGTGATGCTGATAAAAAGAAATATGGATTGACCAAACCCATTGAACCGGGTGATGTTTTGTGGGCGGACTTGGACGGAAATCATAAAATAGATCAGTTGGACCGTGTGAAGGTAGGTAACATCTATCCTAAATGGACAGGAGGTTTCTCTACCACGCTTTCTTATAAGAATGTATCTTTATATGGACGATTTGATTTTGCTTTAGGACATACCATTTTGAATATGGTGGCTATGCGCTCTTTGGGACAGTCTGTTGGTTTTAAAAATATAATAAAGGAAGGATTGAAGACTTGGACGGAAGAGAATACAAATACCGATCTGCCGAAATCTTATTATGATGATTCTACTAATAAAAAGAATATCTACCGTGATACCAAGGGCAGTGATATTACTTCTGTTAATGATAGAAGTTCCAGATTCTATGAAAAAGGGGACTATCTGGCTTTAAGAGAATTAACTTTGAATTGGAAATTACCTGTTAACTGGATATCTAAGGTGGGAATGACAAATGCGTCTGTATATATCACAGGTCAGAACTTGTTCTATATTACCGGTTATAGTGGTTCTTCTCCTGAAGCCCCGTTGACTTATCCGGGTGTGGATGCCGGACGTTATCCTACACCAAGAACTGTGTTGGTAGGTGCTTCTGTATCATTCTAAGTTTATTATAATAAAAGAAGATAACGATTTATGAAAAATAAAATTATATCATTAGCCATTATGACAGCTTCCCTTTTTACAATGACGGGATGTTTGGATATGGAGCCGGTAAGTAGCATTACCGATAAGAATATGTGGGAGAGTGAAGGACAGTTTACTTCATTTGTGTATGGGGTGCACAGTCGTTTGCGTGAGAACTCTTTCAATATGTTTGTTTTAGGAGAATTGCGTTCAGATATTTATAATCCTTCTACCGGATGGACAGGAGAGAGTAATAAAGTGGAGGAGATTACTTCTAATATATTAAGTCAGGAACGTCCGGGTCTGAGTAACTTTGCAGGTTTATATAGTAATATCAACCAGATAAATTTGTTTATCAGTAAAGCTGCTGATACGAATTTGTTGAAAGAGGCAGATAAAGCTTATTATTTGGGACAGATGTATGGCTTGAGAGCATTCTATTATTTCCACTTGCTTCGTTCATGGGGAGATGTGGTTTGGACAGACCAGCCGAGCACAGGTTTTGAAATAGGGAAACTGGATAAGGCTGCCAGTCCGGCTGCGGAAATAATGGAAAAGATTAAAGCGGATATTCAAAGTTCGGAAGATAGTTTTGGCACAGATTACAGTTTTCGTGAATCACGTACATTTTGGTCGAAAGCTGCAACGCTGATGCTGAAGGCTGAGGTTTATTTGTGGTCCGGTCGCCGGATGGGAGGGGGAAGTGCCGATGCTACAGTTGCTCAGAATGCCTTGACCGATATTCAGAGCCATATCTCCAGAGAAACTCTTGATTTGATGCCCAATTATACAGATGTGTTTGCTTATGACGATAAAGGTAATAAGGAGATAATCTTTACTATTCATAATAAACAGAACGAAACCGATTTGTTTGGCGGTAGTTGGAGAAATAATCTGGTGCCTCAAAGAGCTACATTGAGTCTTTATTATGATAAGGAGACAGATGGGCAGTTTGAGTTGAATTTCAATGGTAATATGTATTATCCTGTTAGAAATGAGTTATACGATAAATTTGATAACTTGGACACTAGAAAACAAGGAACGTTGAAAGCTGTCTTTACAATGGATGCACCACACGATTATGTGGGATGTTTCCCTTATAAATATCGTGGAACAACTCCGTCAGGAGCTTCAGAAAGACTTTTTGCTGATGATTTTCCTGTATATCGTTATGCCGATTTATTATTGATGCTGGCTGAAGCTAAATCATTGACCGGGGGAGATCCGACAGCTGAAATCAATTTGATACGTGCCCGTGCGTATAAGGCTAATTATGATGTGGCTACAATGGGGTATCCGAATATGGCAGGGGATAAAGACGGTATCAATGAGGTTTTATTGAGAGAACGTTATAAGGAATTTATGTTCGAAGGTAAACGTTGGTATGATTTACGTCGTTTTGGCGATGAATATGTATTTGAGTATACTACTGCAGATGATTCTTACCCTCAACGTTTGTTGTGGCCAATCGACAAGAATACATTAACAAATAACCCTGCTTTGGAACAAACTCCGGGATATTGACCGTATTTCTTGCCTAAATAATAAAATAAAGGTGGTTTTTTATCATAAAAAGATAAAGAATCACCTTTTTGTTTTCATATTACAATAAAATATTTTATTTTTACCCGCATAATTAAATAATAATATTATGAAACAAATTTCTTGGTTGTTAGGAATTCTTTTATTCCTCTCTCCTTTACAGATGAGTGCTCAAAAGCAGGATACGGTTGCAGTGCGCGAAACTCGTATTCCGGTATTGATTGAACGGCAGGACAATGAACTGTTTAATTTGCGTATAGATGCTACGCAAAGTCAGGTGTTGAATGATGTGAAACTTAGTTTCGGCAAAGAAGTGAATCTGAATGAAATAGAGGCAGTGAAACTCTATTATGGCGGAACAGAAAGTTCTGAGAGAAAAGGAAAAACTTATTTTGCTCCCGTTGATTATATTCCAAGTAATACTCCGGGTAAAACATTGGCTGCTAACCCTTCTTATTCTATTTTGAAAGCGGAAGTGAAAGCTCCGAAAAGAGATGTTGTGTTAAAAGTAGACCAGAAACTGTATCCGGGTGTGAACTATTTTTGGGTTAGTTTGCAGATGAAACCAACAGCTTCTGTACTTGCAAAGGTATCGGTGGAAATGACAGGAGTAACGATGGATAATCGGACTGCTCCGGTGAAGGTTGTGCGCAAAGCTGATACCCACTATATGGGAGTTGGTGTTCGTCATGCCGGCGATGACGGGGTAGCAGCTTATCGTATTCCGGGATTGGCAACTTCTAATAAAGGTACGTTGCTTGGTGTATATGATGTTCGCCACAACAACAGCGCAGACTTGCAAGAATATGTAGAAATAGGGTTGAGCAGAAGTACAGACGGCGGACAGACTTGGGAAAAGATGCGTATCCCGATGTCTTTCGGCGAACATGAAGGTTTGCCAAAAGCTCAGAATGGTGTGGGAGACCCTGCTATCTTGGTGGATAGGAAAACCGGTACTATCTGGATTATAGCAGCATGGACACACGGAATGGGTAACGGACGTGCTTGGTGGAATTCTCAACCGGGAATGGATATGCACCACACAGCACAACTTATGTTGGTGAAGAGTGACGATGATGGTAAAACCTGGTCTGAACCGATAAATATTACGGAACAGGTAAAAGATCCTTCTTGGTATTTCTTGTTGCAAGGTCCGGGTAGAGGTATATCGATGGATGATGGTACGTTGGTATTTGCCAGCCAGTATATCGGAAGTGATAGAATTCCCAATGCAGGTATTATCTATAGTAAAGACCATGGAAAAACTTGGCATATCAGTTCATTGGCGCGTACCAATACGACAGAATCACAAGTTGCTGAAATAGAACCGGGGGTATTAATGCTGAATATGCGTGATAATCGTGGTGGAAGTCGTGCAGTTTCTACTACTACCGATATGGGTAAAACTTGGAAAGAACACGTGTCTTCTCGTACCTCTTTGCAGGAACCGGTATGTATGGCGAGTTTGATTAGTGTGAAAGCCAAAGATAATGTGCTGGGTAAAGATATTCTGTTGTTCTCTAATCCGAACGATACGAAGAATCGTCATAGTATCACAATTAAGGCAAGTCTTGATGGTGGAGTGACTTGGTTGCCCGAAAATCAATTGTTGTTGGATGCCGGTTGGGGCTGGGGATATTCTTGCCTGACTATGATTGATAAAGAAACAGTAGGTATATTATATGAAAGTAGTGTAGCTCATATGACTTTTCAGGCTATTAAACTGAAGGATATTATCAAGACTAAATAAATGAAATGTAGATTAACCTGTCTCATAGGTATGATATTTGTCTGTGCCATGACTATGGCACAGACAAATGCTTATCCGTTACTTCCTATGCCACAGAATTATAAAGTAACGGATAAGTCGTTTGCAATGGGAAAGGTAAAGCTTTCTACTCCGGTTCTGAAGTCGGAGTGGGAGGCTTTTATTGTGAATGCCGGTGGAGAATTGGCGGATAAAGCTGCCGCAGAGATAAAAGTAGAACTTCTTCCGGTTATTGATGGAGTTAAGTTAAATCCGGATGAGGCGTACCGACTGTCTGTGTCCGGGAAATTGATAAAGATAGAGGCTGTTACGGAACGTGGGGTGTATTGGGCCTTGCAAACGCTTCGTCAGTTAGAAAAGAAAAAGGGAAAGAAAAGTCTGTTTGCCGGTTGTGAGATTGTGGACTGGCCGGCTTTCCGAATCCGTGGCTTTATGCAGGATGTAGGTCGCAGTTATATTTCAGTGGAAGAATTAAAGCGTGAAATAGAGATATTATCTCGTTTTAAAATCAATGTGTTTCATTGGCATCTTACTGAAAATCAGGCATGGCGTTTGGAAAGTAAGATATTCCCGATGCTGAATGACAGTATTAATACAGTCCGTATGCCGGGTAAGTACTATACATTAGAGGAAGCACGTGAGTTGGTGGACTTTTGTAAGCAACATCAAGTCGTGTTGATTCCCGAGATAGATATGCCGGGGCATAGTGCAGCTTTTATTCGTACTTTCCGTCATGATATGCAGAGTCCTGAAGGTATGAAAATCTTGAAACTCTTAATAGATGAAGTTTGTGAAACTTTTGATGTACCTTATTTGCATATAGGTACCGATGAAGTAGCATTTACTAATCCTGATTTTGTTCCCGAAATGGTATCTTATGTACGTTCAAAAGGAAAGAAGGTGATTTCTTGGAATCCCGGTTGGCATTATAAGCCGGGAGAAATAGATATGACTCACTTGTGGAGCTATCGTGGAAAGGCTCAACCGGGGATTCCTGCCATTGATTCCAAATTTCATTATTTGAATCACTTTGATACATTTGCCGATTTGGTTGCCCTGTATAACAGCCGTATATATAATAAGGTGGAAGGGAGTGATGATATAGCCGGTACTATATTGGCAATATGGAACGATCGGATGATTTCAAAAGAAGAAGATATGATTGTTCAAAACGGATTTTATCCCAGTATGCTTGCCATTGCAGAACGTGCATGGAGAGGTGGCGGAACAGAATATTTCGATGGGAATGGAACGATGCTTCCTGCCGAAGATACAGAGATATTCCATGAATTTGTTGATTTTGAAAATCGTATGTTATGGCATAAAGAACATACATTCAAAGGATATCCTTTTGCTTATGTGAAACAGACTGATGTCAAATGGAATATAACTGATGCTTTTCCTAACGGTGGGGACCTGTCAAAAGTATTCCCCCCGGAACAGGAGTTGAAGGAGTCTTATGAGTATGAAGGGAAAACATACGGAACACGCAAAGCTATTGGTGCCGGTATTTATCTGCGCCATGTTTGGGGAACAATGGTACCGGCCTTTTATAAAGACCCTAAAGAAAATCATACTTCCTATGCTTATACATGGGTTTATTCTCCAAAAGACCAGGAAGTGGGGCTGTGGGCTGAGTTTCAGAATTATAGCCGTTCTGAGATGGACCTGGCTCCATTACAGGGAAAGTGGGATTATAAAGGCAGTCGAATATGGATTAATGATAAAGAAATAATGCCTCCTGTGTGGACAGCTACTCACCGGGTAAAAAGTAATGAAGTACCTTTGGAAAATGAAAATTGTGTGGTGCGTCCTCCATTGCTTGTTCACTTAAATAAAGGTTGGAACAAAGTACTCCTGAAGTTGCCGATAGGTAAGTTTGGAATGGACGAAACGCGTCTTGTCAAATGGATGTTTACTACCGTCTTTGTTACTCCGGATGGTGAAAAAGCAGTAGAAGGATTAATTTATTCACCTGAAAAACAACTATAAAATGAAAAACATTGCTTTACTTTTATTGGGGCTTTTCCTTGCACTGCCCCAATTTGCCCAGGAACGCAAATATTCTACATTCTATGAGCAACGTGCAACTTTATTCGAAGAACTTCCGGTTACTTCGAGAGATATTATCTTTTTGGGCAATAGCATAACTAACGGATGCGAGTGGGGTGAGCTTTTCCAAAACACTTATGTGAAAAACAGGGGAATCAGTGGCGATATTTGTATGGGAGTATACGATCGTCTTGATCCTATTATAAAGGGAAAGCCGGCTAAAATATTTCTTTTAATAGGCATTAATGACGTAGCGAGAGGAACATCGGCTGATACAATTGTTGCAAGAATCGAAATGATTGTAAAGAAAATAAAGGCAGAATCTCCGAAAACTGAATTATATTTGCAAAGTGTATTGACTGTCAGTAAAAAGGAAGAGCCTGGAATGTAAAAAAAATAT
>OGDY01003083.1_pt1 | contig 13775 bp, 17 predicted proteins | sample 1570341 | NCBI WGS metagenome assembly OGDY01 (sample SAMEA2581972, study PRJEB24529) | metagenome | biome: Human gut stool | place: China | collected 2011 | reverse complement strand
GCAAGGGCTTTCAGCCCTTGACCTGACCAAAGGGTTATCAACCCTTTGGAATCCCCATTTTATTATGCTTTTAGAAACCTTTTTTCAGAATGAATATCATAAATTTTTACTTTCTTTCCGTTTCCTTAAACCCGATTTTATTCCCTTAATAATAATATCCCTCGCCTTAATACCGTCCTCCTTTGAAAGCACAGGTGTGTTCCCAAGCGGATATTCCATGCCCAACGCTTCATATTTGACCTTTCCCATATCGTGATACGGCAAAACGTCAAGTGCTTTCATATTGCGGAATGATGAAAGATATTCTCCCAAGCGAAATAAGTCCTCACTTTTGTCCGTTATGTTCGGCACAACAACATGACGTATCCATACAGGAATATTCTTATCCCTGAGATACTCCGCAAATTTCAGTATATTTTCATTTCCGTGTCCTGTAAGCCTTTTATGCACCTGACTGTCAATGTGCTTTATGTCAAGCAGAACAAGGTCTGTATGCATAAAAAGAGCGTCAAACTTTTCTCTGTTTGACTCGCTGAATGTAACTCCCGAAGTATCAAGACAGGTGTGAATATCCCGAAGCTTTGCCGCTTTAAACAGCTCTGTCACGAAGTCAATCTGCAAAAGAGGTTCTCCTCCTGTAACGGTAATTCCGCCGTTTTTAAGGAATTCCCTGTATGAGTCATATTCATTTAAAAGCTCCTGAACAGTTACCTCTCTGCCGCCGTTTACGTTCCATGTATCAGGGTTGTGGCAGTAAAGACACCTCATGGGACAGCCCTGCATAAAGACTACATAGCGTATTCCGGGGCCGTCAACAGTGCCGAAGCTTTCAGTTGAATGTATCCTGCCTTTCATATTATCACTTTCCTATTTTACAAGTGCCCCCTGCAAGAGAGGACGTTCCCTTGTATTATTTAATGCAAGCACCGCACAATAATAATAATGTGCGGTGCTGCAATCATCTATATTAATTTTTTCTACAACCTAAAGAACCTGTTTTAAAGAGCTGAATGGAATGTTCTTGAGATAACATCGTCCTGCTGCTCCTTAGTCAGCTTAATGAAGTTTACAGCATAGCCTGAAACTCTGATTGTAAGCTGAGGATACTTTTCAGGGTGTTTCTGAGCATCAAGAAGAGTTTCTTTTGTAAGAACATTGACATTAAGATGATGTCCGCCTTTTTCAACATATCCGTCAAGCATATCAACAAGATTGTCGATTTGTTTCTGATCAGCCATATTAATTACCTCCAGATTATTTTAAAAATCCTCGTCATCGATCAGCTCGGTAGGCTGACAGCAAGCTCCTGCCTTTCCCGAGCAATCGTTACTTTTATGAGTGTTAATTCTTATGCCGCCGCTTTCCTCTCCGAAATCCACATTAACGTGTTCACTTCCCTGCTGCATAAGGCTGTCAATCAGGTCGGCAAGATTTGCGGCAGTTATTTTTTCGTCTGTATTACTCATCTTCTTCACTCAGCTGGTCGAGGTCTATATCGCCTACGAAGATTTTGCTGTCTTTTCCGAGAGCGTCAGGAATAATTGAGAAAGTATTTGAAATACCGTCCTGAGCGTGTCTGAAAGGAAGCTTTGAAACAGAAGAAAGTGAAGCTACAGCACCATGAGTATCACGTCCATGCATAGGGTTTGCACCCGGAGCAAGCGGAACTCCCATTTTACGTCCATCAGGAGTATTTCCTGTTTTCTTTCCGTAAACTACGTTAGAAGTAATAGTCAGAATGGACATTGTAGGAACACCGTCACGATATGTGTGGTGCTTTCTTACCTTATCCATGAAGTTTCTTACAAGGTCAACGGCAATCTGGTCAACTCTGTCGTCATTGTTGCCGTATTTAGGGAAGTCACCCTCAACCTCATAGTCAACAACGATGCCGTTTTCATCTCTGATACATTTTACCTTGGCATATTTTATAGCTGAAAGTGAGTCTGCAACAACAGAAAGACCTGCAATACCCGTAGCGAAGTATCTCTTAACATCTCTGTCATGGAGAGCCATTTGTATTCTTTCATAGCAATATTTATCATGCATATAATGGATAATATTAAGTGTGTTTACATAAAGACCTGCAAGCCATTCCATCATAGCGTCATATTTTTCCATAACGTCGTCATAATCGAGGTAATCACCCTCAACAGGTCTGAATTTAGGGCCTACCTGAATTTTAAGTCTTTCGTCAACACCGCCGTTGATAGCGTAAAGCAGACACTTTGCAAGGTTTGCTCTTGCACCGAAGAACTGCATTTCCTTGCCTATTCTCATAGAGGATACACAGCATGCAATAGCATAGTCATCACCATGAGTTACACGCATAAGGTCATCATTTTCATACTGGATTGATGATGACTTGATTGACATTTCTGCACAGTATTCCTTGAATTTTCTTGGAAGCTTTGTTGACCAGAGAACAGTCATATTCGGTTCCGGAGCAGTTCCGAGGTTATCAAGTGTGTGGATATATCTGAAACTGTTTTTTGTAACAAGCGGATGACCGTCAACGCTTACACCGCCGATAGACTCCGTTACCCATGTCGGATCACCTGAGAAAAGCTCGTTGTATTCAGGAGTTCTTGCGAACTTTACAAGACGGAGCTTCATTATAAAGTGGTCGATATATTCCTGAGCCTGTTCCTCTGTTATAAGACCGTTTTTAAGGTCACGTTCGATATAAATATCGAGGAAAGTTGAAGTACGTCCAAGGCTCATAGCTGCACCGTTCTGCTCCTTGACAGCGGCAAGGTAGCCGAAGTAGAGCCACTGAACAGCTTCCTGAGCATTTGCGGCAGGCTTTGAAATATCAAAACCGTAGATATGACCAAGCTCCTTTAATTCCTCCAATGCACGAACCTGCTCTGCAAGCTCCTCACGCAGACGAATATTTTTAGATGTCATTCTCACAAGAGAGGTTTCGATCTGATGCTTTTTATCCTCAATAAGCTTGTCCACGCCATAGAGAGCAACACGTCGGTAGTCACCGATGATACGTCCTCTGCCATAAGCGTCAGGCAGACCTGTTATAATAGCGGATTTTCTTGCAAGACGCATTTCAGGTGTGTAAGCGTCAAAAACGCCCTGATTGTGAGTTTTTCTGTATTTGGTAAAGATTTCAACTACAGAGGGGTCAACCTCGTAGCCGTTTTCACGACAAGCATTCTGAGCCATTCGTATTCCGCCGAAAGGCTGGAGCGAACGTTTAAAAGGCTTATCGGTTTGAAATCCGACAATTTTCTCAAGATTCTTGTCGAGGTATCCCGGACCATGAGAAGTAATTGTTGAGATGATTTTTGTGTCCATATCCAGAACTCCGCCATGTTCTCTTTCCTGAGCGGAAAGCTCCATAACCTGAGCCCATAATTTTTTTGTTGATTCTGTCGGGGGAGCAAGAAAGCTTGCATCACCGTCATACTGTGTATAGTTTTTCTGAATAAAGTCACGAACGTTAATAGAGCTGCTGCTCCATCTTCCGGGCTTAAAGCCGTTCCATTCCTGTGGCATTACATTACCCATAAACATCTCTCCTTTGGTATTGCCGTTAAGTCGACAGACTTTTGCCTGCATAAACATGATAACATATTGCAATTCAAAAAGTCAACATGTTAACCGACGGCAATAAACGGTTAAATTTAACTTATAGAAAAAACAGCGGAAATAGTGCTGTTAGTTTTCAACAATTGACATTTTAAACTGTATTCAGAACAGTTTAAAAGCGTTATTAAAGATTATTTTAGCCTGTTGCGGCGTAATGAAACGAGGAAGTTTTTACTATACTGGACAAATATTTTTTACTCTGCTGGTTTTATTATGTTTATTTAAGAGAATTTTTAATTTTGCTGTTTTTTAAACTTTCAAATTTAATTTGTTGAAAAATCAAAAAGGGCTTATAAGCTTTTACAGCATATAGTTTGCGACAACTCATAAAATTGGGTTTCCAAAGGGATAATAACCCTTTGGAAACTCGATTTTATTCTTTCAAGTTTATGCATAGTCTGACTTTTAATACGCAAGGCAGGACAATTTTTGTGCGGTTCTCCTTTGATTTTTCCTTGACAATACAAAGAAAAATGTGTATAATTAAGGCATAAATTATTTTTGGAGGTGCAGCTTTGAAAGCAGGTGTTTCAACAGCTTGTCTGTATCCAAGGCTTCTTGAGGACAGCCTGTATGATCTTGCTTTAAACGGTGTACCTCATGTCGAAATTTTTGTAAATACTCATTCCGAACTTAATAAGGTGTTTGCTCAAAGCCTTGCCGAAACAATGAAGCATTTTGACGTTTCATGCCGTTCTGTACACCCGTTTACATGTGAAATCGAGCCTTTAATGCTGTTTTCCGATTACCCCAGACGTATGAACGATATTACCGACTACTATAAAAGGTTTTTCAGCTTTATGAATATTGTAGGGGCAGAAATTTTCGTGCTTCATGGTCATAAGGGAGGTTCTTCTGCTTCAAGGGAAATGTTTTGCGAACGATATGCAAAGCTACGCAACATAGGCAAAGAATTCGGAGTCAATGTTGCTCTTGAAAATGTGTCACGCTGTTTGAGCGGCTCACTTTCTTTTGCTAAGGAAATTTCAAAAATGCTTGGCGATGATATAAGCTTTGTTCTTGATACCAAACAGGCAGTAAGAGCAAAAGAAAATCCATTTGACTTTGTAAAGGCTCTGGGCGGAAAAATTGCTCACGTCCATATAAGCGACAGCGGTGAGAAAGGCGACTGCCTTTTAATCGGAAAAGGCCGCTTTAATGTAAAGAAATTTCTTGCCGAGCTTTATGAACAATCTCCTGAATGTTCAGTCATCCTTGAGCTTTATAAGGGCGGATTTTCAGGAATTTCAGACCTTGTAAACAACTATAACGTTCTTGATAACATGATAAAAGGTCTGGAAAAATAATATTACGGAGGAAGCATATGCATTGTCCTTATTGCGGACATACCGAATCAAAGGTCATAGACTCAAGACCTACCGACGAAAAAAAACGCCGAAGACGTGAATGTATGAACTGCCAGAAAAGATTTACCACTTATGAGGTGGTTGAAATGCCGCTTATCATGGTGGAAAAGCGTGACGGAACATATGAACAGTTCAACAGAAATAAGCTGATATCAGGGATTTTTACTGCAATAAAAAAACGTCCCGTATCTATACAGCAAGTAGACTCAATAGCCGATTACATAGAAAATTTATGCGAAAATGAAATGAGAACGCTTATAACGTCAACTGAAATAGGTGAAATTACGCTGAATCAGCTGAAAAAAATAGACGCAATAGCTTATGTGCGGTTTGCCTCTGTATACAAGGATTTTACCGATGTAGAGGGCTTCATTGCTGCTATCAGCGAACTTGACAATAAATCAGCTCAGTAATCCTTGCACATCAATTTGTGCAAAGGTCTGATAAATAATTTAGGAGGATATTTTATGGAATTTTTGGATCAATTTAATGATGAACAGGCTCAGGCATCATTTGATATGTCTGATATGCAGAAGAATAAGGCTGTTTGCATTATTTCTTACTTGTGGATTTTGTTCTTTCTGCCTTACGTTGCGGATAAGAATTCCTCATTCTGCAAATTCCATGCAAATCAAGCCTTTGACCTTCTGCTTGCAAACATTGCACTGGGCATTGTAGGCAAAATTTTCAGCTTTTTGCCTGTTATCGGCGGAATAATTCAATGGCTGATTTCAGTTGTCTGTTTTGCTGCAATGATTCTTTTAATGATTTCTGCGGCTAACGGAAAGGCAATAAGAATCCCGTTTATCGGAGAGCTTGAGATTTTTAAATAATATTAAGGCTCATTAAATGTGCATTTAATGTACATTTAACCGCAGGCTTCCCTGGTCCTCGCTGTAAACCATGGACGCAACAGCTACATTATCGCATACAAGCAGCTCTGCCAGCAAATTATTGCCGTCAGGGCTGTAGTTTTTTACTTTATAGACGTATAGCAGAGCTTCTTCACCTGCATGTTCACGCAAAGGGAGTCCCTGTTTATCCTGTATTACCGCATACTGCTCGTAGACGCTGTTAAATTTTTCGGGAATGATAACCTTTTGACTGTACATCTCCTCAACGTCCCAGCCATGAGAACCGAAGTAGTTAAAGCGTTCGGCGGCGGTTTCGGCTGAAACTGCGGAAACGGGAGTATCCTCGGACTCGGCTTCAGGCATGGCAATAAAGACTGCAATGAGAATAATTCCTGCTATCAAAGCAATTTTAGTATATTTTTTCATATTTAAACCTCCTGTCTTATTAATGTATATGCACAAACTTCAGAAAAATGTACAGGTTTTAAAAGAAAGGATAAAAAATGCCGCAGATAAGAATAGATAAATTTATTGCTGACCGTACCGAATACAGCAGAAGTCAGGTAAAACAGCTTGTGAAAAAGGGACAGATAAAGGTTGACGGTATACCCGTAAAAAGCTCCGATGCAAAGATAAATCCTGAACAAAATACGGTTTCGGTGGAGGACAGAGAGCTTTCCTACCGTAAAAACACCTATATTCTGCTGAACAAGCCGGAGGGATATGTCTGTTCTACGGACAGCAGGGACGGTGCATCAGTGCTGGAGCTTGTACCGCCTGAAATGAGAGTAAAGGGACTTTTTCCTGCCGGCCGTCTTGATAAGGACACGCTCGGACTTGTCCTGCTGACAGATGACGGAGAGCTTGCTCACAAGATACTTTCACCCAAGCATCATGTGCCTAAAATTTACCTTGTGAAACTTGACAGACCATTCCAAGATAAATATATTAACAAATTTGAAAGTGAAATGGTATTGGAAAATGGCGAAAAGTGTATGCCCGCAAGGGTTATGCCCGTAGAAAACAACGAAAATTGGGCATTTATACAACTTTTCGAGGGGAAATATCATCAGGTCAAAAGAATGTTTGCGAGTGTTGAAAACCATGTTGAAAAATTAATGCGTTTATCGGTCGGAGGACTGGAATTGCCCGAAAATCTGGGAAAAGGTCAATGTATAGAGTTATTGCACAAAGATGTTGAAAAGTTATTTTTACCGCTTGATTTCGAGTTTTTTTGCAGGAAAAACTTTGTTATTTTTTCGTCATATTTGATAAACAAATAATTGCAAGTTTGGGAATTTAGCGTATTGAAAATTAAAGAGAAATTTGATATTATATTATTGTGGCTGATACTAAGAGATATAGCATCGACATTTCAGTGCCGATACTAAAGTAATATATAGCATTAGCAAAAATAATTTGGAAGGATTGGATTTAATGGCAGGTTTAACTTTAAAAGGAATTTACAAAAAATATCCGGGCAATGTAGTTGCCGTTTCAGACGTAAACTTAGAAATCAGAGATAAGGAATTTATTATTCTCGTTGGACCATCAGGATGCGGTAAGTCAACTACCCTCAGAATGATTGCCGGTCTTGAGGAAATTTCAGAGGGCGAGCTTTACATCGGCGACCGTCTTGTAAACGATATCGCTCCTAAGGACAGAGATATTGCAATGGTTTTCCAGAACTATGCTCTTTATCCTCACATGACTGTATTTGAAAATATGGCTTTCGGTCTTAAGCTCAGAAAGGTTCCAAAGGACGAAATCGAGCGTAAGGTAAACGAAGCAGCTAAGATCCTTGACCTCTCACACCTCCTCGACAGAAAGCCTAAGGCTATGTCAGGCGGTCAGCGTCAGAGAGTTGCTCTTGGTCGTGCTATCGTTCGTTCACCTAAGGTATTCCTCCTCGACGAGCCTCTTTCAAACCTCGATGCTAAGCTTCGTGCTCAGATGAGAACAGAGATTTCAAAGCTCCACAAGAAGCTCGGCACAACATTCATTTATGTAACTCATGACCAGACAGAAGCTATGACAATGGGCGACAGAATCGTTGTTATGAAAGACGGTTTTGTTCAGCAGATAGATACTCCTCAGAATCTTTATGAGCGTCCTGTAAACAAGTTCGTTGCAGGCTTCCTCGGTTCACCTCAGATGAACTTCATTGATGCTGTTCTCAAGGAAGAATACGGTCAGTATGTTGTTGAATTTGGTTCACGTGACACAAGAATGTCAAGTGCTGTAAGATATCAAATTGCTATTCCTGAATCAAAGGTAACTCCTGAACTTGCTAACTACGTTGGCAAGGAAGTTACTCTCGGTATCCGTCCTGAAAGCGTACATGACGAGGAAATGTACCTCTCAAACGCTACAACAGGTATTATCGACTGCTATGTTGAAATCACAGAAATGATGGGTGCTGAAACTTATCTTTACCTCACATGCGAGGGTATTCCGCTTACTGCAAGAGTTTCACCACGTTCAACAGCTAAGCCGCAGGACGAAATCAAGGTTGCTATTGATCCTAACAAGATTCACCTCTTTGATAAGGAAACAGAGCGTACAATCATTAACTAATATGATAATTTTTAAAACGGCTGACTTGTTCAGCCGTTTTTATTTGTCTAAATGGATTAAAACTGGGTTTCCAAATGGTTGATAACCCTTTGGTCAGGTCAAGGGCTGAAAGCCCTTGCAGGGTGTGGGACAGATGCGAGTCGATGCTATAAACGGAGTAAAAAGCACGGGAAATTGGTATTTTATCACGTTACTTACAGATGTAACACAGTTTGCAGAAGCTGTTCGGATGCATTGGGGTATCGAAAACAGTTTGCATTGGTGTCTTGATGTGAATTTTGATGAAGGCAGATGTCGTATCAGGAAGGATAACAGCGGTGAAAATCTTGCTGTGATTCGTCATATTGCTCTGAAACTCTACAAAAGTTATCAGAAAGTCAAGCTGAGTATGAAAGTCAAATGAAATTGTCAATAACACTTGACACATTAACCGCAAGGATTATGAAGTTAAGCAGCGATAGTCAAAGCAGAATATAACCTACGCCGTTTTACAGCTGGTGGGATACCACCGATCGCCGAGCAGATTCTTATGATCTGCCATGACAAGACCATTTGGCATCAGGTCATAGCAATCAAAAATCGCCGAAATATACAGCTTGCCGACTTCTTTTCCGTACTTAAGTGCCTGATACATACGTACTCTGCCGTAATCAGCATTTTCCTCGTCCTCATCATGAATTTTCCGCATAGCGTCAGCAAGCGGCTGATACTTCCATGGCTTGCCCTTACGCCCAAGATAATCGTAAAATGCCTGTCTGCTGATTTGCAGCGTATTGCAGTAAAAACTGATTTTTCCGGTGTTTCTGCCGTCATCTGTCCGGATTGCAATATACATCAATCTTTGTTCTTTCCCGATTTCTGACGGCTGGCAGCGAAAAAAGCCGCTGCATCCTCCAAAAACTCATTCATTTCGCTTAAACGCTTGTTTTCTTTTTCTAATGCTTTTATCCGCTTTCTAAGCTGCTGGTTTTCTTCTGCGATATTCAGAGCTTCTTCCGGACTCCAATATCAAGACTTCTGCTTTTTGCTTTTTTGATCCAGCCGTACAGCGTATTTACGGGTATTTGAAGTTCATTCGCTGCGTTTACCGCCCCTATTTTTTTTGCAAGCTTTACTGCCTGCACTTTGTACTCAATTTCATATTGTTTATTTTCTGATATCCTTTTTTCCTCCATTTTTCTTTTTCTATTCTATTCCTTTGAGGTTAGGGTGTCAAGTTTTATTATACTACATCATTTAGAAAAGAAATAAAAGCTATTACATAGCCGTTTGTGACTAACAATCACAGACGTTTTTTTATATCCCAAACACGAATGAATAGGAGGTGAACCCCATATGATGAACCCGATTACACTCTCTATCGTAAGGGCTGGGAGATCGGCAGCGGTGTATATATCGATACAGGAAACTATTCCAAGTCATTACTGGTCTGAGCATTTCTTCACCCGAAGTAAAATCAGATTTCGTTCGTACATACAATTCCATGAGTGATGAGGAAGGCTCTTTCGGTATCGGCTGGGACTTCAATATTGATGTAAGCAAAATTGAAATCCCTGCAACCGACTACTATAAGTTAGTTCTTCCCGACGGTTCTAATACCACATTCAAGGATTACGAAAACGATGGCTTTGAGTGCCTGAACGCACGCAACACTAAGAATTTAAACACGGATAACCGTTCTCAACAGACGGCTATCCGTGTTTTTTTATTTTCTATCATCACTCTGTTCCTCAGAGTTTTCCTTACCCTCACTTGTTTCAAGCATAATCTATTATATGATGAAAGTGGCAAAAAAGAAAAACAAAAAATTTCAGTTATTACTTAATTTGGGGCAAGCAAAATCTATTATATGATGAAATGGACAAGAAACAAAAACTTTTTTAGTTATCACTTAATCTGAGGTAAACTTATTCTATTATATAGTGAACGATGATAAATGCGTCTAATTTGGAGGTGATTTGATGAATGGTATTAAACTTGTAAACGTAATATTCTAAAAAATGTCAGTTATCTCTTAATTAAAGGCAAATTTATCCTATTATATAGTGAAAGGGACAAACGATAAAAAATCAAAAATTTTTCAGTTATCACTTAATCTGGGACAAGCAAAATCTATTTTATAGTGAAAGGGAGGGGATTGTATGTTTCCTGTAATTAAAGCAGCCAAAATTGTAATCAAGATAATAATCAAAACAATGAGTTAAAGCTCCACGCAACGGTAATTATAATTGCTATTTGATTTTAAGTAACACTGTACAAAATCTACCTGACAGCTTTGCATAACATCTATGTACAATCTTTATGCAGTTGTTGCTTTTAATCGAGTGAACACAAGGAAAGGAAGTGAATTTATGAACGTTAAGACAATAACCGGAATTCTCACAGCGGCAGTATCATTTGTTGCAACAATAATTAGCATTATCGATGACAATAAGAACAATGACTAATAAGAGCGATTTCTAAATTTTTACAGGAAGAAAAGAGGTGACACTCATCTCTGTTGTTGATTATACATCAATTGGTAACAAACCTATTTCCCAAAATTAAAGGACGGTGACTAATATGAGAGTAATCTTTGATGATATCTTAGTATAAGACAAAAATACAAAATAAAAGGAGGTGAATAATATGCCGCGTATTGATATTTCCATTGTATGGTAATTTGTTCAGCACCGTACAATTTTTGTGCGGTGCTGCACAAAAACAATCCTATACAAAGAATGATTAAACAATTGACACAAAAATATATACCGCAATATCATGAAAAGCATGGTTTCTGATGTCTGACACTTATGGTGTGTTTATCAGAGTTTCTGTAAATTCATTATACATTTAGGTAAAAAATTTTTAAGAGTCTTAATATATGTTTGACAAAAGCAGTGAAATGTGTTAAAATAATTTTATTAATAATATTTAGGAGGTGCCGCTTTGGCAAATGTAATTCTGACAAACCTGAGTATACTCTCCAATATGGCAAAACTTTTCGTATACAAATCAGACATCGGTGAGATATCAGGAAAGCAAACAAACGAAGCTCCAATAAAATACCTTATTTCGTATCTGAATAAGAATGCAAAATCCGTAGGCAGAATTCTTGCAGTTGCAACTAAGGAAGCAAAGGAATCTTATGATAATATTTGCAAGGTACTGAAAGAATATAGCGAGGAAAAAAACATAGCTATTCCTGAACCTGAAATGATTGAAACTACTGAAAATACTATTGCCGAAACCATTCAGGAAATATCGAATAAGATTTCTACAGATGATGAAGTATACATAGATACAACTGGCGGTTTCAGAAACTCAAGCTATCTTCTTATGGGTGCGGTAAGAGTACTGGAATATTCGGATATAAAAGTTAAGAAAGCTGTTTATTCCAACTATCAAAAAGAACGTATTGAGGACATAACCGATCTGTATCGTATGTTTGACCTTATCAATGCAGCTAATACCTTCACGTCCGTGGGCAATTCATATGAACTGGAGGAATACTTCAAAGATACAGACAATGCTACTGTAAAAAGCACAATCGAGGCAATGAATAAGTTTTCTGATGAAATCACACTATGCAGAACCTCAAAGCTTAATGATGTTATTAAAGAACTGAATAACTGCCTTGAAGAACTGTCGGGCGTTCAGTCTGATTCAAAGGATATTATTCTTTTCAAAAGCTTGTCTGAAGCTATTCGTTCCAAGTTCAACATACATGGAGAAAGAATCAGTTATCCGGATGTGGTTGAATGGTGTGTGCATAACAGACTCATACAGCAGGCTGTAACAATATATGTCGAGAAAATGCCTGAATATTTCTACAATAAAAAACTGTATACAGTATCTGATTCCATAAAAAAGCAAGTTGAGAACAAAAAGTCAACGTTTGATTATTACTATGAAGTGTTTTATAACACTATGATGAAACAAACAGAACTACCCGAAGAAATACAGCAGCTTGCAGAAATAATACGTAAATCAAAGGAAGCATCACTTTTACATTGTCCAAAGTTCATAAAGAAAAGCGAGGAAGAAATCATATTTGATGCTCTCGCAGAATGCAATGATACATCAACCTTCATGAACAGAGTGGTCAGGTTAATAACAAGGATTTCAAATTTGAAACAGAATGGGATAAGAACCCTAATGCACCTGAAAATTACCTTGATTATTTTGAGAAAAGCGGCCTTGACGGTGAAATAGTATATGAGGGCGGCGGAAATCTTTGTATAATATACAGGAATTATGAAACATACATAAAAGTAAATCAACAGCTTTCAAAAAAAGTTCTTGAAAAGACTTTTGGTGTCAGCATAATTGCCGCATATACAGAGGTATCAGGAAATTTTGTAGAAGACAGAAAAAAGCTCTATGATGAAAATGCACTTCGGAAAAACATTGGCTCTTATCATACTCCATGCAATACTCTCCCGTTTACTCAGGTTGACAGATTGACATATCAGCCGATTATAGAAAAGAAGGACAATCACCAGTATACAATGGAGAGTAAGCGAAAACTTAAAAAGTATGAAGATGACAAAAATAACAACGGTATAATCGTTGAAACCGAATTTGATAAAATGGTATCCGGAAAGGGTGAAGAAAGTCTTCTCGCAATAATATATATTGACGGCAATAATATGGGTGACAAGATTAAGAAAATTACAGAAGGTGCGATTGATTATTCTTCCGGTATTTCCGCTTTGAGAAGCTTCTCTAAAAATACAAATAATGATTTCGTAGATAAACCTATAAAGGCTATTAAAAAAGAATTGACACGCAGATATGAAGCAGCTGCGGATAACAATGAGGAAAAGAACAAATATCTTTTCAGACCAATAATCATGGGCGGCGATGAAATAAATATTGTATGCAACTGTACGTTCCTTTAAAGACGGAATATATTCAGAAGAAAGCCATTCAGAATACCTTAAAGACAACAAAGGCGAAATGTTTGGTAATGCTCAAAATGTCAGAAACATTCTGAAAGTTACGGATATGAATGCAGTTGACAGCAAAAAAATTCATTATCCGCAGACAGAAGGTTCCTCCGAAATATTCAAGTGGTTTGCAGGCAACAGAAAATGCCTCAGCTCCATAGGTAAGCCTATGGGATATCACAACAAGCTTCCGAAGCTTACTGATGATGACCAGACGCTCCCATGCGATCCCAAAAAAGATGATAAAAGCGTCAATGGTTCAAGAGGAAATGACAAGAGAAAAGTAAACAGTCAGTACTTAGATCCGAAAGACGGCAGTTTTTGTACTGGTGCAATCAGGACTAAGGATTCAGGCCACAAGAACCGCAGGAAGAAGTAATTCCAACGTAACCGCCAACCAAACCCAGCCAGCCACACTCAATACGAAAATGAGCCGAGGT
>OGDY01003077.1_pt1 | contig 13794 bp, 10 predicted proteins | sample 1570341 | NCBI WGS metagenome assembly OGDY01 (sample SAMEA2581972, study PRJEB24529) | metagenome | biome: Human gut stool | place: China | collected 2011 | reverse complement strand
ATTAGCGAGCATTGGAGTATTCCTGGTGGTTATTCTGCTGCTTGTTGTTATCCTGTTGGTTGCCAAGAATTTCCTGGTACCGTCAGGTAACGTGAAACTGACAATCAACGGTGAAAAGGAATTGGAAGTGGCTTCCGGTTCTACTTTACTGAATACGCTGTCTGTCAACGGGATATTCCTGTCATCCGCTTGTGGTGGTAAGGGCTCTTGCGGACAGTGCAAATGCCAGGTGCTTGAAGGTGGCGGTGAAATCTTACCTTCCGAAGTTCCTCACTTTAGCCGTAAACAGCAGCAAGACCATTGGCGTCTGGGCTGTCAGGTGAAAGTGAAAAGTGATATGTCTATCAAGATTGACGAGTCTGTGCTCGGTGTGAAAGAGTGGGAGTGTGAAGTTATCTCCAACAAGAACGTGGCTACATTTATCAAAGAGTTCATCGTTGCTCTGCCTAAGGGTGAACACATGGACTTCATCCCCGGTTCTTATGCACAGATCAAGATTCCTAAATTCTCAATGGACTATGACAAGGATATCGATAAGAGCCTGATTGGTGACGAATATCTGCCTGCATGGGAGAAATTCGGTCTGTTGGGCTTGAAGTGTAAGAACGATGAGGAAACAATCCGTGCTTACTCTATGGCCAACTATCCGGCAGAAGGTGACCGTATCATGTTGACTGTACGTATCGCTACTCCACCGTTCAAACCGAAAGAACAAGGTCCCGGATTTATGGATGTAATGCCGGGTATCGCTTCTTCTTATATCTTCACGCTGAAACCGGGTGACAAGGTTATTATGAGCGGTCCTTATGGAGATTTCCACCCAATCTTGGATTCTAACAAGGAAATGATGTGGATTGGTGGTGGTGCCGGTATGGCTCCGTTGCGTGCACAAATCATGCACTTGACGAAGACACTGCACGTTACCGATCGTAAGATGTCTTACTTCTACGGTGCCCGTGCGTTGAACGAAGTATTCTATCTGGAGGACTTCCTGCAAATCGAAAAAGACTTCCCGAACTTCACATTCCATTTGGCACTTGACCGTCCGGATCCTGCTGCTGATGCTGCCGGTGTGAAGTATACTCCGGGATTCGTTCACAACGTAATCTATGAAACTTACCTGAAGAATCACGAAGCTCCTGAAGATATTGAATATTATATGTGTGGTCCTGGCCCGATGTCGAAAGCTGTTGAAAAGATGCTTGATGACCTTGGCGTTCCAGCCCAGAACTTGATGTTCGATAACTTCGGAGGATAATCTTCGAAAAATACCCTCCGGTTGGGAAACTACCGGAAAGGTTATATAAAAACAGGGCGGGAAATCTGAATGCTGATTATGCTTCTCAGATTTCCCGCCTTCTTTTGTGTCTTTTCGGGATGTATTTGGTGAATTTTATGTCAGTTTTGAAGATAGTTGTCTGTTTTTGCATCTACTTATCTATTAATTTTGTACTTTTGACTACATAATAGTTCCCTAAATACATTTTGTTATGGAATATCATCGTATTTCTTTTATTCACGACGACACGGAGTATTCGTTTATCAAAGCTATGAATGCAGGTTTAACCGGATATGATCTGATGAAAGCCTGTCGGGTAGAAGTTACGATTTATATGAAGGAGAATAACCTGAAAGGTCGCTATATACTGACTGGAATGGCTAAAGTTTGACCGTCTTTTTGTCTTCATACTCTTACTCTTTTTGTATCTTTGCCACATGTTAGAGAAAAATGAGATTATACAATCGGTTCTTCGTAACTTGAGGATCGAGGAGTTGAACCCGATGCAGGAAGCATCGCTGGAACAAGCTACAGGAAAAAAAGACGTCATACTGTTGTCACCGACAGGATCAGGTAAGACTTTGGCTTATCTGCTGCCATTATTGCTCACTTTGAAAACGGATGACGGTAGTGTGCAGGTATTAATCTTAGTACCTTCACGCGAGCTGGCTTTACAGATAGACAGTGTATTTAAGGCAATGGGTACTTCTTGGAAAACTTGTTGTTGTTATGGTGGGCACCCTATTGCTGAAGAAAAAAAGAGTATTCTAGGCAATCATCCTGCTATTATTATTGGTACTCCGGGACGTATCACCGATCATTTGTCCAAGGGAAACTTCAATCCCGAAACGATCCATACACTGATTATTGATGAATTTGACAAATCACTGGAATTTGGCTTCCATGATGAAATGGCGGAGATTATCACACAACTTCCGGGATTGAAGAAACGTATGCTGCTTTCAGCTACCGATGCAGAAGAAATTCCTCAGTTTACAGGATTGAACCGCACAGTGAAACTGAATTTCCTGCCGGATGCTTCTGAAGAACAGGAATCCCGCCTGACATTAATGAAGGTGATTTCTCCCTCGAAAGACAAGATTGATACTTTATATAATTTGCTTTGTACACTGGGAAGCAGTTCAAGTATTGTTTTCTGTAATCATCGGGATGCGGTAGACCGGGTACATAAGCTTCTGGCTGAAAAGAAGTTATTTGCCGAACGTTTTCATGGTGGCATGGAGCAGCCGGACCGTGAACGTGCTTTGTATAAATTCCGTAACGGTAGTTGTCATGTGCTTATCTCTACGGACCTCGCTGCCCGTGGGCTGGATATACCGGAAATTGAGCATATCATTCATTACCACCTTCCTGTGAACGAAGAAGCCTTCACGCATCGTAACGGACGTACCGCGCGTTGGGATGCAACCGGAACTTCTTATCTGGTGCTTCACGCTGAGGAAAAACTTCCGACTTATATCCCGGATAATATAGAAACAGTGGCATTACCGGAAAATGCTCCTCGTCCTCCTAAATCTGTCTGGACTACTGTATATATAGGTAAAGGAAAGAAAGAAAAATTAAGCCGGATAGATATTGCCGGATTCTTATATAAAAAAGGAAATTTGGCTCGTGAAGATGTAGGGGCTATTGATGTAAAAGAGCATTATGCATTTGTTGCCGTTCGTCGGGCTAAGGTGAAACAATTGCTGAATTTGATCCAAGGAGAAAAGATCAAAGGAATGAAGACAATTATCGAAGAAGCGAAGTAGAAAAAAACTTTTTCTTTATAAATATTCATTTTTATCTCATTTCTCTTTCACTTTATAATTTATTGATTTCATAGAGTGATATTTTCGACTTTTATTCTTAACTTGATATGTATAGATAACAATATGGTGTATATATCCTGTATAAACCAATAAAAAGTAAGAGAAATCTGCTATAAAACAGTATTTTTATAAGGAAAGATTTGTACGCCGAAAATAAATTCGTAAATTCGCAAAGTCGAAAGACAAAAAGTAACGAAATTGTTAAACCAAAAACAAACTTCAAATGAAAAAGCATAATTTCAATGCAGGACCTTCCATTCTTCCGCGTGAGGTGATAGAGGATACAGCGAAGGCTATTTTAGATTTCAACGGCTCTGGTCTCTCTCTGATGGAAATCAGCCACCGTGCCAAAGACTTCCAACCTGTGGTTGACGAAGCAGAGGCATTATTCAAGGAATTACTCAATATCCCCGAAGGTTATTCGGTTTTGTTCCTGGGTGGAGGTGCTAGTATGGAGTTCTGCATGGTGCCCTATAATTTCCTCGAAAAAAAAGCAGCTTATTTGAATACCGGTGTATGGGCAAAGAAAGCAATGAAAGAAGCCAAAGGTTTTGGTGAAGTTGTAGAGGTTGCCTCTTCAGCCGAAGCTACATATACTTATATCCCGAAAGATTACACAATCCCTGTTGATGCAGATTATTTCCATATCACTACAAATAATACAATTTACGGTACGGAATTGAAGAAAGACCTCGATTCTCCGGTTCCAGTGATTGCCGATATGTCTTCTGATATTTTCTCACGTCCGATTGACGTTTCCAAATACATCTGTATCTATGGTGGTGCGCAGAAGAATTTGGCTCCCGCAGGTGTTACATTTGTTATCGTAAAGAATGACGCACTAGGTAAAGTTTCCCGCTATATCCCGACAATGTTGAACTATCAGACTCATATTGATAGTGGCTCTATGTTCAACACTCCTCCGGTAGTACCTATTTATGCTGCTTTGCAGACTCTTCGTTGGATTAAAGCTCAGGGTGGTGTGAAGGAAATGGAACGCCGTGCTATTGAAAAGGCTGATATGCTGTATGCAGAAATTGACCGTAATAAATTGTTCGTAGGTACTGCTGCCAAGGAAGACCGTTCACGCATGAATATCTGTTTTGTAATGGCTCCTGAATACAAAGATTTGGAGGCAGACTTCTTGAAGTTTGCAACAGAAAAAGGTATGGTAGGTATTAAGGGACACCGTTCCGTAGGTGGTTTCCGTGCTTCATGCTACAATGCTATGCCGAAAGAGAGCGTTCAGGCTTTGATTGACTGCATGCAGGAATTTGAAAAACTTCATTAATAATATTGTCACCACAGATTACACAGATTGGCACAGATATTTCTAAATTTTGTGAGAATCTGAGTAATCTGTGGTGAGTTTTTATAAACAGAATTTGATTATGAAAGTACTTGTAGCTACTGAAAAACCGTTTGCAAAGATTGCAGTAGACGGTATCCGTAAAGAAATTGAAGCGGCCGGATATGAGCTTGTTTTACTTGAAAAATATACAGATAAGGCTCAGTTGTTGGATGCAGTGAAAGATGCTAATGCGATTATTATCCGTAGTGATATTATTGATGCAGAAGTGTTGGATGCTGCGAAAGAGTTGAAGATTGTGGTTCGTGCCGGTGCAGGATATGATAATGTTGACTTGGCTTCCGCTACTGCTCACGACGTTTGTGTGATGAATACTCCGGGACAGAACTCTAATGCTGTTGCCGAACTGGCTTTGGGTATGATGGTTTATGCTGTCCGTAACTTCTATAACGGTACTTCCGGTACGGAATTAATGGGCAAGAAATTGGGTATCCATGCTTACGGAAACGTAGGTCGCAATGTAGCCCGTGTTGCTAAAGGCTTCGGAATGGAAGTTTATGCATACGATGCATTCTGCCCGAAAGAAGTAATCGAGAAAGACGGAGTGAAAGCACTTGATTCTGCTGCAGAACTTTACAAGACTTGCCAGTTTGTTTCTCTGCACATCCCGGCAACTGCCGAAACAAAGAACTCTATCAACTATGCTTTGCTGAAAGACATGCCGAAAGGCGCTATGCTAGTGAATACTGCCCGTAAGGAAGTAATTAATGAAGCAGAACTTATCAAATTAATGGAAGACCGTGCAGACTTCAAATACATTACGGACATTATGCCTGCTGCTAACGCTGAATTTGTAGAAAAGTTTGCCGGACGTTATTTCTCAACACCGAAGAAAATGGGTGCACAGACTGCCGAAGCAAATATCAATGCTGGTATTGCTGCAGCTCAACAGATTGTCGGTTTTCTGAAAGACGGTTGTGAGAAGTTTAGAGTAAACAAATAATATTCAGAATGAGGAAGGCGGATTTTCAGGATAACATAGTTATAATCTGATTAAAAACAATCTGTCGCAGAACGTCTTTTTTAGAAATAAGTAGTATATTTGAGCCACAGATTTTATATAAGTCTGTGGCTCTAATTTTTTACAAATAAAATACTAATATCATGGCAATAATTAAACCTTTCAAGGGCATTCGTCCTCCGCAGAACCTGGTTGAACAGGTTGCTTCACGTCCTTATGATGTATTGAACTCAGAAGAAGCCCGCGCAGAAGCGGAAGGTAATGAAAAATCCCTTTATCATATTATTAAACCTGAAATAGATTTCCCTGTTGGTACGGACGAACATGATGAATGTGTTTACAGCAAGGCGGCCGAGAATTTCCAACTGTTTCAGGATAAAGGCTGGTTGGTGCAGGATAGCAAGGAAAACTATTATATCTATGCGCAGACAATGAACGGTAAGACGCAGTACGGATTGGTAGTCGGTGCGTATGTTCCCGATTATATGAATGGTGTTATTAAGAAACACGAACTTACCCGTCGCGACAAGGAGGAAGACCGTATGAAGCATGTTCGTGTGAACAATGCGAATATCGAACCCGTATTCTTTGCTTATCCCGATAATGATAAACTGGATGTTATCATCAAGAAATATACTTTGGAAAAGCCCGTCTATGACTTTATCGCTCCGGGTGACGGTTTCGGACATACTTTTTGGATTATTGACCAGAGCGAAGACATTGCGGCTATCACCGCCGAATTTGCTAAAATGCCAGCTCTTTATATTGCCGACGGACATCATCGTTCTGCTGCCGCTGCATTGGTAGGTGCTGAAAAGGCAAAGCAGAATCCGAACCATAAGGGAGATGAAGAATATAACTATTTCATGGCAGTTTGTTTCCCTGCCAATCAGTTGACTATCATTGACTACAACCGTGTGGTAAAAGACCTCAATGGATTAACTCCCGAACAATTCCTTGGCGCCTTAAACAAGAACTTCATTGTTGAGGAAAAGGGGGCGGATATTTACAAACCTTCCGGTTTGCATAATTTCTCTCTTTATCTTGGAGGAAAATGGTATAGTTTGACTGCTAAAGCAGGTACATACAATGATAACGATCCGATCGGTGTGCTTGATGTGACTATATCCTCCAACTTGATTTTGGATGAAATCTTAGGCATCAAAGATTTACGCTCCGACAAACGTATCGACTTTGTAGGAGGTATCCGTGGTTTGGGAGAACTCAAGAAACGTGTAGACAGTGGTGAGATGAAAGTGGCATTAGCTCTTTATCCCGTGTCTATGAAGCAATTAATGGATATTGCCGATACAGGTAACATCATGCCTCCAAAGACAACTTGGTTCGAACCGAAACTTCGTTCGGGACTGGTTATCCATAAATTGGAATAAGACAAGTATCATTTTATAAAATAGAGCGGTCGATTTGTTACAATCATACGGTAGATTATAACGGATCGACCGCTTCTTTATAAAGAATCAACCGTTCGTTTGTAGTAAAACGACCGCTTGTTTGTATCATCCCGAACGTATCTCGTCAATTGTCTGATCGCTTAATATTTCCAAACGATAAATTGAAATTTCCGTGTAAACCCGTATCTTTGCAACATGACTGCTGAAGATACTTACAAAACCATTGCCGAACCTTCCGAAGGTATTTATACAGAAAAGCGGAGCAAGTTTATTGCTATCGCCCTGCCTGTGCGTACTCTCGATGAGATAAAAGCTCATCTTGAAACGTATCAGAAGAAGTATTATGATGCACGGCACGTATGCTATGCCTATATGCTGGGAGCCGCTCGCAAAGATTTCCGTGCCAATGATAATGGAGAGCCTTCCGGAACGGCGGGCAAGCCTATTCTCGGACAGATAAACTCCAATGAACTGACAGACATCCTGATTATCGTAGTCCGTTACTTCGGAGGAATCAAGTTGGGGACAAGCGGACTGATTGTTGCCTATAAAGCTGCTGCTGCCGAAGCAATAGCTGCTGCTACGGTCATCGAGAAAACGGTGGACGAGGAAGTGACAATCATGTTTGAGTATCCTTTTATGAATGATGTGATGCGTATTGTCAAGGAAGAAGAACCGGAGATTCTTCGGCAGTCGTATGATATGGATTGCAGTATGACATTGCGCATCCGTTCTTCCATGATGCCGAAACTGCGTGCACGGCTGGAGAAAGTGGAAACGGCACGGATTCTTGAGGAAGACTGATTGAGACATTTACCTATCACCTCTCCCTACGGAGACTCCTCCTTTCCCGAAGGAGGAGAGTTTTGATAGAGATTGTTGGTGGAAGTGAGATAGAATATAAATAAGAAAAATATGTTTATGAGGAACAGATATAATATACTTTTCAGCTTGTTTTGGGCTTCTCTTGTGTTGGTTGGCATTGAAACACAGGCACAGGAGAACTTGAAATTTGCTCCAAACGACATACCTGTTCCCTGGTATTCGCAGAAAATCACAGGTTGTCCCTATACACACTGTTCGCTTGCATCCTCATTAATGGTATTCGATTATTTCAAAGGCATGACAGCAGACGCGCAACGAACCTCTTCGGATGCGGAAAAGAAACTGATTGAATATCAGCGGAACTATTTTTTTAAGAAACGCGCTCCCTTCCGTCGTCGTACATCGATAGGGCAGGGAGGATATTATTCTTTCGAAATAGATTCATTGACCCGTTATTATGAGAATATGATAAGTGCGGAACATTTCCAACAGAAAGATTACCGGATACTGAAAGATTATATCGACCGTGGGATTCCCGTGTTGATAAACGTAAGGTATACAGGAGCAACTCGTGGACTTCGTCCCGGACCACGAGGACATTGGATTGTATTGCGTGGCATTGATGATAAATATGTGTGGGTGAATGACCCCGGCCGTTCGCCGGAGATGAGGAGTAAAGGCGAGAATATTCGCTATCCGATTAAGAAACAAGTCGGCAATCCTTCTTATTTTGACGGATGCTGGACAGGCAGATATATTGTGGTTACTCCGAGAGAATGGATACGTAATCCTCTTGAATCAGTAAATAAGAAACATAAGATATATGGCATTTGAAGCAACAAAAAAAGAATGGTGCGAACTTTATACTTTCTTCCGCCTGTTGGCAGACGGAAAAGTTGTATTAGGCACGGCAGAAGCGAAAATAGGAGAAATGTCCTGGCCTATTGCAGTGATTCAACGGGAAGAACATGACGGAACGCGCCGGTATTATATTGAAGAAGAATCAGTCCGTATTGAGGGAGAAACGGGTGTTAAGTCCATGCCGCGTGAAGATTTCGGTATTGTTGCCGATCTGATTTTGCAGGCAGTGAAATCCTCCTCGGAAAATGATGTCACCTCGCCGGAGGGAGTGGAAGAATTTTTGGACGAAGCCGGTATCTTCGATTTGGAAGCAAAAACAGAAGATCGTACAGATTTCTCGGTTGCCTTTTGGCATCCGGAAGCTCCGGTAAGAGGTTTCAATGTACGTTCGCGGTTGAGTGCCATGAATCCGTTATTGGACGGAGGGCGTGCGGCAAATCTTAAACTGGAGCAGAGTGGAATCAAGTTTGCTACTCCTACGGTGAATAAGATTAATGCATTGCCCGAATCCCCCAACGAAGTATCCGAGCGAATGATGCTGATAGAGCGTTTGGGTGGTGTGCTCAAATATTCGGATGTAGCCGACCGTGTGTTCCGCAGTAATCTTCTGATGATTGATTTACATTTTCCGCGTGTACTGACAGAGATGATTCGTATTATGCATTTGGACGGCATCTCCCGAATCAGTGAATTGACGGAAGTAATCAAGCAGATGAATCCTCTGAAGATAAAAGATGAGTTGATAAACAAACATTGTTTCTATGAGTTTAAAATAAAGCAATTCTTAATGGCTCTGGCCTTGGGGATGCGTCCGGCAAAGATATACAATGGTCAGGATTCGGCTGTTGAAGGCATTTTGCTGGTAGGTGGAAACGGGGAAGTACTTTGTTATCATAAATCGGAGAAGCAGGTCATGGAAGACTTCCTGTTCCGAAATACTCGTTTGGAAAAGGGCTCTTTGGATAAAGATAAATATGGCTTTTTGGAGAAAGAGAACGGAGTTTATTATTTCAAGCTGAATGCAAAGATTGGTTTGGTTAAACGGTAAATAAATTATAGTATGAAGACAAATGAAATTTTAGAGAATATCAAAGCACGTCGAAGTGTACGGGCTTACACCGGTCAGCAGGTCTCGGAAGAGGATTTGCAGGCTGTTCTGGAGGCTGCTATTTATGCGCCGAGCGGGATGCATCTGGAGACATGGCATTTCACTGCCATTCAGAATGCCGATAAACTGACCGAATTGAATGAACGTATCAAGGGAGCTTTTGCCAAGAGCGACGAACCCCGTTTGAAGGAACGCGGGCAGAGCAAGACGTATTGTTGCTATTATCATGCTCCTACTTTGGTTATCGTTTCCAATGAGCCGACTCAGTGGTGAGCGGGTATGGACTGCGCCTGTGCTATCGAAAATATGTTTCTTGCGGCTCATTCTCTGGGGATCGGTTCTTGTTGGATAAATCAGCTCGGGACGACGTGTGACGATCCTGAGGTACGTGCATTTATTACTTCGTTGGGCGTTCCGGAAAATCATAAAGTTTACGGTTGTGTAGCGTTGGGATATGCTGATTCTAAAATCCCGATGAAAGAGAAAAAGGTGAAAGACGGTACGATAACTATTGTCAAGTAGGCATTTCCGAATATATAAGTCCCGGGTATATTTCCATTATGCCCGGGACTTTTGTGTGTTTAGCCCTGGGAAGAAAGGTGATGAGTCCGGGCTTTATAGAGATAATCCCGGAGCATAACAAGTGTAAGCCCCGGGATTGTTTTATTAGTTTTTCATCACTTTATTTGTGATGATTTTCTCTGTGACCGTTTCTTCTTATTCGAATGTGCCGTAGCGAGTCGGCAATAACTTCCGGTCTCCCAGTGTATTGTCTACACGTGCCACATTTATCCAGAACTTATTCTCACGTACACTTTCTATCGGGTAAGCTGCTTTTTCGCGTGTGTACGAGTGCTCCCAGCGATCACTTACAATTTCGTATTCGGGATGCGGAGCATTAATCAATACGTTGTCGTCTTTGTCCGCTTCACCGTTCTTCACTTCTTGAATTTCCTGCCAGATGTTCAGCATGACATCAACGAAATTATCCAGTTCTGCCAGACTCTCGCTTTCGGTTGGCTCAATCATCAGCGTGCCATGCACAGGGAAGGAGAGGGTAGGAGCATGATAACCATAATCCATGAGACGTTTTGCGATATCATTTTCGGAGATGCCCGTTTCCTCGTGCACTTTGCGGCATTCCAGAATCATCTCGTGCCCGACGAAACCATTCGCTCCGCGATAAACGATCCCATACGTGTCTTTCAGACAAGCAGCCAGGTAATTGGCATTTAGAATCGCGATTTTAGTAGCCATAGTCAGTCCTTCTGTACCCATCATACGGATGTATCCGTAAGTGATCGGCAGGATTCCCGCACTTCCGAACGGAGCGGAGGAAACCTGATTCTGTGCATTACCGAAGATTCCGTGTCCCGGAAGGAAAGGTACCAGATGCTCGGCCACACAGATAGGACCCACACCCGGACCACCACCACCGTGAGGTGAAGCAAACGTTTTGTGAAGGTTCAAATGGCAGACATCAGCACCGATAAATCCCGGATTGGTTAACCCGACTTGTGCATTCATGTTCGCACCGTCCATATATACTTGTGCTCCACAAGCATGGATAATATGGCAGATATCTTTTATTTCTGTTTCGAAGATACCGTGTGTAGAAGGGTATGTAATCATCAGTGCCGCCAGTTCTTCTTTGTTTTCTTCCGCTTTGGCACGCAAGTCGTCCATGTCTACATTTCCTTGCTCGTCGCATGCGCAGGTGACGGTTATAAACCCTGCCTGTATTGCCGATGCCGGATTCGTTCCGTGAGCTGAAGCGGGAATCAATATCTTGTTACGGTGTCCCTGACCAATGCTTTCGAGATAGGCACGAATCACACGAAGGCCTGTATATTCTCCGGCAGCTCCCGAATTTGGCTGCAAACTTACGCCGGCAAAACCGGTGATGATCTTCAAGTCCTCACTCAGATTATTAATCAATTCCCGATACCCTTCCGCCTGGTCTTCCGGAACCAATGGATGCATACCCATAAATTCGGGACGGCTCAAAGGCAGCATTTCCGCAGCGGCATTCAGTTTCATGGTACATGAACCGAGGGAGATCATAGATTGGGCCAGCGAAATATCCTTGCGGTCAAGACGTTTGATGTAACGCATCATCTCCGTCTCCGTATGATATTTGTTGAATACTTCGTGTGTAAGGAAAGGCGTGGTACGTTTTACAGTCTTGTCTATATTGCTTTTTTCAGGGATGTCATCCACCTTCTGATAATCTTTTCCCGCAGCAATGGCAAAGATAGAAAGCAACACATTGGCGGCTGCTACATCAGTCGTTTCGTCAATACTGAACCCTACGTTTCCGTTTTCGAAATAACGCAGATTTACTTCCTTGCTAAGAGCTATCGTACGGATTTGCTGTGCCGAAACGTGTTCGGGCAGTTCGAAGCGCAGGGTATCGAAGTATTGTGCATTCACTTGCGTATATCCGAATTTCTTCAATTGTTTATCAAGGAATACGGTGATACTGTGGATACGTGAAGCGATAGTCGTGATACCTTCCTGACCGTGGTAAACGGCATAGAATCCTGCCATTGTAGCCAGCAATGCCTGTGCCGTACAGATATTTGAAGTTGCCTTCTCGCGTTTGATATGCTGTTCGCGGGTCTGTAAAGCCATTCGGTAACAAAGTTTACCGTATTTGTCTTTAGACCAGCCGATGATTCGTCCTGGCATATTCCGTTTGTATTCATCCCGTGTGGCGAAGTAGCCGGCCGAAGGTCCGCCGTAGAACATCGGTGTGCCTAGGCGTTGTGTTGTTCCGAATACGATGTCCGCTCCCCATTCTCCCGGAGGTGTCAGCAAGGCAAGACTTAGGATGTCGGCGGCAACGGCAACTTTACAATCTGCCGCATGAGCCTTTTCCGTAAACTCTGTGTAATCTTCTACGCTGCCATTCGAATTGGGATATTGCAATACGCAGGCAAATACTTCCTGTGAAGGTTCAAATTCTTTATATTTACCTACACGCAGCTCGATGCCTTGAGGTACGGCACGTGTAGTCATTACCGCCAATGTCTGAGGGAAAATATTTTCGTCAACAAACACTACGTTCGCACCCGCTTTCTGTTGCGCACGGGAACGTAGGGCGTACATCATACTTACGGCTTCGGCAGCCGCAGTCGCTTCGTCCAAGAGTGAGCAGTTGGCAAGCGGCATGGCGGTAAGGTCGCATATGGCAGTTTGGAAATTCATCAGTGCTTCCAGGCGTCCTTGCGAAACTTCGGTCTGATAAGGAGTATAAGACGTATACCATACGGGATTTTCGAACACATTCCGTTGGATAACGGCCGGAGTAATCGTGTTGTACCAACCCATACCAATGTATGTAGTGTACAGTTTGTTCTTACCTGCCAGTTCGGCGATGTGTTTCCCAAATTCGTATTCCGTCAGGGGAGCGTTTAATGCCAGTGGCTCTTTCAGCCGGATATTGGCGGGAATGGTTTTCTCAATTAGTTCGTCCAACGAGTCCACACCAATTTTGCGGAGCATTACAGTTGTGTCTTGTTCATTGATGCCGATGTGACGGCTAGCTAACAAATCGGTTTTCATATTAATAGGAGGATTTTGTTTTATCTAAAAAATGGGTTCTCAGCTTTCTCCATTCCGATAGTCGTGGGGGCACCGTGTCCCGGGTAAACGACTGTTTCGTTGGGGAGGACAAAAAGACGGCTGCAAATATGCTCTATCAACTCGTCGAAGTTACCGCCTGTGAGGTCGGCACGGCCGATACTGCCTTGAAACAGGACATCGCCGGAGAACATGCAGTTTTCTTCTTTGCAATAATATACCAGGCTGCCGGGCGAATGTCCGGGGACATGGATCGCTTCCAGTTTGGTATGTCCGAAAGTGATGATATCTCCGTCATGCAGGTATTTGCCCAGTGGTACAGGTTCTTCCTGCAACTGAAAACCAAACATTCTGCTTTGTTTCGGTGCTTCGTCAATCCAGTACTCGTCTGCTTTGTTTGCTTCTGCCGATAACCCGAATTCTTTCAGCATGAACGGATTTCCGAAGATATGATCCAGGTGCAAATGAGTATTCAGCAAATGCTTTACATTCAGCTCATTGGTAAGAATGAACTTTTTCAGAGCCTGCTTTTCCTCTTCATAAAAACAGCCGGGATCGATTA
>OGDY01003063.1_pt1 | contig 13906 bp, 14 predicted proteins | sample 1570341 | NCBI WGS metagenome assembly OGDY01 (sample SAMEA2581972, study PRJEB24529) | metagenome | biome: Human gut stool | place: China | collected 2011 | reverse complement strand
TAAATATGCCTATGATAAAGTATATCTATCTACAGGAATTGAACTGCCAATCGCACAGTCAAAACGAAAAGAGATCAGAGCAGAACAATTTGCTATCAATCGAAAGGAGTCCGTATGAGTTTATCCAACTACGATATTGTATACGCTTGTTCGGAATTATTTTCCATCTATATTATTTATTATTTTATCTGTTCCATTTTCATTTGTTACATTTATTATTACTGCATATGTACCCGCAATTGTACATAAGGCTGTTAATACCACTATTATTAGACTTATTAGTATTATATTATTTTTCTTCATATATTTCACCATTAGTATTATTAACAAATAATAGAAAAAGATACATATATTAGTATGTATCTTAATATTAGGCTATTACTGTTCCGCCATTAGCATCATAATCTATTGTATATGTTTGTACTTCTTAATTTGTACTTGTGTATATTGATTGTCCATCTATTATTATTTTAGAATTAAATGTTTTACCTATTTGAGTGTTTTTGGTATCACTGCTTAACCATACTCTAAGAGTTATATCTATTGTTTCTCCCGCAGGTAATATGATATCTTTTTTTATGATGCTATCTGTTAATGATGATAAAGTTTTTACTCCTTCATCATCTATTTTTATTTTTATATATTCCGGTGAAAATGTATTATCACTAGTGGATAATAATTTTACATTAAATTTATAGTCGACATTACCATTATTTCTTATTGTAAATACATATGGTTCTATCTGCCCTCCTTCAGTATCACTCATTGGTAATGTATTTGATAGTGATATATTATTTGATTTAGATACTGCTTCAATTGATAATAATCCTGTTTGATATTCTGTTGGATTTTTAGCATAATTGTCTTTATTAAAATATGATTGTGTAGTAGTTGTTATTGCCACTATTACAAGTATTATTGAAAAAACAATTGCACTTATCTTTATGATATTTTTCTTTTTCATAATATACCACCTTTCCTATTATTCTATATATACTCTTACTGTTCCTATGAATGCTGAATTCATATTTTCATTGTTTGTTTGTTCATAATCTATCCACATACCTATATCTATATCTGTAGTGCTTAATTCATTTAATTTTCCTTCATATAGTAAGTAGGTATTGTTGTTAAATTCATATCCTTCTTTTCCTTTTAAATTATTACTTAAAAGATTATTTTTATTCATTTTGCCATTATTGTAGATACTAAATCTTAAACATTCTTCTGGTAATTTTTTTAAATTGTACTTTTCATAGTTACTTGTTTCTTCAAGTACTATGATATAATTTATTTCTTTTTGATTAGTATTATTAAGAGTTATCTTTTTTATATCTATTAAATCTTTGATATTAACTTCTTCTTTGTTTTGATATACTATTTCAAATATATAGCCATCATACCTAATATGTTCACTCTTTTCAACTATTATGCTTAAGTCATCTTTTATTACTTCAGCATAATCATTTTCATAATATATTATTTTTATATTATCTTGTATAATCTCTATATCCATTCTTTTGGCTGTTAGTTTAAATTTCGAAATTCCTTTTATTATTTTTTCTTTTTCTACATTTAATATATCCCCTACAGCAAATGCACAGACAGAATTATATACAAAATGAATTCCTCCTATTGGCACGGTTCCTTTTATTCCATTTATCTCAAATTCGCTACTATTTTCTAATGTAGTAATTTTTTTTGCCATATATGTACTATTATTTTCTAACCCATATGTATATATTTTATATCTTTTTTCTTTTTTTGCCCACTCATGTAACAAATCATTATCATTGTTTATTAAAACGAATCCGTTTTTGTCTAATCCTTCTAATATTTCTAATTTTGCTTTTAATATATTTTCCCTTGAACCTAAATTTCCAATATGAGATGTGCCTATATTGGTTATTACACATCCAGTTGGTTTTGCAATATTTGTTAATAAACTTATTTCTCCAAAGTGATTCATTCCCATTTCTACAACAACTGCTGTATGGTCTTTTAATTTTAACAATGTCATTGGTAACCCAATATGATTGTTCATATTTCCTTCTGTTTTTAATACTTTGTATTTTTGTCCCAACACATTTGCTATAATATCTTTTGTGCTGGTTTTCCCTACACTTCCTGTTACTGCGATTACAGGTATATCATATAAACTTCTTTTATATTTTGCTAACTCTTGAATTGCTTTTATTGTGTTCTCTACCTTTATAATTACTTTTTCTTTATACTTGTTTATTATTTCTTCATTTACATTCTCATCTGTAATACATCCAATTGCTCCGTTTATAAATGCTTGTTCTATATAATTGTTTCCATTTATTTTTTCGCCTTTTATTCCTAAATACATATCACCTTTTTTTAATGTTCTTGTATCTTTAGAATATGTTTCTATTTCTATATTTTTTTCACCTGCTAATAATTTTCCATTACATATTTCCACTATTTTATTTACAGTTATATTTTTATTGTTCATGTCTTTTCCCTCTTTTTAACTCTTTTTAATTAGTATTCATTTTATGCCTATTTTATAACATTTTTCATTAAATGAAAATAGTTTTAACCTATTTAAGCAAAATATTATATAAAAATATTATAATGAATCGTTTTTTATTGACAAAATCTGCTTTTGAATATAAAATCATTACGGAACTTTAAGTTAGGAGGTTTTTACATGTGGGGAGACATAGCAATTACATTTCTTCTTGCCTTTATAACTACTTATGTTTTTACACCTTATAGCATTAGGCTTGCTAGAAAAGTTAAAGCTCTAGATATACCAAAAGATAAGAGAAAAATTCACAAAAAAATAATGCCACGACTTGGTGGAATTGCAATTGTTGCAGGTTTTCTTGTTTCTGCAATTTATTTAATTATTGCAATGATAATAGAAAAAAAATTAGATATTTTTACAAATAATTATTATATAAAATTAATTGGATTTCTTCTTGGAATAATAGTTTTAGAAGTCTTTTGTTATTTTGATGACACAAAAGGAATTAAACCTATTGTAAAATTAATAGGACAGATTATAGCTGCAACTATTGTAGTCGCTAGTGGAATAGTTATTGATAAAATTTTAGAAACTTCACCTACTTCAATACTTGCAAATGAAATATTTTTAAAAGTATTTATTTTAGTGTTAATTTTTATAATTTTTTAAAGTAAAATGTGAAATTTTTGAATAAAAAAATGTGTGTACTTGCATTTTTACAATTTATATGGTAAAATAGCCAGGAAATATTAAAGAACCGCAGGGAGGAATTATAAATGGAAATAGTTAGAACAATATTAACAGTGATATATTTTGTAATAGCACTAGTTGTAATAATATTGGCTTTAATACAAACAAAGGATGATTCAGGTTTATCACAAACAATAACTGGTTCATCAACTAGCAATTTTTATGAGAAAAACAAAGGTAGAACTAAAGAAGGAAAACAAAAAAGAATGATGGTTATTTCTTCAATTGTTTTTGGTGTTTTAACTTTAGTTTTAGGTATTTTGTATTTAGCATAATAAATGTTGTCAAAATTGTAAAAAATAATTTTGACAGTCAATATAAAATTGTATAATAAAGCCGTGCAATATTGTCTTGTTGCACGGCTTTTTGAAAAATATACAAGGAAGGAATAAAAATGAATAAAGAAGATATAATTTTAGAATTCATGAAAGACGAAAACTATACTCCAATGAAAGCAAAAGAAATGGCTATTTTATTAGGAGTTCCTAAAAAAGAAAATGATGAATTTAGACAAACATTAAGAAATTTGGAAGAAAACTATAAGATAGTAAAAAATAAGAAAAATAGATATAGATTAATAGGTGAAAACTACGTAGAAGGAATATACAGAAAAAATCAAAAAGGATTTGGATTTGTAAAAATAGAAAATCAAGAAGATGAGATTTATATTTCAAAAGAAGATTCATTAAATGCTTTAAATGGTGATTTGGTTCTAGTTGAAATAACAGAAGAAAAAAATAAAATAAAAAGAGCAGAAGGAAGAATTAAAAAAATAATAAAACATGAAAAAGACACTGTAGTTGGAACATTCCAAAAGAGCCGAAATTTTGGTTTTGTAGTGCCAGATGAAAGAAGTTTTGGAACAGATATCTTTATATCAAAAAGCAATATTGGAAAAGCAAAAGATGGATATAAAGTTGTAGTGCAAATAACAAAATATCCTGAAAAAGGGAAAAATGCAGAAGGAAAAATTATTGAGGTATTGGGCTCTCCAGATCAAGCAGGCGTTGATATGCTATCATTAATAAAAGAATATAAATTACCATCAACATTTCCAGAACAAGTTGTGGAAGAAGCAAAAAAATATGGAGATAAAATAGACATTAAGGATATTCCAAATCGTGTTGACTGTAGAGAACATGTGATTTTTACAATAGATGGTGAAGATGCAAAAGACTTAGATGATGCAGTAAGAGTTATAAAATTGGAAAATGGAAACTATAGATTAGATGTTCATATAGCAGATGTAAGTTACTATGTAAGAGAAGGAAGTTTTTTAGATAAAGAGGCTCAAATTAGAGGAACAAGTATATATATGTTGTCACGAGTAATACCAATGCTTCCAAAAGAATTATCAAATGGAATATGCAGTTTAAATGCAGGTGAAGATAGGTTCACACTTTCATGTTCAATGGAGATAAATCCAGAAGGAAAGACAATATCAACAGAAGTGTATAAAGGAATAATAAATGTACGAGAAAGAATGAATTATCACGATGTACAAAAAATTCTAGATAAATCTGATAAGAAAGTATTAAAAAGATATGAAAAATATATAAAAGACTTTGAATTAATGGCAGAACTTGCAACAATTTTAAAAGAGAGAAGACTTAAACAAGGATATTTGAATTTGGATATTCCGGAAAGTAAAATTGATTTAGATGAAGAAGGCAGAGCAATAAATGTTGGCAAATATGAAACAAGTTTTAGTAATGAAATAATAGAACAATTTATGCTAAGTGCAAATGAAGCAATTGCAGAAAAATTCTACTGGTTAGATGCACCATTTATTTACAGAGTTCACGAGGACCCAGACTTAGATAAAATAAAAGACTTAAATAAATTCTTATTTAATTTTGGATTAAAAATAAAAGTTGCAAATGAAAAGATATATCCAACAGAGGTATCAAAAATACTGGAAGAAATAAAAGGAAAAGACGAAGAAAAAGTGGTATCAACATTAATATTAAGAACACTTAAAGTCGCAAGATATGAATCAGAAAACAAAGGACATTTTGGAATTGCAAGTAAATATTATTGCCACTTTACATCACCAATAAGAAGATATCCGGATTTGTTTATACACAGAATTATATCAAAATATTTGGAGGATAATTATGTTGTTGACGAAGACTGGATAGAAGAATATCAAGAAAAAGCAGAGCAAAGAGCGGCATCATCATCAGACAGAGAAAAAGTTGCAACTAAGGTTGAAAGAGATAGTGAGGATTTGAAAAAGGCAGAATATATGCAAGATAAAATTGGCGAAGAATATGAAGGAATTGTTTCTTCTGTTACTCAGTTTGGAATTTTTGTTGAACTTGAAAATACTGTTGAAGGTTTAATTAGGTTTGAAAATTTAGGTAATGAATATTTTATTTATGATGAGGAGAGAAAAAGACTTATTGGAGAAAGAACTAATACTACTTATAAAATTGGTGATAAAGTTAAGATTAGGGTTATTTCTGCTAATAAGATGCTAAGACAAATTGATTTTGAAATTGTGAAATAAAAATTAGGGATTGAAGACCCGTCCCCCAATCCCTAATTTTTATTTTAACTTCAAAATCATTTAAGGAAAATAAATAAAGTAGCAAAAGTAAGAATGATTATAGAAAATACAATAATAGCAATTCCACCAGACTTATTTTCTTGAGTCTTAATTTCATATAAAGCATAAAAAATAGTTTTTAATAAAACATATATACTAAAAATTATAAATAAGAAATTAAAAAAAATGTCAACCATAATAACACCTCACAGTTATGTTTTATTTAATAAAAATCCAGAGTCTACAGTAGTATTAACATCAACTTTAAAAGTTGAATTCATATAATTATCAATCCAGTTGAAATTTTTAAAATCAGTGTTTGTTTGGAAATTAGATAAAGCATATTTACCAATACCATTAATGTCACTTCTAAATTCAACAGAAGTTTTATATAAATATTTTAATAAAACATTTTCCATATAACGATTGCAACTATATGAAACAGAATTAAGATTTTCTTTATTTAAATAATTTGTATTTTCATCAATTGAGAAAACTTTAGCGGTAAATTCACAATTTATTTTAATAAAAGGTGAACCATTAATAATTTTAACATCAAAATCAACAGTATTTTTTGGTGAAAGTATTAAATCTATTTTAGAATTGCTATTATTATAATCAGGAATAGAAACTAGAAAAGAACTTAAATTATTTTGTAAAATATGGAAACAAACAGTTTCTATTGCATCTAATTCACCAACAAGTTTGTCGTGTTTAAATACTCCTATACCAATATTTTCTGTGGAACGTAGTCCAGAGATTGGTGAGGCACCAGATTTTATATTTGAGTCGTCAGGAACAGTGGATTGGGAACCAGTTTGTGTGGATGATGTTACACCACCTAAAATAGTGTATGGTTCACAAGCGTTACATACTAGTGCGTTATAGAATTTTCCTATTGTGGCGTCTGAAACATAACCAGTATATTTACCAGATGAAGGAAAAATATCATAATATCTGGTTATTGATGTTTCAAGGCTTGGTATAGAATTTTTTATATACTCATTTGCACTACAGGTTGAAACTATTATGTTTGAAGTTGGTCTAACCTGGTTATCATTCATTAATGTGTATATAAAATTAGAGATTCCATTTTTTGCTATTTCTTCTGAAAAAACAATGCTTCTGCAATGTGATAAATCAATTTTTCGTGCTAAATAACTATTCATAATATTAATTGCATTTGGTATTGAATTTGTATCTACTGTATCTTCAAAAATTTGCATTTCTTGGCTTGAACCTTCATTAGAAGATGGTGGAGTAACAAATTGAAATGTTACTTTAATTTCTTTTGAATCTGAAGAATCAATCCCCAGTGCAACTACAAATGCTAGGTTATCAATATTCAAGGCTGTATAAGAATATGAAAAAGATATGATAAAAATAAATATTAAAATAATAATAAAAATTCTTGTTATAATTTTTTTCAAGTTATTCACCTACTTTTTTCTTTTTATAGTTTGACAATAGTAATATACAAATTCCTAAAAAAATAATTCCTATGGTTATAAATCTATAAATGTATGTTTCAAAAAAATATGAAATTGAATAATTATGAGGTAAAAGAGCAATTACAAATGTTAGGATAGATATTATATCTATTGTTTGTGATGCATCTGAAAGGTTATATATTTTACAAAAAATGCAATTAGCAAATTTTAAAGAAATACTCAAATAGCAACAAAACGAAATTGACCATATAAGTAAAAATAATGATTCAAATCGTTGAAAAAAGTTACCAAACTCAATATATCTACTTACAGAAAATAATGGCATAATTTCATCTGTATTAATGTATATAGAAAACATAAAAAGTAATGTTGCAACACAAATTAATATAAAAAAACTTGATAATATTATTGATAATAAACAAATTTTTTTAAATTGTTCAGGTTTTTTTAGTAATGGTGGAATAAAGTAAATATACGTAATTCCGGTAAATGAACCAATATTTGAAAGCCCTAAAATAAATGTTTTTTTAAATCCATCTCCCATAAATGGAAACATTTTTTCAAAAGAAAAGTTGCTTAAATTTCCGATAAACAGTAAAAGGATGCTAACAAGAAGAAGTGGAAAGATAAGGGTTGTTGTCTTTATTGTAGAATCAAATCCGAGTTTATTTGCTATTGTTATTGTGATAATAAACAATAATATAATGTAAGTAATATCTGTGTATGGATAATAAATTACTTTTAATCCCTCACAAAAATTTCGTAAAAGCATGGCAGAAGTTATTATAAAATATGCAATAAAAACAAAACCAATTATATTTTTAAAAATGTTTCCACCAATATAATTTGAAATGTCTATTATGTCAAATCCGGGGAAATTTTTAAATAAAGCATAAATAAAATATATAATAAGTGTGCAGATAATTGAAATGTAAATTATATTAAGAAGAGCACTAGATTTTAGTTCATTTATAAATGTTCTAGATATTGAGATTACGGTAAAAGGTGCTAAAGCAGATAATATTAGGGCAATTGCTTCTAGTGTTCCAATTTTATTTTTTGACATTGTAAAATCCCTCCTTTAATTAATTTTTCTCCATTTCATTGAAATTTTATTTTGCTTTTTTTCTTTTTTAGTTGCTAAATATGTTGCTCTATCTTCACGTTTCCAAATAGGTGAAAGCATAAATCCATTGTTTTTTGAATTCATTGCAGGTGCATATGGGATGGTATAAGACACACCAAAAGTTTCTAAATCGCAAAGTGAAGAGATATAAATAAAAAGTCCCATACCAATACCTAAAAATCCTGCTAAAAATCCTAAAAGTATAAATACAAATCTAAAAAATCTTAAATGAAAACTAAATGTAAAATCTGGTATTGCAAATGAACTCATACCTGTAATAGCAACAATAATAATTAGGATTGGACTAACAATTGCAGCGCTTACAGCGGCTTGCCCTAATACCAATGCACCAACAATACCAAGTGTGGGGCCAATTGGAGAGGGAACCCTAAGACCTGCTTCTCTTATAATTTCAAAAGAAATTTCCATAATCAAAATTTCTACAATTATAGGAAAAGGAACACTTTGTCTTGATGAAAGTATAGAAAATAATAATTCTGTTGGAATAATTTCTCTATGGAAATTAGTTATTGCAATATATAATCCAGGTAATAGTAAAGCAAAGAAAGAGGATATTATTCTTACAACTTTTAAAAAATTGGCAAATTGAGGCTTTAAATTTGTATCTTCTGGAGATGTAAGAAAATCAATCAAAATTGCAGGTAAAATTAGAGCGTAAGGTGAACCATTTATTAATATAATTACTCTACCTTGTAAAAGTGATTTTACAGCATAGTCAGGTCTTTCTGAAACAAGTATTTTAGGCACACCTAGAGAGTTAGTATCTGTTAATAACTGTTCAAGTTCTCCTGCAGAAAGCAAAGAGTCGATTTCTAGATTATTTAGTCTATATTTTGTTTCAGCAACTAAAGCATCATTTGCAATGTCTTTTATATAACATATTGCACAATTAGTCTGGGTTATTTTACCAACTTTTGTGTTTTCAATTATCAAATTTTCATTATTTGTAAATCTTCTTAAAAGAGTTGTATTTGTACGCATGTTCTCAACAAAGGCTTCATGTGGGCCTTTTATTACAATTTCATTTTCAGGTTTTGAAATACTTCGTTGTTTAAACCCTTTTACATCTATGTCAAAACCTACAGATAATGTATCAACAAATAAAGCACAATTACCAGAATTAACACCACTAAAAATATCTTTAAAAGAAGATTGTTGTTTAATATTATTTTGTGGTATTAGGCAATCTTGAATAAAATTTGCAATGTTTGATTTTTTTCCCTTTTGAACTATTATTTTTGAGGTTTCATTATTGCAAAATTTATTTTTTAACATTAAAGGTTTTAAAACGAAATCATTTAAAATTTGAGAATCTACCATGCCATCAATATACAAAATAAATGCTTTATATTGTTTGCTACCTGTGTTAAGGGTGAATTCCCTAGTTATAATATCACTATTTATTAAAGTATTGTATTTCGTTTTTATATATTTTAAATTTGCATCAATTTGCGAGTAAATATTTTCTATTTTGTCAGAATTTGTATTGTTATAGTTTTCCGTATCTATTTCAGGATTATCCGGTAATGTAAATTGATATTCGTTTTTTGGCTTATAGCCAAATGTATTGTTTATAAAATCTTTTATTTTCATAATATTAGTAGTATTGGCAAAAAAATTTAAAATATACTTTTTTTTAATAATAAAAAATGATATAATTATTACGAAGTTGTAATGAGGTAGGTGAATATGGTGTCAAAATTTACAAAATTCATAATGGGATTAATCTCAATGTTATTGGTTATATTTATGATTATCTTTGGGTTATTAATATATGATGAAATAATAAAAACTGATAAGATTAGTATGGTAAAAGATTTTGTTTCCAATATTACAACAATATCAGATAATAATACTGAACAAGAAGCGTTGACACCAGAAATACTGGATACATCTAAAGAAAATACTAATACAGAAGAAACACAATTTTCGAATGGAAAATGTAGTAGATATTTTTATAATCAATTAAATGAGTATTCAAAAATGATTTATAATGCAATATACAACAATAAAGAAAATATGAAAAGTGGAACATATCAAATTGAAATAGGAAAAAAAGTAGCAAATCTTGCTTCGAACGAAGATACTAAAGATTTGATTTTTGAGTATTATAATGATGCAATTAGTGCATATTCAAATGATAATCCAGACGTGTTTTATATAGATTTTTCGAAAGTCTATTATAATATAGAAACAACAACTATTGGAAATAAAAAATCTTATAAGGTATTTTTAAACGAAGGAAAAGGCACAACATATTTATCAGATGAATTTTCTACAGTTAGTAGAGTGAATTCAGCAATAAATGAGGCAGAGCAAATAAAAAAACAAATTGTTCAAAATAAAAAAGAAAATGATTACCAAAATGTTAAAATGGTACATGATTACTTAATTGATAATGTAGAATACGATCAAACACTTGAAAAACCTAATATTCGAAATATTTATGGAACACTTATTGAAAAAAGTTGTGTATGTGAGGGGTATGCTGAGGCATTTAAATATTTATTAGATGCTTTGGATATACCATGTGTTATTGTGTCAGGAACTGCTACAAATTCACAGGGGGAGACAGAAAATCATGCATGGAATTATGTACAATTAAATGGAATTTGGTATGCAGTTGATTGTACTTGGGATGACCCTATCATAATAGGTAATGGAAAAATAAATGAATCTATGAAAAATCAATATTTTTTAAAAGGTTCAAAAGAATTTAATACATCACATGCAATATCTGGTCAAATGTCTGAAAATGGTAAGAATTTTGAATATCCAGAACTTAGTGTAGAAAATTATAAATAAAAGGAGTAAGAGAATGACTTTAAAGGATAAGATACCAAACAAAATACCTAATTTTTCGAATTTTTCAAAGTTAGGAACAAATAAAATAAAAGTATATGCTTTTGTAGGTCCATCAGGGACTGGAAAAAGTTATAGAGCACAAATGGTAGCAAGTGAAAAAAATATAAACTATATAATTGATGATGGTTTATTAATAAAAGATAATGAAGTAATTGCTGGTGAATCTGCAAAAAAAGCACCAACAAAAATTGAAACTGTTAAACATGCATTATTTTATACAGATGAGGAAAAACAGGAAATAATTAAGGCTTTTAAAAAGTATAAACCAGAAAGTATATTAATACTTGGAACGTCAGATGGTATGGTGCAAAAAATTGCGGCAAATTTAGGATTGCCTGAGGTAAGTGAAACTACGTATATTTCTGATGTTGCAACACAAGAGGAAATGGAAACGGCTAGAAGAATAAGGGTTACAGAGGGTAAACATGTAATTCCTGTTCCTACTTTTGAAATAAAAAAGGATTTTTCTGGGTATTTATTAGATCCTCTTCAAATTTTTAAGACTAAGGGGAGAGGAAAAGATCCGTATATTTCAGAGAAGTCTATAATTAGACCTACATTCAGTTATATGGGAAAATTTACTATTTCTGATAATGTTTTTAGACAAATTATAGAGTATTTGGCTTCTAAAACAATTGAGATTCATAAGGTCCAAAAGATTAGGGTTGATAATTTTGGCGAGGGTGTTAAGTTGTATATGGAAGTTACTGTTGTTTATGGTTTTAATGTGGTTAATGGAATTAATGAGTTTAAGGCTAAAGCAAAGAAAGAAATTGAGAAACTTACTGCGATGAATGTTGAGGAGTTTGAAGTTGTAGCAAAAAATGTATATATTCCAAAGGAAAATTTATAATTTTGTGGGAAAGGGAGTTTGAAAATGAAAAATGTATTGAAAGCAATAGAAAGAGGAATTGTAAAAGGTGCGATTTGGATTTATTGTAAAGTTGTTTATAGATTCAAATTAGTTGGAAAAGAAAATATCCCAAAGGAAGGACCAGTAATTATTTGTGGAAATCACAGGAGTTTTTTGGATCCACCATTAATTGAGGTTACAACTGGTAGATATACTAGATTTTTGGCAAAAGAAGAACTAACAAAAAATAAATTTTTGGCGTTGCTAGGCTATGTGTTTGATGCTATTTTGGTTAAAAGAGATTCTAAAGAAGTTAAGGCTTTAAAGGAGTCTTTGAAAACTTTAAAAAATGGTGATTGTTTGGCGTTGTTTCCAGAGGGAACTAGAAATGGTTTGGCAAAAGGTGAAAAAGTTAAGGATGGAGCGGCATTTTTTGCTGTAAGAAGCGGTGCACCTGTTGTGCCATGCGGTATTAAAGGTGGAACGAAGGAAAACTGGAAGGTTACTATTACTTATGGAAAACCTCTTGATTTTAGTCAATATAAAGGTAGTAAGGATAAAGAGGTTTTAGATAAAGTTACTGAGGAGATTATGAGCAATATTATTGAACTTGCAAAGTAAATTTGCTTAAAAACATAAAAAACTATTGACATAAAGAATAAAAATATAGTATAATTAATATACTAAAAGAGTAATCTTTTGATTACTAAAGGGAAGTTCTTACCTAAAAAAGAACGATTTAAAATTAGGTAAAGTTCAAACCTTATAAATGAACTGATTTAAAATTAGGTAATGCTTAAGCCTTATAAATAAGCAGCTTTAAATTAGGGGGTACATTTGAAAAAGTGTGCTCCTTCTATTTTATGAAGAAAAGAGGTTAAATGGAAGAATTATTATTTTATACAGTTGATAAAAATTACATTAAATATTTAAGCAAGTTTGAAAAACATGTTAGTTATAATAAAGATGAAATCGGACATAGTAGACCATATTTAGGAATAGTATTGAGAATAGAAAATTATGAGTATTTTGTACCATTATATTCTTATAAATGTCATTATGAAAAATATAAAAATAATCCAAGTTTTTTCTTTGTGTATGGTAGAAAAAATAATCCGTTAGCAATTATTAAATTTTCAGCTATGATACCGGTTCCGTATAATATAAATGTGACTTCAATATTAGAATATAATAATCAGGATAAAAAATATAGAGACTTAATATCTGCAGAGTATAGATATATAAATTCTAATAAAGAGGAGATATGTAAAAGGGCTAATAAAATGTATATATCTGTAACAAAGCATAAAAATAATTTTCTTAAAACAATATCTTGTAATTTTAAATTGTTAGAGAAAAAAAGTGCAGAATATAAAGAATAGAAAGTTTATGCATAATTTATTTAACAGCACAAAAAAATTCTAAAGCTGTGAATTGTAACAGCAAAAAATGTTGACATAATTTTTACTGTAAAATTCATTGACAAACTTTTAATTTAGTAGTATAATTTTAAAGTTAAAAGAGAAAAAATAAAATAATATAAAAAATAAATAAAGAAGGGGTAATAAAAATGAACAACAAAAACATAAGAAACATAGCAATAATAGCACACGTAGACCACGGAAAAACAACATTAGTAGATGCACTATTGAAACAAAGTCATGTATTCAGAGAAAACGAACAAGTACAAGAAAGAGTAATGGACTCAAACGACCAAGAAAAAGAAAGAGGAATAACAATTCTTTCTAAAAACACATCAGTAATGCACGGGGACATCAAAATAAATATAGTA
>OGDY01003053.1_pt1 | contig 13952 bp, 9 predicted proteins | sample 1570341 | NCBI WGS metagenome assembly OGDY01 (sample SAMEA2581972, study PRJEB24529) | metagenome | biome: Human gut stool | place: China | collected 2011 | reverse complement strand
ATCACGTTTCCAAGTTTTGATTTTGGTTTGTGAATACCAGGAGTATCAACAAAAATTATTTGTGAGTTTGGTCTATTAACAATTGCTTTTATTTGAGTTCTTGTTGTTTGTGATTTATTTGCAACTGCTGCAACTTTTTCTCCGACTATTGCATTCATTATGCTTGATTTTCCAACGTTTGTTCTTCCAAGCATTGAAACGAATCCTGATTTAAAAATTTCTTCTTTTTCCATAAAATATTTGACTCCAATTTTAATCTTTTTGCTACAGTACTATATGAAAATAATCATCACATTATTTCATTCAAATTTAAAATTTTAAATCTAAATTTAAATTCATAATCAAAAGTTGAAATTAAAAAATTAAAACCTTTAATTCAAAATCTTAAATTAAATTCTGTAACATTAATTCACTGCAATTATATAATATTTTTTGCATTGTGTCAAAAAATATGCTATACTATTGACTAGATTTTTTTAGAAGGGAAGAAATTCGTATGTATTTGATAGTAGGACTTGGAAATCCAGAACCTGAATATAGCAAAACAAGACATAACATGGGATTTGACGTAATAAATAATTTGTCTAAAAGGTTTGATATTGATGTTAGAAAAGAAAAATTCAATGCACTTATTGGAAATGGAACAATAGAAAATGAAAAGGTAATTCTTGTAAAGCCTCAAACATATATGAATTCAAGCGGAGAAGCAGTTAGACCATTAGCTGATTTTTATAAAATTGACCCAGAGAATATAATTGTTATTTATGACGATATTGATATAGAAACAGGGATAATGAAAATTAGAAAAAAGGGTGGACCTGGCACACACAATGGAATGAAGTCTGTTGTTAGTGAACTTGGAACTACACTATTTCCAAGGGTTAGAGTTGGAACAGGAAAGCAAGAAAAAATTGTGAATTTAATTGACTATGTAATAAAAAAAGTTGATGACGAAGAATATGAAGAGCTAGAAGAAGGAATAAATAAAGCAACAGAAGCAGTAGTGGAAATATTAAAATTCGGAATTGACAAGGCCATGAACAATTTAAATTAGAAAAAATTTGGAGAAATAAATGAAAGAAATTATTATTAGCAAAAACGAAAATAGTGCATATATGGTGCTTCTATTAGAAGATGGAAAAATAGTAGAAAAATACGATGAATCAGAAAGCAACAAAATATTAGAAGGAAACATATATTGTGGAATTGTAAAAAACGTATTGCCTGGCATGCAATCGGCATTTGTTGATATTGGAGAAGATAAAAATGCGTTTCTTCACATTAAAGATGTAATACCAAAAGTAAGCAATGAAACAGGAAACAAAAAAGAGGACTTTTCAAAATATAAAATAAATGATTATATAAAACAGGGAATGCCTATTCTAGTTCAAATAAAAAAAGACGAAGAAGCTCAAAAAGGAGCTAGAATTTCTACTCACATAAGTCTAACGGGAAGATTTTGCGTGCTTATGGTTGATGTGAATTTTATTACTATTTCTCAGAAAATAGAGAACTCTGAGGAAAGAAAAAGACTTAGAAAGATTGCATCTGAAATTCTAAATAAGCAAGAAAAAAAATTTGGAGTTATCATAAGAACAGCTTCAGAAGGAAAGAAAAAAGAAGAAATAGAGGAAGACCTTGAAAAGCTAATTACGCTTTGGAAACTGATAAAAGAAAGCTATGATACAGCAAAAAAACAAAAAGTTCCAAAATTAATATGCCAGAATTATGATGTGGTATCAAAGTTTTTAACAGGAGTTCTGGATACAGGAATTGCCAAGATAACTATTAATTCAAAGACATCATATCAAGAGATTGAAAAATATTTAAAATCAATAGGAAAAGACGAAATTCAGCTAGAATACAAGGAAAATTTGAATAATATCTATGATATAGATAATCAGATTGAAAAGATGGAAAGAAGAAAAGTATGGCTTGACTGTGGAGGATTTATTACAATAGATAAAACCGAAGCACTTACTGCGATTGATGTTAATTCAGGCAAATTTACTGGTAAGAAAAATTCTAGTAAAGAAAATACGGTAGTAAAAGTTAATGAAGAGGCAACTATTGAAATCGCAAAACAATTAAGGCTAAGAAACATAAGTGGAATAATAGTGATTGACTATATTGATATGGAAAATGATCAGGATAGAAATGAAATAATTAAATTATTGGAAAAAGAAATAAAGAAGGATAGAAGCAAGACTCAGATTATTGGATTTACAAAATTGGATTTATTGGAAATGACAAGAAAGAAAATGTAATAAAATGAGCTTAAAAGCTAGACATTTACATAAAAAGAGAGTAAAATAATAACGTAAAATTAAAATAAAAGGAATGATAATATGGCAAACGAATATAGAACTAATAATTGTGGCGAGCTTAACATTTCAAATGTTGGAAGCGAAGTAAAGCTTGCAGGCTGGATACAAAGAATAAGAAATTTAGGTGGTATGACATTTGTTGATTTAAGAGATCAATATGGAATTACACAAATAGTTGTAGCTGACGAAGAATTAAAAAAACAATTGGAAAGTTTATACACAGAATGCGTTATATCTGTGGAAGGAACTGTTGTTGAGCGTTCAAATAAAAACAAGAAAATTCCAACAGGAGACATAGAAATTGATGCTAAGAAAATTATTGTTTTAGGAACTTGTGAACCAACACTTCCATTTGAAATAAATTCTGAGAAAATAGATATAAGTCAGGTAAGAGAAGATTTAAGACTTGAATATAGATTCTTAGACTTACGTAATGAAAAGATACACAACAATATCTTATTACGTTCTCAAGTAATGAAAACAATAAGAGCAAAAATGGACGAAATGGGATTTGCAGAAGTTCAAACACCAATACTTGCAAATTCATCTCCAGAGGGAGCAAGAGATTTCTTGGTACCAAGTAGACTTCACCCAGGCGAATTCTATGCATTACCACAGGCACCACAACAATTTAAACAATTACTTATGATTTCTGGATTTGATAAATATTATCAAATTGCTCCATGCTTCAGAGATGAAGACCCAAGAGCAGATAGAGCTCCAGGAGAATTTTATCAAGTTGACTTTGAGATGAGTTTTGCAACTCAAGAAGATGTTCTACATACAATGGAAGAATTAATTACAACTGTATTTAAAAAACATACAAATTGGAAGGTTGACGAGGCTCCATTTATCCGTATTCCATACAGAGAGGCTATGGAAAAATACGGAATAGACAAGCCAGACTTAAGAAATCCATTAATAATACAAGATGCAACTGAATTATTTAAAGACAGTGAATTTAATGCTTTCAAAGATAAAACAATAAAAGCGATAGTTGTTCCAAACGGTGCTGCTCAAGGAAGAAAATTCTTTGATAGCATGACAGAATTTGCAGTTGAAGAACAAGGTGCAAAGGGATTAGCTTGGACAAAGATTGATGAGAACAATACACCACAAGGTGGAATTGCAAAATTCATCACAGAAGATATTCTAAAAGGATTAGAAGAAAAGCTTGGAGCAAAGGCTGGAGACAGCATATTCTTCGTAGCAGACAAATTACAGACAGCACAAAAAATAGCTGGTCAAGTAAGAATTGAACTTGGAAAGAGATTAGACTTAATAGAGAAAAATACATACAAGTTCTGCTTCATAGTAGATTTTCCAATGTACGAATACAACGAAGATGAAGGAAAAATAGACTTTAACCATAATCCATTCTCAATGCCACAAGGTGGAATGGAAGCTCTAGAAAATAAAGATCCATTAGACATACTTGCATACCAATTTGACTTGGTTGGCAACGGATATGAAATGGCATCTGGAGCAGTTAGAAACCATGATCCAAAATTAATGGTAAAAGCATTTGAAATAGCAGGATACTCAGAGAAAAATGTTGAGGAAAAATTTGGTGCCTTATATAAAGCTTTCAAATATGGAACTCCTCCACATGCGGGCGCAGCTCCTGGATTAGACAGAATGATAATGTTAATTGCAGATACTCAAAATATAAGAGAAGTAATTGCATTCCCTAAGAACAAGAAAGCAAGAGATGCAATGATGAATGCTCCAAGTAGAGTAGAAGAGCAACAATTGAAAGATGTTCATATTAAGATAGATGAATAGGATTGAAAAAAATTATAATTTTGACTGCGTTAAAATTTAATTCTTTTCCAATCAAAGCTACGATAATAGTGAAAAGTTAGAAAATCAAAATAGCAAAAGCCAGGCTATTTTGATTTTTTATTTTATAACATATAGACTTATAACAAAAAAAGAGATATAATGCAAAGGAAAAAATAACAAGGAGAAAAAATAATGTTTAAATTTTATATTGCATTCTATACAGCAAAATTTATAATGTTTGGAATTAAATTACTAAAAAGATTAAAAATAGTAAAATGCAAAGCATCTTTCTTTCCAGGAAAGGTTGCATTAAAAATAGATAAAGATTTTTTAACAAAAGTTTCAAAGCCAAAGGAAATTATTGCAGTTACTGGAACAAATGGAAAAACTACAGTATGTAATTTATTAATTGGAGCCTTAGAATCAAGTGGAAAAAAGGTACTTGATAACAGACTTGGTGCAAACATAAACTCTGGCGTTGCATCTGCATTCATTGCGGGTTCAACTCTTACAAACAAAACAAAATATGATGTTGCAGTTCTCGAGGTTGACGAGAGAAGTTCTATAAAGGTATATTCATACATCACACCAACATATCTTGTTTGTACAAATTTATTTAGAGATTCTATAAAGAGAAATGCTCACCCAGAATTTATATTTAATATTATAAATGGAGCACTCCCAAAAGAAACGAAGTTAATTCTAAATGCAGATGATTTAATTAGTAGCAGACTAGGAAACGGTAATAAGGCAGTTTATTTTGCAATAGATAAATTGCCAACAGACAAAACGGAATCTGTAAATATTATAAATGATATGAGAGTATGCCCTAAATGTCATACAAAATTAAAATATAATTATGTAAGATACCATCATATTGGAAATGCATATTGTCCAAATTGCGATTTTAAATCACCAGAAGCAGATTTTAGAGTAAGTAATATAGACTTTGAAAATAGAAAGCTAACAATAGAACATAATGGAGAAGCAAACAGCTATAATTTGATTTCTGATAGTATATTCAATATTTACAATGAGCTTGCAGTTATATCTGCACTTACAGAAATAGGACTTACAGAAGAACAAATAAAGAATGCTTTTGAAAAAGAAAAAATAGTAGAGAGTAGATACCAAGAAAAAATAGTTGACGGAATAAAAATCGTAAGCCATTTGGCAAAGGGACAAAATCCTGTTGCATGTTCTTGTGTATGCGATTATGTTAAAAATGAAAAAGGCAAGAAAGAAGTTGTACTGGTTTTATTCGACAGATATGATGCAAAAGAAACATCTGAGAGCATGGTATGGCTTTATGACTGCGATTTTGAATTCTTGAATGACGAAAGCATTGATAGAGTTGTAATTGGAGGACCTAGATCAGAAGATTTCTATTTAAGATTATTAATTGCTGGGGTTCCAAGAGAAAAATTAGTATTCACGAAGAATACAGAAAAAATTGCCGATTGTTTATCATTAAATAAGGGAACAGATATATACATTTTATATGATATTTATAATGGAGAACTTGCAGACGATATAAGAGAACATATAGAAAAAAGAATTGCAGGAGGTGAGGCTAATGCTTAGAGTAGAAGTTTTATATCCAGAAGTATGTAACTTATTTGGAAACACATATAACATAAAATATTTAGAGCAATCAGTAGAAGACATAGAAATAATAAATACATCATTAAACGATGAGCCAACCTTTGTAAAAGAAGACATAGACTTAGTTTACATGGCGCCAATGACTGAAAAAACTCAAGAGATTGTAATAGAAAAGCTAAAACCTTACACCGAAACAATAAAAAAACAAATACAAGAAAATAAAGCTTTTTTTATGATTGGAAATGCTTTAGAAGTGTTTGGAAAATACATAGAAAATGAAGATGGTAGCAAGATTGAAGGACTTGGTATTACAGAACTTTATGCAAAAAGAGACATGATGAATAGATACAATTCTTTATTCTTAGGAGAACTAGAGGGAAAAGAAACAATAAAAATAGTAGGATTTATGTCACAATTTGCAAAGTCTTATGGAGATAATTCTAAAAATTATTTATTTAAAGCATTAAGAGGACCAGGATTAAATGATGAATCTAAATTCGAGGGAGTTAGAATAAATAATTTCATGGGAACTTATGTGCTAGGACCAATTTTAGTATTTAATCCAGACTTTACAAAGTATTTACTAAGATTATTAGGAGTAAAAGAACCAAAACTTGCATTCGAGAAAGAGGCAGTTGAAGCATACAACATAAGACTAAAGGAATTTGAAAATCCCAATATAGCTTTTGACTAAAATATAATAAAAGATGAGATTATTAGACTAGAACAAGATATTTAATTATTTGAATATGTGCTAATAAATAATTAGAAACAATAAGGATGGAAAAACAGGTAGAAAATAATGGCGAAATTTTACCTGTTTTTTATGTGTTTAAGAACTTTGACGTTATTGTGTTATTATTGTGTAGAACCCTTGAAAAAATGCTTGTAATGTGATATAAATATAACATAATGCATGAGAAAATCACCTTTGTGAAGGCGGAAGGGAAAAATAAATAATAATGAAAAATATAAAGGACTACGACCTAGAAGATTTGAAGCAAGAATTAGAATCTATTGGTGAAAAAAAGTTTAGAGCAGAGCAAATCTTTAAATGGTTATATGTAGATAAGGTAAAAAGTTTTGATGAGATGACAAATCTTTCATTAGAACTAAGAGAAAAATTAAAGCAAAACTATACAATGTGTAATTACAAAATTCTAAGGAAACTAGAATCAAAAGATGGAACGAAAAAATATCTTTTTGATGTACTAGATGGAAATGCAATAGAATCTGTATTAATGGAATATCATTTTGGAAAGACTATATGTGTATCTTCACAAGTTGGTTGTAAAATGGGTTGCAAATTTTGTGCATCAACAGGAATACCATTTGGAAGAAATCTAACAGCAGGAGAGATAGTAGAGCAAATTCTTGCAGTAGAGCAAGATACAGGAGACAAAATTTCAAATGTGGTATTTATGGGAATAGGAGAGCCATTAGATAATTACGACAATGTAATAAAAGCAATAAGAATAATGAATAATCCTAAAGGACTAGAGATTGGAGCAAGACACATAAGCGTGTCTACAAGTGGATTAGTTCCAAGAATATATGACTTGGCAAATGAAAAAATTCAATGTACTCTATCTGTATCACTACATGCAAGCAATGATGAAAAGCGTTCAAGCATGATGCCTGTAAATAATAGATATAACATAGACGAGCTAATGAAAGCTTGCAAAGACTACATTGCAATAACAAATAAGAGAATATCTTTCGAGTATGCATTAGCCAAAGATAATAATGACAATTTGGATGATGCAAAAGAATTGGTGAAATTATTACAAGGAATGTTATGCCATGTAAATTTAATACCAATCAATAAAATTGAAAATGGAAAATTTTCAAAAAGCTCGAATGAAAATATTATAAAATTTAGAGATTATCTAAATGACCATGGAATTGTAGCAACAATAAGAAGAGAACTAGGCTCAGACATAGATGCTGCATGCGGACAGCTAAGAAGACAGAACCTGAAAGAGCGGAAATAAAGAAGAATAAAATAATATATATCAAAAAAAGATTGGAGGGAAGTATGCGAATATTTGCAAAAACAGATATAGGAAGAGAACGTAAATTAGACGAGGACTATTTTTACGCATCGAAACCAGAAGACAAAATAAAACTATTCATATTAGCAGATGGAATGGGTGGATATAACGGTGGAGAAGTCGCAAGCAAAATGGCTACAGAAGCGACAAGAGACTATATTCAAAAGAACTTTGCAAAAAGTAAAGAAAGCAAAGAACAAATTGAACAACTTATGAAAGATGCTATGATTTATGCTAATGATGTTGTCTATAAAAAAGCACAAAGTAAGCAAGATTTAAGAGGAATGGGTACTACTTTAGATGTTTGTTTAATATATAATAGTAGGTTATATATTGGACATATTGGAGACAGTAGAGTTTATAGAATAAGAAAAGAGTTTATGCGAAAAATAACTAGAGACGACAGTTATGTTCAAACTCTAATTGAAGATGGAAAAATAACGAAAGAAGAAGCCTTCAGACATCCTAAGAAAAATATGCTTACAAAAGCTCTTGGATGCATTCCTGAAGTAGAACCAGAAATATATACAAAAACATGTATAAAAAATGATATTATTTTGATGACATCTGATGGCTTAACAAACATGGTAAAAGAAGATGAAATCTTTAAAATAATAAAAGAAGATATCGAAAACTCAGATGTAAATCTTATAAAAAAAGCAAATGAGAATGGTGGACTTGATAATATTACTGTTGTTGTAATATATAACAGTGCACAACAATAATAGTATTAATACTATAAATGAGGAGAAAGTTATATGAATATAATAGGAAAAACGATAGCCAATAGATATGAAATTATAAGCCAAACTGGTGTTGGAGGAATGGCAACAGTTTACACGGCTAGAGATAATGTATTAAATAGAAAAGTTGCAATAAAAGTACTAAAAGATGAATTTACAACTGATGAAGAATTTGTAAAAAGATTCAATTCAGAAGCACAGGCTGCTGCAAGCCTATCTCATCCAAACATAGTATCAATATATGATGTTGGAAATGAAGATGGAATCTACTATATAGTTATGGAATTAGTCAGAGGAAAAACTTTAAAACAAATAATCACAGAAGAAGGAGCACTTCCTTGGAAATGGTCTGTAAATATAGCTATGCAAATTGCATCTGCGTTGGAGACAGCTCACAAAAACAACATAGTTCATAGAGATATAAAACCACATAATATAATAATCACAGAAGATGGAGTAGCAAAAGTAACTGACTTTGGAATCGCAAAAGCTGTATCTAATTCAACAATAACGGCATTTGGAACAACAATAGGATCAGTTCACTATTTCTCGCCAGAACAGGCAAAGGGTGGATACACAGATGCAAAATCAGACATATACTCTCTTGGAGTTGTAATGTATGAAATGCTTACTGGTAGAGTACCATTCGACAGTGATACATCTGTATCAGTTGCACTAAAACACATGCAAGAACCACCTGTACCACCAATGGAAATAAACGACAATATTCCTCAAGCTGTTAATGACATAATATTAAAAGCAATGGAAAAAGAGCCAATGGCAAGATACCAAACTGCAACAGCAATGATGAGAGATTTATCAAGAGCATTAAAAGACCCAGAAGGAGAATTCGTAGAAGAAGAAAACCTTGATGACGGATTAACTAGAAGAATGGGAGCAATAACAGATGATATGTTAAAACAATCTGCTACTGCAAACAAAAAGAAAAAACAGAAAAAAGGTATTGCAAAATTCTTTGAAAAACACCCAAAGGCAAAAGGACCAATAATAGTATTAATATGTTTAATATTATTCGTAGCAAGCATAGCAGTTACATCTGCGATATTAAGTGCTAATGAAGCAAAAGACGTACAAATTCCTAACTTAATAGGAAAAACAGAGGAAGAGGCAAAAGCTGAACTTAAGGAATTAAAGCTAAACTATGAAAAAGTAAGTGAAGACTATAATGCAGACCAAGAAGCCGGAAAAATATATGAGCAAAGTCCTGCATACACACCAAACTACAAAGTAAAAGAGAAAAGCACAACAATCAAAGTAAAAGTTAGCAAAGGAACAGAAAAAGTTACAGTTCCAAAAGTAGCGGGAATGACTTATGATGAGGCTGTAAAAGAACTAGAAAACAACAAATTAAAGGCTGAAAAAATAGAAGAAACAAGCAAAGAAATAAAAGAAGGAATAGTAATAAGCCAAGAAACAAATCCAAATACTGAAGCAAATGCTGGAGAGACAGTAAAAATACATGTAAGTATTGGAACAGGAATAGCTCAAGTTGTAATGCCAAGTGTACTTGGAAAAACAGAGAGTGACGCAAGACAAACACTAGAAGGAAAAAATCTAGTTGTTAAAGTAGAATATAAAGAAAATACAGACAAGGAAAATGGAGAAGTATTGGAACAAAGTATAAAATCAGGAGAAAACATAGATGAAGGTACAGAGGTAACAATAACAGTAAATAAGTTGGCAGAAATGAAAGAAGCAACAATAACAATAAACGTAAAATCACTTACAGGTGGATATGAAATATCAGAAAAGGATAATACAAATTCAACAGGTTCATCAAGCACAACAACAGTAAAAGAAAAGAAACTTACAGTAAAAGTTGGAGAAGACAAGGTATATGAAAAGAAAGTTGACCTGAACGCTACAAACATTCAAACAAAAATAAGTGGCAAAGGAACTGTAAGAGTTAGAGTGTATGTTGATGATATACTAGAATCGCAAAAAGATATAAACCTAAATACAACAAATTCATATACATTTGAATAACAAATTAATTACAATTCACAGACGCAAAAGTGAAGTAATATTTATAACAAAAATGAAAAAACGGAGAATCAGTCTTCGTTTTTTTTGCTATAATCTTTTTTTTAATATAAAATTAAGCTAAACCTCATTATTAGACAAAAAAGTCTAATAATGGGGCTTCATTTTGTCAACTTTTGATGAACGAATTTTCTTGCAATCTACTGAAAATAATATATAATAAAAGTGTTTATTTTTCTAATTTAGTATTTTATATCTAAGAAAAATCCCACAAACAACATACATTATAAAATTATTAGAAAACCGAAGTAAATTATATATAAGAAGCTCTATCCGTATTGATGTTTTTAAAGTTATAAGAGTGTGAAAAACAATTATAATTAAAAATGCGAATTACAATCATTTAAAGAGTTTCTGTAATGCATTGTAAATTTGTTTAATTGGTGGTAGTAGACAATATAAAAATTTATAATTACTCTAATGCCAATTTTAATAATTTTATAAGAAATACAAGAAATTTAATTAAAAACCGAAAGGAGAAAATCTAAATGAATAATAAAACAGATGCATTAAAAAGCACATTACAACCAAAGAATGATGTAGTGTTTAAAGCACTATTCTCAAGAGGAAAATCGGATATAACAAAGGCATTGTTAGAGGCAATACTGAAAATGAAAATAGACAAGCTAGAGTTAGACAAAAACACAGAACTATTAAATGACAACAAAGATGATAAAAACGGAAGACTAGATCTAAGGGCTGTAATTAACGGAAATACGGAATGTGATATAGAATTACAATTAGAAACACATAAGAGCATGTCAGAAAGATTTTTGTATTATTGGGCGAAAATGTACACAGCAAACTTACAAGTGGGAGATCAATATAGCAAATTAAGAAAAACAATAAGTATAATAATATTAGATGATGAATTACCATTAACAAAAGATATAAAAAAGCCTCAAACAATCTGGAGAATCCGTGAAGATGAGAACCCAGAGATTTTGTTGACAAAGTATTTTGAGATTGGTATAATTGAGATACCAAAAGCCATAAAAGAATATGAAAAAAATCCACAAGATGAAGTATTGCAGTGGATGATGTTTTTGGATAACCCAGAGAAAAAGGAGGTAACCAAAATCATGGAAGAAAATGAAGATATAAAAGAAGCAAAGGAAGAACTAGAAAAAATAAGCCAAGACGATATATTAAGAAGAAAAGCATTAAATAGACAACTAGAAATAGCAGATAGATTACAATTTGCCAAAGAAGCAAGAGAAAAGGGAAAAAAGGAAGGTCGAGAAGAAGGTAAAAAAGAGGGCGAAGAAATAAAAGCACGAAAAATTATAAAAAAATTGCGCGATATGAATATGCCACTGGATCAAATAGCAAAAATAGTTGAACTTGAAGAAAAAGAAGTAGAAAAATATTTAAATTAATATAATAATTAATATTACATTTACATAGCAAAATTTAAATAACATAAAATATTATAATGAATGTTAAAAATAACTAAAATACTATTCAAAGTGAATACTAATATTTAAATAATAAATTAGACAAGTATAAAACTTGAAAATATTCTAGAGTCAAGAAATACTAAATTGAAAAAATAATAAAACATAAATAATAAAAACAAATATTTAATGATAATTCCTAATCTAAATATAATATCCTATATTTAATAATATTGTTTAATTACAATGAATACATTTATATAGGATATTTTACTTAGAAAGGAATTTTTTTAATGAAAAAAACGAACAATGGCTTGGGCAAAAAAAATTTAAAATGCAAATCTAAAAAGAAGTCTGAAATTAAACAATTAAAGGAGAAAAAATTAAAAGATAATAAAGATGAAAAATTAAATAAAAAATTAATTCATAAGCAAAACAAGAAACAGGGAAAAGCTGCAAAAAAACTTGCAAGAGAAGTGAAAACTAAGAAATATCAAATAAATAAACAAGGAGAGATTGCAAGGAAAAAGAGAATAAGACTTGCATTGTTATTTGTTGTGCTTATTTTTGGCTCGCTCTGTGTAAGAGTAGGATATATTCAGTTTGTAAAAGGTGATTGGCTTAAGCAAATGGCATATACACAACAGACTTTGGATAGAAAGATTAATCCTAAAAGAGGAACAATTTACGATTCGACAGGCAAGGTTGTACTTGCAACGAGTAGTAGTGTGGAAACTGTTACGGTTAATCCTTTGAATATAAGTGAAGAGAATAAAGAAAAGGTAGCAAAAAAATTATCTGAACTCTTTGAGCTTGATTATGATAAAGTTTTAAAGAAAGTTAAGAGAAGAACTGGAATCGAAACTATTGCAAAAAAGGTTGAAAAAGAGAAGACTGATCAACTTAGAATATGGCTTGAAGAACAGAAAATTAGTTCAGGAGTTAACATTGACGAAGACACAAAAAGGTTTTATCCTTACAACAATTTAGCTTCTCAGATAATTGGCTTTTGTGGAAGTGATAATCAAGGGTTAGCTGGAATTGAGGCAAGGTATGATTCTGAGCTTAAGGGAGAAAGTGGAAAAATTTTAAAGATGACTGATGCAAAAGGAATTGATATAAGCGATACTTCGGAGAGCTATGAACCAGCCAAGAATGGAAATGATTTGGTACTAACGATTGATGCAACTATACAGGGAATTGCAGAAAAATATTTAAAGGAAGCTTGTATAGACAATGTGTGTACTGATGGTGGAAATATTCTGCTAATGAACCCTAAAACTGGAGATATTCTAGCAATAGCAAGTTATCCAGATTATAATTTAAATGATCCATATACGATTAATAATGATGAGCAAAAGGCAAATTGGGAGACGATGACTGCAACGGAAAGGTCTAATGCATTACAAGGAATGTGGAGAAACAAAGCAATATCAGATACTTATGAACCGGGGTCTACTTTTAAACTTGTAACTGCTTCAACTGCTCTGCAGGAAGGGATTGTAACAGAAACTGATAAGGAAGGAGAGTTTTGTTGTGTTGGATATATAGATGTGGCTGGTGTAAAAATGAAGTGTTGGAGATATTATAGACCACATGGTCCAGAATCCTTAAGAAAAGCTTTAATGAATTCATGTAACCCAGTGTTTATCGGGTTAGGAGGAAAAATAGGAGTAAAAAAATACTATGAATATTTGTCAAAGTATGGATTTTTAGGCAAAACGGGAATTGACTTACCAGGAGAAGCAGGAAGCATATTTTTGAAAGAATCAAAGGTTGGCCCTGTAGAGCTTGGAACAATAGCTTTTGGACAGAGATTTGAGGTAACACCAATTCAAATGATAACAATGGTTTCAACAATTGCGAATGGAGGCATTTATACACAGCCGAGAGTCGTAAAAGAAATAATAAACAGTCAGACAGGAGAACACACTAAAATTGCAACAGTACAAAAGGATAGAGTTATATCAGAGGATA
>OGDY01003051.1_pt1 | contig 13959 bp, 8 predicted proteins | sample 1570341 | NCBI WGS metagenome assembly OGDY01 (sample SAMEA2581972, study PRJEB24529) | metagenome | biome: Human gut stool | place: China | collected 2011 | reverse complement strand
AGTGTCCAAACCCGCCGCCGTTTCCACGACGGACGATTGGCGTAAGACACCGGCCTTCCCCTCAAGGCCATGGGCGAAAGGAGCGAGGGGTGAACGCGATTATCCTTCACGGCATTGCGCAATCATGCCGTGTGAAATCGCTCCCAATCCATGAAATGGATATGGGAGTAGCAAGCGACGTGATTGTAGCTACAATCACTCGATTCGCGGTGCGAATCGGCTTGCCGGGAAGACCCGTACCCCATGGTCGGCAGAGCCTCCAGACCGCTCACACGGCATCACAGAAAACCCAACTCCGCACCTCCCAGAGAGGTGTGGAATGAGCTGGGCAGCAGGCAGAGATCGGAACATCTGCAAGCGAATCACGTTCACGCCGGACGAGTGGGAGCGGGTGCGGAAGCTGTATGAGGAGCTGACCAGATACGCTCCGGAACACCGTTCGTTCAGCTCATACGCACGCAGGATGCTGTCCGAACGGCGCATCCACGTCACCGAGATCAGGCCGTTGACGGACCCCGAGCCGATCGCCCGCGAGATCGACCGCATCGGCGTGAACGTCAACCAGATAGCCCACTGGGCCAACGCGAACGAGCACATAACGCCCGATCAGGTGGAGGAGATCCGCGCGTCGTTCGACCGCATCGAGCAGCTGCTCGGCGACCTGTTCGCCGACAGGCGCGAAGCCCGGAAGGACGCGTGAGCATGGCGGTGGTCAAGCTCGGCAAACCCGTGAAATCGAATCTCGGCGGCCCCAACGGGGCGATGGCGTACATCATCGACCCCGCCAAGACCGACGGCGGAAGACTGGTCAGCTCCAACTACGAGCGGACCGGAACGGACTACGACGCGCTGGCTGATCCAATGCTCGAAGACAACGAGAACTCACCCAAAGGCATCCAAAAGAACAGCCGTCTGGCGTACCACATCAAGCTGAGCTTCAGTCCCGATGACCCCGTGACGCCCGAGCGGGTGCACGAACTCGGTGTGGAGTTTGCGCACCGCATCACCAGTGATGAATACAAGTTCGTGGTCGCCACACACACCGACCGCCACCACCTGCACGACCACATCATGGTGTGCGCCGCCTCCCAGTACGGGAAGCATCTGAAGGCCGAGCTGCCCAAGGACATCATCGACCAGTGGCGGGCGGTCAGCGACGAGATATGCCGCCGCGAGGGACTGAGCGTCGTGTTCAACCCCGTCGTGGAGGAACAGACGCGCAAGATGCGTGGCGGTACGACAGCCGCCGGCGACGCCGAAACGCCGCCGGCGCGCGACCCCGAACGCGTCGATGAAGCACCCATGCGGAGCGCGAACGAACCGGAGGCGACGTCGCGGAAGGCCTCGGGCGGGGAGCCGTTGGAACGCCGGTACGGCATGTCGATGGAGGAGATCTACGCGTCCGCGAAAGGCCTGGGCGTCAAGGACAGGCTCCGCATGCTGATCGACCTGACCTCGTCCACGGCGGAGAACTTCGAGGACTGGAGGGACATGCTCGACATCCGAGGCGTCGGCGTCGAGGTCCGCGGCCGGCACCTCACGTACACGCTCAAGGACACCGGCTTCAAGGTCCGCGACGAGAAACTCGGCCAGGCGTACGACATGACGAACATCATGGCCGGACTCGCGCACACGCCCGTCATCCCCATCACGTTCAACCGCAGACTCGTCGCCAAACAGACCAGGAAGACGGTCACCGTGTGGCTGCCCGGCACCCACCGGAAGAAAAAGATCACGTTCGACGCGAAGCGTCTCGTGGACGACGGCGGATCCACGCTGCGCGCGTTCCTGCCCCTCCACCGCGACCAGATCATCCTCGACCCGTCCAACCGGTACGCCGGCAAGACCACCACCCACGGCCTCTACCAGTGGTTCGGCGAGCCCGCGAGCCGACTCGAACCACTGGCCTCGCCCGAACGGCTGCCCCTGCGCTACGGGGTAAGCCCCGCCCAGCAGCGCTACTACCAGGCACAGGCGCGACGCCTCGACCGGCTCGCCGGCGAGGCGAAGGCGCTGAACGCGGCGATCCGATGGACCCGCCTCGCGGGCGGCGACGCCGCCAAGGGACTCAGTCTGCTGCGCGGGAAGGTACGCGAATCGCACGACGAACTCCAGGCCGCCGTCATCGCGTTGCATGACGCGATCCAACAGGGAGACCCCGACCTCGTGGCCGAGACGCGCGGCGAGATGGAACGTCGCGAGGCCCTGTGCGACCGGTACGAGGACGAGCTGTCCGCCATCGAACGGGAGATCCACACGACCCGCGACCGCGAGCAGACGGAGACCGAACAGCGCGAACGGCAGCAGCAGCACAAGCGTGGACGGTCCATCTGAACCGTCCCAGGAAACACCAACCGACAACAGAAAGGAAACCGCAATGCCAATCGAGGAACAGGCTGAGGAGAAGATCCAGAACGCCGTCCAGACCATCATCACCGGAGGCGCGAGGCTCATGCTCAGAATTCCCAAAGGCGTGGCCATGGCGCTGCTCCGCTCCGGCATGAAGCTCGCCAAGACCGGCGTGCACGCCGCCGGCGAGACCGTCAAAAACAAAATCGACAGCGGCGAGATGTCCGAGAAGCGATTGCAGAGGAAGAAGGACGGCGACCTGCACGAGCTGCAACTCGACGACTCGACCATGCGCGAGGTGCGACGCAGCCTCAAGACCGCCGGCATCGACTATCACCTCGAACGCACCGACCAGGGCCAGTTCATCCTGCACTTCGCCGGCAGGGACGAGGACCACATCCGAGCCGCCGTGCAACGCGCTTTCAGGAACATGGGCCTGGACGTCGCCGACGAAGACTTCACCGTCGAACAACAAACGGAGCAGCAGGAACGGACGACGGAACAGACCCGAAGCGAACCGGAAACCCCGGCGCGGGATACGCCCGTCGAACCGGAGGCGAAGCCCATGCCGACGCAGCGCATCGCATGGGACTTCGTGGATCCGGAGGTCATGGAGATGGCCGCGAACAGCCTCGCTGCCCGCCACCCCGAACTCTCATGGGACAGGCTCATGGGCGACACGGCATGGAACGAGCAGGCCGGCCGCGACTTCGCGGACCGGATCATCGGCAAGGCCGCCGCCGACCCGACATTGCGCGACGAGCTCGACACCATCCTGCGCGACGACTACGGACAGGGCGCGCAAACCCAGGAGCAGACCCGCGGGCGGACGGCCGAGCCAAGCCGGGAGACGCCGGCAGCGGAGCCGGAAAGCGAACCGGAAACCGCGCCAGACGAAGCCCGGACACCGGCCGCGCGACAACAGACGCAGACCAGGGCAGGCAATCCCGGGCCGGCCGGCAAGGAGCGGAAACCGAAGCCGATCCGATCGAAGAAGGCGCTGCTCGAACGGTTCAAGACCCGGCTCAACGAGAACCTCACCGAACAGAAGAATCACATGCCACCCACCCAGAACAGGGACCGCACGCCCCGCAAGGGCCGCTGAAAGGAAACCACAATGAACCAGCAGGAACAGGCGACGAAACGCGCCGCGATCTTCCAGGACACCATCAACGGAACCAACGACCCGACCCCATGGCCGGTGACCATGTGGGCCTCGTCCGGCGACACGATCTGGACGGCCGGCACGGCAAGGACGGCCGGCGAGGACTCGGTGGGCATGATCTACGGTCCTGGCGACACCATCGTTCACCGGAACATAATCGCCGGCGACACCACCCGCGCCACCGAATCCTTCGCCATCAGACCGGCGGACGGGCAAAGCCCGATGGACGCGATGCTCGCGGGCATCGAACAGTGGAACCACCGCCATCCCGACCGGTGGGACACCGTGACCACGCCGGGCCAGTACCGCATGACGGATCCGACGACGGGACGGCCTCTCCCGATGGGATGGAGCGCCAGCCTCGCCGCGGCCGCGTCCGCAGCGGGCCGGCTCGACCCCGACCTGCTCCAGGCCAGCCTCATGCAGAACGCGGTCGAGCACGAGCCACGCCCCTGCGTGTTCTTCCTGGAGGACAACGGATACGACCTCATGGTCTTCTCCTGGCATCGGAACCAGCAGGGACTGTTCGACGCGATGAGCTTCAAGCACCTGCAATACGACGACCTGAGCATGCAGGTCACCTGCATCAGCCACAGCGAGGACATGAGGGAATCCTTCCCCGCCAAGACCATGAGCGACGGCGAACTGCTCACCCAAAGCCGTGTCTACCGGGACGAATACCAGTACTGGCGCGAACGCGACGGCGGCCCCGTCGTCCAGGGCATGACCGGCCGCGTCATGCGCAGCGGACTGCTCAAACCGGGACTGGAGCAGAAGCCGCTGCTGACCATGAACGACGGCCGGCGCGCCCCGGACTGGGACGAGTTCACCGACCAAGCCGCCATATCCATCCTCCAGGGGCGCCCCATCTCACCGACGCCGGCGCTCCCCCAGCAGGAACAACCAGCGCAGGCCACCGACCCCGCCGCCGCGACACAGACACCGGCTCGGACGGCCGCGACGACAAAACAGGTCTGGCCGAACGCGTGGGTGGCGAACAGGCTCGCGCACACCTATATATTGCGCGCGAAGGACGGACGCGACTGGCCGAAGATGATCGTCGGACTCCCCCGCGGCACCGTCATCGACGGACAGGACCTGACCGGCTGGGCCACCGACATGTTCATGAGCGGAAAGAACCAAAAGCAGAAGAACGAGGGACGGGCCGTCAACCTCAGATTCAAACCAGACACCCCGGTCGAACTGTTCACCGGCCGCGGCACGGAACGCCGCACCATGCAGGTCGACCCGCAGACGCTCGTCCAGGCGATCATCGACGCGCAGAAACGCAACCGCGACGCCGAGGAGTCGCTCGACACGGCATCGGTGGAACTCGCCTCGAAGACCGTGGAGGAATCCTGGCCGCAGATCGAACGCATGCAGGGCCGGTTCGCCGAATACCAGCGCGCCGGCACGTACAAGCCGGCCGTCGCAATGAAATGGGCGCGCCGACTCGTCGACCGGACCGCCGAAACGGACGAAGGACGGTGGACCAACCGCCAACGCCGCCAGGCCGCCGGACTGCTCATCCAGGAACTCGCCGGCACACAGGAACCGACGCAGGACAGAGACAAAACGCCGACCCAGCCAACCGTCGAACAGGACGCGGAGGCGACGGGCACGCCACGGGAAACGGAACCGACCAAGGAGACGGAACAGGGACGGGACCACGACGAAGCCGGCTCGCCGGCCGCCGACCCGGGAGCGAAAGCCGAACCGCCGGAGACGACGCGCCGCGACGATCCGGAACGACGGCACACGGACCTGAAGTCAACGCTCGACCGGTTCCATACCAGGCTCAGGGAGAACCTCGACGGACTCAACACAGCCATGCCCGCACCCGGCCTCGACCAGAACCGCGGGCAGCGGAAAACCCTATAAGAAAGGAGAGAACCATGGTGAGAAAACGCCTATACGCGAAGCGGACGGCCTCGGCCGAATACGAGCAGCTGGACCTGTTCGGCCTTCTCGAGGAGGAGCAGCGGCAGGCCGACAGGACGGCGGAACAGGTGCGCGGATACGAGATAACGGTGGGCCATGTCGCGGTGCAACGGCTCCGCGCGCGCGGCGCGGACGACGAGACGATAGCCGCCGTGGCGGCCGAATACCGGGAGAACCGGCTCCGCGGACTCGGCCGACGGGACGCGCGGATCGCCGCCGAGAACAAGCTCGGCGTCGGCGCCGCCACGCCCAGCGAAACCACGCCGCGACCTGTGGTAAAACGTTTCACACAATCCTCCGACACGGAAAACAACACTGAAGAAAGGAACAATGATGGACGAGATGACATGGACCGACCCGCAGCTCAAGGCGCGCTACGAGGAGAACAGCAGGAAGCTGGAACGCCTGAAGGAGACGCTGCCGAACCTGTATTCCGAGGACGCACTGCCGTACAAGGTGTTCACGACGAACAGCGTCCACGGCATCCAGCGGATGCGTCTCATCTGGCTCAAGGAGCACCATCCCCAGCGGTTCAGGGAGATGATGATGGCCAACGTGCTCGAGGAGCATCTGCGGGACATCGAGACGCGCACGAGGGAACGCCAGGCGCAGATCATGGACCAGCTAATGGAGTCCAGGCACCTGCTCAACCGGACGGACTGCCTGAAGGCGGCACCACAGCTGACCGACCTGGACCGGCTCAACGGGATGAACGAGGCCCAGTCGGAGTCGATGAGCATGGCGATCCACGAGGTCGTGGAGAGCTTCTAGCATCCCTCGACGCGCAGCGCGCGCGTTCGCCACGCGAACGCGCCGAAGCGAACATCGCCGCCATCCAGACACTCAAGAAACTCGGCGGAGACAACGGCGGCCGGCCCTCAGCGAAGCAAATGGACACACTACGCGGATATTCCGGCTGGGGCGGATGCGCGGACGCGTTCTCGGACAAGCCCGAATGGCGGACGATCCGCGACGCGATAGAACAGGCCCTCACCCCGGAAGAGTACACGCAGGCCCGCGCCTCCACACTGACCGCCTACTACACGCCCGGCCCCGTGGTCAAGGCCATGTGGGACGCGCTCCGCATCGGCCCCACACCCATCCAGGTACTGGAACCCGGATGCGGCACCGGCAACTTCATGGCCGGCATCCCCGACGACGTCGCGGCGCACGTGTCGGGCGTGGAACTCGACCCGATCAGCGCACGCATCGCCGCCGCGCTGAACCCGGACGCCACGATCCTCAACGCGGACCTCGCGGACTGCACCATCCATCCGGGATTCGACCTGACCATCGGCAACGTGCCCTATTCGGGCGACATCAGCCTCGACTACCGGACCACGGACGGCGGCACATCCCGCCTCCCCCTGCACGACTACTTCATCGAACGCTCGGTGGACGCGCTGCGGCCCGGCGGCGTCGCCATGCTGCTGACCAGCAGATACACGCTCGACAAACGCTCCGAGACCATGCGCGCCGACCTCGCAAGAAAGGCCGAGCTCGTCGGCGCAGTGCGCCTGCCGTCCTCGACGTTCGCCCGCCAGGCCGGCACCGAGGCCGTCACCGACGTGCTCGTGCTGCGCAGACGCGAACGGACGCTCGACCGCACGCCCGACGAGGCGTGGATCCACTCCAATCCGGTCGCCGTGCCCGGATACCAGGACGTGACCGTCAACGTCAACCAGGCGGTCGCCAACGACATGCCCACGCACGCGGTGGGCGACATCAGACCGGTGATCGGACGGTTCGGCGGCGACTTCGACGTCGTCTTCCAGGGCGACGCGGAACAGGTCGGCGAACGACTCCAAGAACTGCTCTCCACACAGATCACCCACGGCCCGGCGCTGTCGCTGGGCGAGGCGGAACCGGCCGGACGGGCGGAGATCACGGTCCGGCCGGACCATGTGGCACCGTTCGAATACTCCGTCGACCAGCGCGGAGTGGTCTGGTACGGCGACGGCGCCACCGTCACCGAGGCCGCCCACGGCCAGGGCGACGAGGCGCGACGCCTGCGCGGCATGATCCGCCTGCGAGACCTGGCGCGCGAGCTCCAACGGCTCGAACTCGACCCCGCCCGCGTAGACGACCCGGACGTGGAAGCCAAGCGCGCCGAACTCGACCGGGCATACGACCGGTTCACGAGCGAGTTCGGACGACTGTGCGACCGCGCCAACCAACGCGCCTACAGCGGCGAGGAATCCGGCTGCCATCTCGTCATGGCGTTGGAGGAGACCGACGAAAAGGGAAGGTTCGCCGGCAAGGCGAAATGCCTCTCGCAACGGACCATCAGCCCGGTGCCGCCCATGCCCGACCATGCCGACAGCCTGGACGACGCGCTGGACATCAGTCTCGACCGCGCCGGCGGGGTCGACCTGGAACTCATCGCGCGCCTGGCCGACACCACCGTCGAGGAGGCCGAGACCGGTCTGGGCGACCGCATCATCCGTGACCCGGACACCGGCGAGGTCATGCCCGCCGAGGACTACCTCGCCGGAGACGTGGGGACGAAGCTCGACCACGTCACGGCCATGGCCGAACACCTCAGACGCCGGGCGGCACGCGAGGCCATGACGGAGTTCGCGGCATCCACCTACGCGACATCGGAGGACATGCCCGCCATAGAGCAGGCACGCGAATGGATCGACACCGCGGGAACGGACGTGTGGCGCAGCCTCACGGACCCGTACGCCGCCGAATCCTACAGGGATCCGACGCCGGTCATCGAACGCATCAACGACGGACGGCACGGATGGACCATGGGCTGGAACCGCAACCCGGAACTCGTCCTCGCCCTCGCCTGGCGGGCGGTGGAGGAACTTCCCGAACAGCATGCGCGCGTCACCCTCGAACGATCCGACACCGGCGAGAGGAAACCGTGGCACGCGCCGGCATGGCACCGATCGCACGGCACCAGCCCACTGTGGGACGCATTGTGCTGGACATGGCGCGACGGCGACGCGCCGCAGAACTACGCGCCGATCCTCGCCGCCCGGGACATGCCCGTCACGGACCTCGCCCTCTTCGTCCACAAGATCGCCCACACCGACCGGCTCGAAACCGCCGACAAGACCGCGATCCTCTCCAACCTGTTCGAAAGCTGGCGCGCCGACGACGCGAACGGCCGGCCCGTCTGGACGGACACGACCATCGGCGCGATGGCACGCCGTCTCATGCCCGGCACCGACGACCCCACGCGGCTCGCCGAACGGCTCGCCACCGACATGTCGGTCAGCGAATGGATCTGGGGCATCGCCCGCGACCTGCCCGACCTGCGCCAGGGAGCGGCACACGACGCCTACGGCGCGCCGCCACGCGCCATCGACGCGCGCCCCGACGACTACCAGGCGTTCCGCGCACGCCGCGAGGAACAGCTCGGACAATGGCGGGAGCAGCCGGAGCACGCCGAGGCCGCGCGCGCCGACCAGACGGACGCGGAACGGCTCGAACACGTGGCCGATCTGCTGGAACGCGTACAGCCCACCCCGCTGGAGACCGAGCAGATCAAGGCGCCGCTGGGGGCCCCGTGGATCCCCGCCAGGGACGTCCACGACTTCATGATGGAGACGTTCAACGTGCGCGGCCACGGGCTCACGCCCGGCAAGCTCTCCCAGTACTCGGTCGACTGGATCCCCCAGCTCGGACAATGGCGCGTCGGCTACTCGGGCGGCGGCGACATCGACTACAAGGCAGCAAGGACGTACGGCACCGAGGACCGCAACCCGTTCCAACTGCTGGAGGCGTGCCTGGACAACGCGCAGATCACCGTCACCAAGGACTCCCCCACGGAGACCACGGCGTCCGGCAAGCCCAAACGGATCAAGGACCAGAAGGCCACGATGGCCGCCATCGAGAAGGCCAACGCGATCCGCGACGCGTGGAACCAATGGGTGTTCAAGGACCCCGACCGCGCGCAAAGGCTCACCGCCCTGTACAACCGCAGATTCAACGGCATGCGGCCCCGCCACGTCGACGGATCCTACCTGACCACGCCCGGCATCGCCCACGGCGTCGCCCTGCGTCCGCATCAGAAGGACGCGGTGGCCCGCGCCCTGCGCAGCGACGAGGGGACCCTCATCGCGCACGTCGTCGGAGCCGGCAAGACGTTCGAGGGCGTCGCCCTCTCCCACGAGGCGAAACGTCTCGGCAAGGCGTCCAAGCCGATGCTCGTGGTCCCCAACCACCTCGTGGACCAGTGGGCCGGCGACGTGCTCAGGCTCTATCCGGCTGGACGGGTCCTCGTCATGGACAAGGACGCGCAACGCAACCCCGAATCGGTGAGACGCTTCTGGGGCCGGGTCGCCACCGGCGACTGGGATGCGGTGATCGTGCCGGAGAGCCGGTTCAGCCAGCTGCACGTCAGCAAGGAACGACGGCTGAGGAACATGCGCGCCCGCGTCGACGAGTTCGCCCAGGCCGTCGAGGCCGCCGCCAAGGCCAGGGGCGACAAGGACCCCACCGTCAAACGGCTGGAGGCGGCGCGCAAAAGCGCCGAGACCGCCATGCAGCGCCTGCGAGACGGCAAGGAGTCGCGCGACGACAAGGCACTGGCGGGCATCGAGTTCGAATCGCTTGGCGTGGACATGCTCATCGTCGACGAGGCCCACCACTTCAAGAACCTCGGCGTGCCCGTCGCCTCCGCCGACCTGGGCATGCAACTGTCGTCCGCCGCGAAATGCGAGGACCTGCTCGACAAATGCGAATGGCTGCGCGAGGCCGGGCACGGAGGCAACATCGCGTTCATGACCGGCACGCCGGTCTCCAACTCCATGAGCGAGCTGTACAACATGCAGCGCTACCTCGCGCCCGGAACCCTCAAGGCCCAGGGCCTCGACACGTTCGCCGCATGGGCTGGCGCCTACGGCCAGGTAGTACCCACCGTGGAACTGAAGCCCGAAGGCAACGGATTCCAGGTCAAGCAAAGGTTCGCGCGCTTCCAGAACCTGCCCGAACTGATGAACGCGGTGAAGCAGTTCACCGACATGATCACCAACGACGACATCCAGCTGCCGCTGCCCGAACTGGAGCAGGTGCCCGTCCCCGTGCCCATCACCGACCGCCAGAAGAAGGAGATGGAGGAACTGTCCGACAGGGCCGACCTCGTGCGCGACGGCGACGTGCCGCCGGAGGTCGACAACCTCCTGCGGATCACTGGCGACGGGCGAAAGATCGCCCTCGACCCCAAGCTCCTCAAAGGCCACGAGAACGACCGCCCCCTGGAGAACGGCAAGATCCAGGCATGCGCCGAGAACGTCGCCCGGATCTGGCAGGAGGAGACGCCACGCCTGGGCACGCAGCTCGTCTTCTGCGACTCGAGCACGCCCGCGTCGGGCGGATGGAACGCCTACCAGGACCTCAAGGACCGCCTCATCCAATTGGGCGTGCCCGCCGAGCAGATAGCGTTCGTGCACGACGCCGGCGACAACCCCGCCAGACGCGAGCAACTGTTCGCCAAAGTCAGATCCGGCGAGATCCGCGTGCTGATGGGAAGCACCCAGAAGCTCGGCACCGGCACCAACGTGCAGGAACGCCTCGCCGCGATCCACGACCTCGACTGCCCATGGAGGCCCGCCGACCTGGAACAGCGCCTCGGCCGAATCCAGCGCCAGGGCAACACGTACGACCACGTGCGCGACTACCGGTACGTGACCGAGGGCACGTTCGACGCGTACAGCTACCAGACCGTGGAACGCAAGCAGCGGTTCATCAGCCAGCTCATGAGCTCGAAGAGCCCCGCCCGCGAGGCCGCGGACCTCGACGCCGACGTGGTGACCCTCGCCAACATCAAGGCGCTGGCCACCGGCGACCCCGACATCCAACGCCGCATGACATTGGAGAACGAGATCAACCAGCTGAAGCTCCTGCGCGCCTCATGGGCGCAGCAGAAGGCCGACACCCGCAGGGACATCAACCAGCAGCTCCAGCCACGCATCGAGGGGATCCGCCAGGCGATCCGCGAGAAGACCGACGACAAGCCGCTCGCGTCCAAGGCCCTGAGCATCCACCAGACCGCACACATGAACGGCAAGTGGGAGGGCATGACCATCAACGGCCGGCCGGTCGGCGACCGGCAGACCGCATGCAGGCTCCTCCACCAGGCCGCCCACCAGGCGCACGACGGGGACACGATCGCCGAATACGACGGACTGCCCGTCATCGCACGCAGGGCGGCCACCACCGGACGGATCACCCTGGCCGTCAAGGCCGTCCACGAGCACGAATCCGGCACGGAGATGCCCGGCCCCTACCTGACCGGACCATCCAGCATCGTCAGCCAGCTCGACCGGATCATCAAGAACATGGCCACCGACCCCGGCAAGCTCACGGAACGGCTGGCGGACGCCGAAAGGGAACTCGCCGCCGCGCAGGAGACGCTGGCCGAACCATTCGCCCACGAGGACGAGTACCGGCAAAAACAGGCAGAACTCGAACGGCTGACGTCCAAACCCGACGAACCCCGGGAGACGGAAAGTAGAGACCAGGAAACCAAGGAAAGGAGCGCAGGAATGCCATTGACAACGGAAAACGCCAGACGACTGCTCGAACAGGACCACGACGTCACCGAAGTCACCCAGGGCGGCAACGCCATGGGCCACTACCTCGAAGCGAGGCTCACGGACGGACGCGCTGTGCAGATCGACTTCCACGACAACCCCGCATGGAAAGACACGGACCGTCTGGCCGGCCGGATCGAGGTGTCCTACGCCAACCGGCCACAGGCGGAATGGCAATACGACGACAACGACATGGCCGACCGCGAACACACCGTCATCGACCCGGCCGACCCAGCCGCCGGGAAAACACTCGCCAAGGCGGTGGAGGGCTGGGAACGCGCGGGCGGCCTACACACGGCCCGCGCAGCCGGGACGAGCCATCTGGCCGCGAACCAGCCGCCGGAGGAATACGCCTACCGGTGGCGGAAGCCCGGGGACCCCGACAGGCACATCGCATACCTGAGCACCGCCTTCGACCGCGACCAGGCGATGAAGGCGAGGGAGGACGCCGGATGCGTCGTGACGAAGGTCGATGAGGATCCGGCCGTGCTCTACGAGCAGCACCGCAAGGCATCCTGCCTGCGCGCGAGCCACATCCTGGAACGATACGACTCCCCCGACCCGACCGCGGTCGGCATCCTGCACGGCATCGTGGGCGAGGTCAACGCGCACGACCCCGAGAACGACATCGCCGCCTACCTCACCTACCCGTCCGACAAGGCGGTCCAGCTCGCCGGCGACGGTCTCACCGCAGCGGACATCGCGGAGAAACGCGAAATGGGCGGATGGAACCCGCGGACGGACCAGCTCATGCGCATCAACGCGCAGGGCGACTGGACGGGCATCACCCAACAACAGGCCGACCAGATCGTCTGGGACAACCGCGATGAGATCCTCACCCGCGCGTCATACGACAGTGAACTGTCCACGTGGACGCTCCACCAGCTTGACCAGTTGAAGGAGCCCCAGCCGGCCCAAAGCCTGGACCGTGACCGGCCGGAACCGGATCACAAGGCGCCCGCACAGGCCGATTCCACGACGAAGCGTCACGGGCCAAGACTGTAGTCCTCTCCAGCCACGGGGTGGCGCGCTTTCCGCGCCACCCCGCATTCATTCCATACGAAGGAGCAGAAGACACGCATGACAACAGAAACAAACGACCAGCCGGAACCCATCATCTGGTTCGAGGGCACACTCATCAGCAGCCCACGGCAAAACAGAAGCGCGGAAGACTGGCTGCTTGAAACCATGGCCATGGGAACAGCCACGAGGAAAATCACCATCCACGCCAGCGGCAGGGAGCATTCGGAGAACATCCGCGACCACGCGCGCAAGGGATCCCGCCTCATGGTCAAAGGCACCGCGGGCGACGAAGGCTCCGGCATCGACATCGAGGCCACAAGCCTCGCGTTCGATCCCAGCCATGACGAACCGGACGGGAATCGATGACACGGACCACCACCGTCAGCGGCATCAGACCGGACAAGGCCGGCGACGGCGAATGGATCGACATCAACGGCCACGTCGGCCGACTCATGTCCACGCTCATGGCAGACGGCCGGCCATTCAGCATCGACGCCGCGCCGGACGGCATGACCACCGTCACGCCCCTCCCACCCCCGAAGGACGCGGAAGCGGCCGGCGGCGACGCCCAGGCCGAAACGGAGCCGGCCGACGGGAGGATCACCAGCAGGAAGACGCTGTACGACCGGTTCCGCGCCAGGCTCAAGGAGAACCTCGCCGAAAGAAAACAATAGAAAGGAACAATCATGGAACAAGCAAGAGGAATCATCGTCAAGACGCTGACCATCCTCGCGGGATTCTGGCTCTCCGACCTCGCGGCCGCCCGCGTCCAGGCCGGCATCGCCGCCGGCGAAAGCATGGAACGGATCATAGACGGCATGACGATCATGCTCCAGCATCCGCTCGCCCTGGGATTCGACCGGGCCAGCCTCCTATGCGGACTGGGCGGCGCGTGCGCGGTCGGCCTGTTCCACCTCTACCGGTGGAGCA
>OGDY01003050.1_pt1 | contig 13965 bp, 12 predicted proteins | sample 1570341 | NCBI WGS metagenome assembly OGDY01 (sample SAMEA2581972, study PRJEB24529) | metagenome | biome: Human gut stool | place: China | collected 2011 | reverse complement strand
CCAAATGTATTTGTTTAATAAAATTTAATTCAAAATTAAATGTATTTGTTTTAATCATGTTAACAGTATCATCAACACTTCCATCATCTACCACAATTACTTCAAGTTTATCATTAAAATTATTACATATATAAGTGTTTTCTATTGTTTTTAATGTAAACAATAAAGTTTTAGAACAATTCCAACTAGAAATAATTATACTTACTTTATATTTACATTCTTTCATAAAATGATTATTAATAGAACCATAAGGATCCTTATTAATAGACTCATTATGTTTTTTTTCATATTCTTTTTGAAGAACATATATATCTTTACTACTCATAAATATTAATACAGCATTTTCATATTTTAATAACTCATCCACTTTATCTAATGACATATATTTACCATTTCTTAATTTATCTAAAATTACATGATAATCAACATCATCATATCCTATTTCTTCTCTATCTACACCAACATCCATTACATAAGCATCATCAGCAAGATTTAAAGCTTCAACAAATTCATCAGCCATTTCTTTAGTACGAGATAATGTATGAGTTTTTAAAATAGCAACTATTTTTTTATCTGGATATTTTTGACGAGCAGCTTTTATAGTAACTTTTACTTCTGTTGGATGATGAGCATAATCATCTATTGTTACAATATCACCTATAAAATTTTCTTTAAAACGTCTTTTAGCACCTTTAAATGTTTTTAAATATTTAGCAACATCTTTGGCTTCTAATCTTTCATAATAACAAACACTAATTACAGCTAATGCATTAAGCAACATATGTTTACCAAACAAAGGTAAATCAAAGTGTCCATAATAATTATCTTCTACAAATACATCAAAACTAGTTCCTTCGTTATGATATTCAACATCTTTAGCTATAATGTCATTATCATCATTTAAACCATAATAGAATATTGGTGGATTAACTTCTAAAGTATGTGTATAAGGATCATCTCCACAAGCAATAACCATTTTTTCTGCTTTATTAGCATATTCTTGATAAGCACTAATAACATCATCTATATCTTTATAATAATCTATATGATCAAGTTCAATATTAGTAATGATAGCATAGTAAGGTGTGTATGCTAGAAAATGTCTTTTATATTCACATGCTTCTAGGCAGAAATATTTATTTTCTTTAGATGCAAAACCACTACCATCACCAATCAAATAATTAGTACCTACAATATTACCTAAAACATGGGCCATCATAGCTGTTGTTGTTGTTTTGCCATGACATCCAGATACTCCAATTGTCATAAACATTTCTGTTAAACGACCAACCATTTCTTGATAAGTATATATTTTAAGTCCTAGTTCTTTTGCTCTTACTACTTCTTCATGATCATCTTTAAAAGCATTTCCTTGAACTATAACCATGTCTTCTTTTATATTTTCTTTACTAAAATTTAAAATTTTTATTCCTTTTTCTAATAATCCAGCTTCAGTAAAAAAATGATCTGGTTTATCACTTCCTTGAACTTCATATCCAAGTGATTTCATTATTTGTGCAAGTGCACTCATTCCAGTTCCTTTTATTCCTATAAAATGATAAATCATTTACAATCATCTCCTAATATAATTATACAACAATATTCCTTATTTTTAACAAAAAATATATATAAATAGAAAAAAGGTTTGAAATTTAAACCTTTTTATTTATTTTTCATCATTTCTGATATTATTTTTATATTTTCTTCATTATATCCTACTAGCATTTTATCATTTTTATTAATTATTGTATTCCATATTTTGTCATAAACATCCTTATTAGCTTTAGTCATAATACTAACTAGTGCAAGTTCATATGTTTTTCCATCTTTCATAAATGCTTTAATACTTGTACAGCTTTTAATACCATTTATTTTTTGTTCTGAAGGATATAACCACAATATATCTTCATATTTAAACAATCTAAAGTAATTACTAAAATTAATTATATAATTTTCAGTTAAATATAAATGAACTTTATTATAAAACAAAGCATTTTCATCATCCATTTCTGCTTCTATTTCATTAATTTGCTCTTTACTTAATTTAAATATTTCACGATTATAATGAATATATCTTATTATTGATATTATAAGATATAAAGTACCACTTACTAATAATACCCAATAAATAAAGTTTTGAAGTGGTGCATAATCAAATTCAGAACTAACTAAATCTAAATAAATATTACCAAAATAGCTATCAAAATCATCTAACGTTAATTTACTTTGTTCATCTTTCATAATGCCATTATAAGCATCAATAGCAAGCTTTTTAACATCACTTGGAATCTTTTGTGTTATTCCTTCAACTCTTAAAGGATTTTGTTCTATTGTATCAATACTTAAAGTATTAGCTTGTTCTTCATTCATATAAAGAATATATAAATACTTATTATCACTAACAATATAATAGCTATCATTAGTATTTTTGTATCTCGCAAATTTATATGGTTTAGTAGCTACTTCCACATAAGCTTTTTTTAACTCTTTAATTCCAAAGCTAGAAATAACAGTATTTAAATCAGTTATCTCTTGATTTTTTTTGTTAATTATCTTACTTGCCCAAAATTTAAAACCGAAAGCAATTGCAATAATTAAAATAGCAGCAACTATGCCTTTAATTAATCTTTTTTCTTCATTAACAACATTTTTATTTTTAAATCTTTTCATAGTTTACTCCTTAAAATCAAATTCAAAATCAAGAATTCTTACATTATCTCCTGTTTTAGCACCAAGTTCTTTTAATTTAGCATCAACACCCATTCTTTTTAATTTATTTGAAAATCTAAGGACTGCTTCATCAGAATTAAATTTGGTCATTCTAAATAATTTTTCAACCTTTTCTCCTCTAATAACCCAAGTATCATCTTCACGAGTTATTGTAAATGGTTCTTCAGCTTCAAATTTATATAAAACATGACTTTCAAATTTTTCTTCTGTATATAAAGGTTCTTTTTTTATACCATCTAACATATCTGCTAAAGCATTAATAACATCTTCTAAACCACTTACTGTAAGTGCAGATATTGGATAAACAGGAACTTTTACTTTTTCTTTAAATCTCTTTAATTGTTCTTCTGCACCCGGCATATCTATTTTATTAGCTATAACAATTTGTGGTTTTTTAAGTAATTTCTCACTAAAGTTAGAAAGTTCATTATTGATAATAACATAATCTTGATAAGGATCTCTTCCCTCAAAAGCACTAATATCTATAATATGAGCAATTACTCTAGTTCTTTCAATATGTCTTAGGAATCTATCTCCTAAGCCTTCTCCTAAAGAGGCTCCTTCAATAAGCCCGGGCAAATCAGCAACTACAAATGATCTATCTCCACTAGCTCTTACAACACCTAAATTTGGCTTTAAGGTTGTAAAATGATATTCAGCAATCTTTGGTTTAGATGCACTTATTTTTGATATTAATGTACTTTTACCAACACTAGGCATACCAACAAGTCCTACATCAGCAAGTAATTTTAATTCAACTTTTACTTTTTTCATTTCTCCAGGTTCACCATTTTCACAAAAACTTGGAGCAGGATTTGAGTGTGTAGCAAATGCCATATTACCTCTACCACCACGTCCACCACGTGCTACTACAACACGTTCTTTATTTTTAGTTAAATCTCCAATTATTAAACCTGTATCAACATCAGTAATAACCGTTCCTAAAGGTACCCTAACAACTACATCTTCAGCGTTAGCTCCATTCATACCCTTTCCTAAACCATTTTCACCTTTATTTCCTTTGATACATCTTCTATATCTCAAGTCAATTAAGGTATTTAGCCCTTCATCAGCTTCAAAGACAATGTTTGCACCCTTACCGCCATTACCACCGTAAGGTCCACCCATTTCAATATATTTTTCTCGTCTAAAAGCCATGCAACCATTACCACCGTCACCAGCAAGTAAATCAATTAATACCTCATCTATAAACATCTTATCAACTCCTCCGCTACTATAATTATACACTATTTTCTAATTCTTTCAAAGAACTATTATCACACTTTACAATATTTAAAACATAAGCAATCAGTTTGTTTTTCATTATATCATCTTCTATTTTGTTTATCCCAAATATTTTATGTCCCAAATAATTTATAGACGCCCCACAATGATATAAAATACTATTATCTAATATAAAGTATCGATCATGAAATGAATTATTATAAATTATTTTTAAATTATTATATTGTTTATAATATTTGTCCAAATCTATATTATTTAACAATTTATTAGTGCATATTAAAGTTACTTTTTTATCAATTTTTGAAATAATATCAAGTAATGTATTATCTGCATAACTATCTATAATTATTATATTATCCTTAGCTAATTTTAAAATACTGATAATTTTAGAATAAGCATCATATATTTGCCCATCAAAAAATATTGAATTTACTTTTTCCTTCTCATTCATTTTATCTATTGCATCTTCTAATTTTAAAATTCTATTTTCATGATTTATCAACATTTTGTTTTCTAAACTTACATACCTTTTTAATTTTACAAACGCATCTATTATTTGAATATTAACTTTAACTGCTATATCACTTCTAAGTAAGCCAGATAACATCATAATACCTTGTTCAGTTAGAACATAAGGATTTTTATATGAACCACCTCTAGTTTCTACAATTAGCTTTTTGGTCACAATTTGTGACCAAAAAATTTTAGTTTCATCATCATCAAGCTGAAAACAAAATTCTTTTGGAAATCTATCAATGTTTCTTTTTATCGTTTGATTTAAAACTTTTGTTTCTACATGATAAAGTTTAGCTACATCACTTGCTAGCATAACCTGTTTACCTCTAATTTCATATATCATATTTTCTATTTCCATAACATCACCTATTATTAATATACGACATATAATCTCTGTTTCCTTTTTTATATTAAAAAAATCATGAAAACTTTCATGATTTTCTAATAACTAACTTAAATTTGCTTTTGAGATTGTGATTACAGGTCGAATTCCGTAATCACCGGTATATGTTATTCCTGAACTAAATTGAACATGATATATAGCTGCACCAGCACTACCCGCTTTATGCACAAGCCAAGCATTCATATTATTAGCTATTTCGGGGGTTGATGTCCAATAACCCGCAAATAACAAGGTTTGCTTTATAGAATCATTATTTATATTTTCATAAATCCATAATGGTAATAACAAATTTGTTGAAGAATTATTAAATACTAATCCCGAAGCCTGAGCTATTTGATATACATTCGGTAATGTTATTTTTTCTTTATTTGTTATTTTATCCCACCCTGATGTTCTCTTAGATAACTCTTCATTTGCGGTGATTGGTCCTAGTCTATTTGTTAAACATAGTTTGCCATATTGACAAGCTCCTTTATCACTTTTCATTTCATCTGTTACTACTCCTCCTGCTTTAGACCAATCAGATGCTGTACACCAAGCTACTGTTCCTTTATCGGTTGATTCTAAAGTTACTGCTTTTCCATCAGCTCCTATATTGGCATTCATTATTAATGATACTTCTCCAGCCTGAGCTATTCTGTTATTTGCCAATGTTGTTGTATCCCCATCTTCTAACATATAAAATGTTCTTTTTTCTCCATCACCTAAATCACATATATATTTTGCTCCATAACTATAAGCTGTATCTCCTGATACATTAACACAAATTTTATCTGACAATTGTTTTGATATTTCATCCATATCAATAGCAGACAATTTTTTATCTTTATAAGATATATCATAATCTCCAACTGTCATCGTTGTATCTGTAGAAGATACACCACCATTTTCTATTTTAATTATCCCTGATGTTGGTTTTGTTCCACTCATATCTATTGTGATTTTATTTTTATCATTTTCTCCACATCCTGATGCTGGACATAAATTACCATCTGGTTGAATATTATATGTTCCATTTGGTACTGACTTATTTTCTAACTTGGCTTCTGCCACTGCTGTCTCTACTTGCTTGATGTAGTTATCTGCTGTTCTTTCTGCTGCTCCTTTCTTCGCATTTTTAATTGTATTCATTACTATTGGTGTTGCAATAAGAGCAATGATTGCTAATACTACTATTACCGCTAGTAATTCTATTAAAGTAAAACCTTTTTTATTTTTCATAATATTCCTCCTTCTTTTATTTAGATTTACTTTATTTAGTAAAGGTACAACAAAAAAACACAAAGAAATCTAGACTACAAATAAGTCTAGAAACTTTGTGTTTTCTTTATTATTTATTATTATAGTATGATTAAATAACCCCCCCCCAGGTTGGTATTTCCACTAAAAATTTTGAAGTCATGTTAACCATACTACCACTTTCCTTTACTATACTAATTATACATATTTATTTTTTATAATGCAATAATTTTGTAAATTTTTATTCTTCATTCATACTATTTAAAAACTCTTTTAAATTTAAAGCAACATTGTTTGGTAATATTTCTTCTAATTCTTCAATATCTACTTCTTTTAATTTATTAATACTTTTATATTTTTTTAGAAGCTTCTTTTTTCTTTTTTCACCAATACCTTCAATGCTATCAAGGATACTTTCAATAGCACCTTTACTCCTCAACTGTTTATGATAATTGATAGTGAAATTATGAACTTCGTCTTGCATTCTTTCTAAATAAAAGAATACATCACTATTATGTTCTATTTTTATTTCCTCATTATTAGAAGTTATTAAAGCTTCTGTACGGTGATGATTATCTTTTTTTAAACCTACTACAGGAATATTTAGGTTTAAAGAATCTATTACTTCTTTAGCAATATTAATTTGGCCTATACCACCATCAACAATAATTAAATCAGGCATTGTAAGATTATCTCTCAAGACTCTAAAATATCTACGATATATAACTTCTTTCATAGTCCCATAATCATCATTTTTATCAACCGTTATTTTAAATTTACGATATTCATTCTTATTAGGTCTACCATCAATAAATACAACCATTCCTGATACATTAAAGCTACCAAATAAATTAGAGTTATCGAATATTTCAATACGGTCTAGAGGATTAATATTAAGTAATTGTGCAAGTTTATCATTAGCACCACTCGTCTTTTTCTCATCCCTCTTTATCATTTCAAATTCATTTTCTAAACTTATTTTTGCATTTTCATTAGCCATATCTACTAACTTTAATTTTAAACCTTTTTGAGGAGTTTTTACTTTAACTTCAAGAACACTTTCTATAATATTAGAATCTACTACAGAAGGTACTAAGATTTCTTTAGGTTTTAAAACACCTTTTTCATAAAATGATACAATATATCTATTTAATTCATCATTTACTTCATCTATAATAGGAGTTATTTTAGAATGTCTTCCAACTATTTTACCACCTCTAATAAATAATACTTGAATTGATAACATTCCCTTATCTTCAAAATAACCAAATATATCTCTATCAATATTATCATCAACTTCTACTTTTTGACGTGCTAGAGTAATGTTTATATAATCATATAATTCTTTTAACTCTTTTGCTTTTTCATAATTAAGATTTTCACTTTCTTTTAACATTTCTTCTTTTATTTTAGTAGAAATAATAGTATGGTCACCTTTCAAGAATTTGATAATTTCCTCTTCCATATTCTTTATTAATTTCTTATCTACTTTATTAGTACAATAACCTAAACATTGATTAATATGATAATAAAGACATGGTTTTTTATTATATGTACTACATTTTCTTAAAGGATACATACGATTTAAAAGATTGACAGTTTGACGAGCTGCATATACATTAGGATAAGGTCCATATAATCTTCCTTTATTTTTTTTACGATTTAAATTTCTAACTATAAGTAGTCTTGGTACTTCTTCATCTGTAAGTTCAATGTAAGGATAACTTTTATCATCTCTAAGTAAAATATTATATTTTGGATCATATTTCTTAATTAAATTTATTTCAAGAATTAAAGACTCTGTTTCACTTCCAACAACAATATATTCAAAATCTACTATTTCACTAACTAGTTTAGCTGTTTTTCCAGTGTGTGTACCACGAAAATAAGAACTTAATCTATTTTTAAGTTTTTTAGCTTTACCAACATATATAACAATACCATTTTTATTTTTCATTAAATAGCATCCTGGCAAATTAGGAACTAGTGATAATTTTTCTTTAATCATAGTAACCTCCTCTTTTTTTATTATAACAAAAAAACCAACTAAAAGTTAGTTTATTTTAATTTTTCTAAAGCATCATTAAAAGTTGTTACAGGAATTAGCTTAATTTTATAGTTGTTTTCTTTAATTACTTTTTGAGCTTCTTCATAATTTTCTCCTGCAGGAACTAAAAATATATCTGCTTTTTCTTTTACAGCACCTTTTATTTTATATTCTACTCCACCAATAGAACCAACATTACCATTAACATCAATTGTTCCAGTTCCTACTATTTTTCTTCCTTGGGTTATATCTTCACTAACTAAACTATTATAAATTGAAAGTGCTAGAACAAGACCACCACTTGGTCCCGATTCTGATTTTTTAAATTCTAATTCTATTTTAGGAGTAGTTTTGATATCACTTGTTTTAGTTACTCCCAAACCAATTATTTTTTTATTATTTTCTTCTCTTAATGTTCCATAACATTCTACTTCTTTATTATTTCTTTTAGCAATAACTTTTATTTTCTCATTATTATTTTTTTCTAACATTATTTCATCTAATTGTTTCTTACTATTAATCTTAATACCATCTACTTCTATTATCTCATCACCAATTCTTAAATTAGTATCTGCTTTTTCATCAACGTATATAATAAATATATGTTCATTAGATAATTCTATTTTTTTGTTTGCATTGGTATACGCAACTATAACTGCATTATTTTTAGCTTCTTCTAAAAGTAATTTATCTCTATAATCTGCTTCTTTCATAGTTTCATTATCATAAATAACTTCTTCTTTTTTTAAAACATCCCAATTTTTATTTACAAAAGAATATAAAAGTGTAGGAATAGTAGCTTTTATTTCTGATACATAAGCAAGATTAAAAGAACCACTCTTTTCATAACTGTTTTCTACCTTTACACGATCATCTACTTTTATAATTCCTCCTGGAGCTTCTATATAATAAGGAAATTCAATAGTACAAGCTAGTAATAAAACTATAAACAAAATTAATGATTTATAATTATTTTTTAATATTTTTTTTACTTCATCATACACTTTTTTTAGCATATTTTCCTTCCTTTCTTTATATTCTATAGTAAATAAGGAGCAATTATGAAAAGAAATATTATCAATCTTCTCGTTATGGTAGTTCTTATTTTTTTTACGATTCAAATTCTTTTAACGTCGAGTGAAGTTATGAGCGCTGTTGAATTTTCTTTTTCAATATGGAAAAACAGTATCTTTCCATCACTTTTTCCTTTTTTTGTTATCTCACAAGTTCTTGTTAATTATGGTTTTGTAGAACTAGTAAGTGAGTTGTTTAAGCCATTCATGAATAAAGTTTTTAAGGTAAGCGGATCATCTGCTTATGTTTTTATCATGAGTCTAATTTCTGGTTTTCCATCTAGTGCTAAATATGTTAGAGAAATATATAAAAAAGACTTAATCGATGAAAAAGAAGGAACTAAAATTTTAATGTTTACTCATTTTTCTAACCCTTTATTTATTCTTGGAACTATATCTTTAACATTCTTAAATAATAAAGAGGTAGGACTTTTAATCCTTCTTTCGCACTATGTATCAAACCTTATTATCGGTTTGATATTTAGAAATTTATATCCTAACAAAAATGAGAAATGTAAATTCTCACTTAAAAATTCTTTATATAAAATGAATGAAGCTAGAAATAAAAACAGTAAAAGCTTTGGTGAAATACTAAGCAGTTCTATTATTGATACTATCAACACTCTTTTATTAATTTTAGGAACAGTAACTATTTTTTTAATTATAACTACTATTATTGATAAAATTATTAATATATCACCCTATTATCAAGCTATCTTAAATGGTATTGTAGAGATGACACAAGGTCTAAAATATATTAGTATTTTAGATATTCCCTTAAAACTTAAAACTATTATATCAGTAATGTTTATATCATTTGGTGGAATTAGTGTTCACACCCAAATCATAAGTATTTTAAGTGATACTAAAATTAAATACTTACCTTTTTTATTAGCAAGAATTCTTCATGCTTTAATTTCTGGTATCTTAGTTTTCATACTATTTGAATGGTGGTTTTAACACTCTCCCCCATTATATAATGGTATACGATATTCAAAATTATCATCAAAAACATGAACTATATTAAGGCCAAAATCTTCATTAGGAAATTTAGAGTTAGTTATTGGAATTTTTATACTTATAAAAGAGTTCGCACTCGCACATACTTTAGCGCCTGTAATCTTAACATCAGCAGCACTTGAAACTAACTTTAAATCAAATTTAGAGTTACTAATTAATTCAGTCGCATAATCTCCATATTTTATTTTTTGAAAAGATTGTTTATTATTTTCAGATTCATATTCCCAAGATAATTGTTTACTTGTATTGTTATTATAAGTAAAATTAATACAATTATCACCACATGTATCTATAAGTTGTAATCCGTAATCATTAATATCAGAATAAATATAATCAGTAAGTAAGTTTTGTTTACTAACAAGTGCTGTTTTAGTAACAGAGTTTTCATAAACATTCTTTAAAGATATAATTATTTCAAAAAGTATAACAACAATAATCATTGTTAATGTAAAAGAAACTATTAATTCTAATGTTGAAAAACCTTTATTATTTTTCATAAGAAACCTCCTAAAAATTAAGTGAAGCATAAGTGTAATTATCAACCTGCTTACTATCTATAGAACCTATTTTATTATTAAATTCAATTATAATTACACATTTATCTTTTTCTTCTAAAAACTTTATAAAATCTTGTGCTTTAGGACTTATTTCAGTATTACTTGTCGCATTAGCTTTAATATCATTTAAATTACCAATTATTACGGTATTTATATTAGAGCTTTTCTTTAAATTATTCCAAGTATTATTGTCTTTATAATCAATAATGTTAACGCCAGTGCAATAATTATTTGTATCATTCTTTTTTATATACTTAGCCACTTCATTTGTTATATAAAGTCCTGAAACCGTATTATAAGAAAAACTTCGATTAAAATTTCTCATAATACTATTAGTTTGTATAAACATATAAACAAGCACTCCTAAAACAAAACTAGAAACTATAAATACTTCTGCAAGCATAAAACCCTTATTATTTTTTTTCATATTTTTACCTCGTTATTATTGTAATTATCACATTTTTATTATATAATAATTTTAGGATTAATGCTAGTCCTAAATATAAGAGAATAAAAATATTTTTTATTATAAAGGGGTTGAGTAGATGCTCAAAATTTTTGATTATGAAAAAATACCTGTAGTTGAGGTTGTAAATGAAATATTAGTAGACGCTAGTAAACGTGGAGCAAGTGATATTCACTTTGATCCTTATGAAGAATATTTAAAGATTAGAATTCGTATTGATGGTCAATTAATTGATTATACTGAAGTTCCTAATACAATAAAGAAAAATTTAATTACGCGTGTCAAAATTATTTCAGGAATGAATATTACAGAATCTAGATTACCTCAAGATGGAGCAATTAAAGCTACTCTTCAAGGTATAAATTTAGACCTCCGTGTTTCAAGTTTGCCAACAAGTGAAGGTGAAAAAATTGTTATCCGTATTCTTGATTATTCAATGAGTTTATCAGGACTTGAGCATTTAGGCTTTAGTGAAAGTAATTATAAAAAGATGTTAGAAATGATTAGCGTTCCTAACGGAATTATTCTTGTCACTGGTGCAACTGGTAGTGGTAAATCTACAACTGTTTATTCAATCTTACAACGTTTAAATCGTGAAGAGACAAATATTATTACTGTTGAGGATCCAATAGAAATGGATATAGCTGGTATTAACCAAGTTCAAACTAACAGTGAAATTGGACTAACATTTGCAACTGCTCTTCGTTCTATTTTACGTCAAGACCCTAACATAATTATGATTGGAGAAATTCGTGATACTGAAACTGCTAAAATTGCCGTTCGTGCATCTATCACAGGACACTTAGTTCTTTCTACACTTCACACCAATAACTCACTTAATACAATCGAACGTTTATTAGATATGGAAGTTGAGAGATACTTACTTTCTAGTGCTTTAACAGGAATTGTTTCTCAGAAATTAGCTAGAAGGTTATGTCCACATTGCCGTGAAAAAAGACCTACTAATGAATATGAAAAAGAATTATTTAAAAAAGTAATTGGTAAAGATATTGAAGAAGTATATACAACAGTAGGTTGTGAAGAATGTGGTAATGGCTACAAAGGTCGTATTGCTATACACGAAGTATTAATGATTAATGATGAAATCAAAGATGCTATCAGTAGAGGTATTAGAAGAGATAAACTTAGAGAATTAGTTTATAAATCTGATGTTGTTACTCTACTTCAAGATGGACTTTATAAAGTTGCTAATGGTTTAACTACATTCGAAGAATTATTAAAAATTATTGAATTAGATGATGATGATAAAGTTGCTGGTGATTATGATTTACAAACAGCTCTAAAATTTGCTAATATTAATAATGAAGAACATGAAAAAATAGAAAAAGAAAAAGCTTTAGAACATCAAAAACAATTTAATAAAAAAACTAACGATGAAGAAAAGGATGAAAATAACAACGAAGAAGACAGCAAAGAAGAAAATAACAAGGAAGAAGACAGCAAAGAAGAAAATGTAACCGAAGAAACAGAAACAGAAACAGAAACAGAAGCTGAATCTGAAGATAAAGAATTAGTTGATACTAATGATGAAGCTGAAACTGAAGGTTATAGTGAAAGTGATGATGTTGAAGAAGTTGATGTTACTGATGATAAAAACAAAAAATAAGAATCACATTTGTGATTCTTATTTATTTTGTTAATAAATTTAATAACCAATTTAAGTCTATTCTTGATAATAGAATTATAATTGCTCCTATACTTAAGAAAGGTCCAAAAGGAATAATGTGATCTTTTTTTTGATATAAAATAATCAAAGACAATGGCAAACCTATAATTGATGCTAAAAAGATTGATAAAACCGATAATTGCCATCCTAAAACAAGACCAAATATAAATAATAGTTTTATATCTCCCCCACCCATTGATTCTTTCTTAAATACTAAGTCGCCAACCATTTTTAAAAAATAAATAGCAAAACTAGCAATACAACCATTACCTAAACTAATTAATACTGTCTGATAACCATGTATAAATAATATTTCAACGAATAAAGCAATACCAAAGAATACTAATACTTCATCTGGAATAATCATATATATATAGTCACTAACCATTATAATTATTAACATTGATATAAAAGTTAAAGCAATTAACAAGTCCCAGGTAAAACCAAAAGATAAGAAAGCTAAAGCAAAGATTAAGCCACAGCTAAATTCAAAGATTGGATAAAACCAAGATATTTTTTGCTTACAACTTGTACATTTTCCCCTTTGAAATGCAAAGGAAAGAATTGGTAATAATTCCCAAAATTGTAACTTATGATTACAATTAGGGCAATGAGAGGCAGGGTATATAATTGATTCACCTTTAGGTAACCTAAACCCTACCACATTGTAAAAAGATCCTAATATTGTTCCTAAAACAAAGAAACATAATGCATAATATAACTCCATAAATCCCCCTAACTAAGATTTTGTACAGATTGATATAGACTAAACATTGGTATAACGATTGCAAGTACAATCGCACCTACAACAACTGTCAAGAAGATGATTAATATTGGTTCAATAAAAGTCTTAATTCTTGTAACAGAGTTTTTATGTAAGTCTTGATAATAATCTGATACTTTTTTCATCATTTCTGGTAATTGTCCAGTTTTTTCTTGCCCCATTCATCGACGTTTGTAATCGTTCCGCCAAGAGAAGTGA
>OGDY01003044.1_pt1 | contig 14000 bp, 7 predicted proteins | sample 1570341 | NCBI WGS metagenome assembly OGDY01 (sample SAMEA2581972, study PRJEB24529) | metagenome | biome: Human gut stool | place: China | collected 2011 | reverse complement strand
CCTGAACATGGTGGATGAGGCCGATCTGCTTGCGTTGATGGATGAAGAGGAAGCCGCGCTCCAGCTGCCGGAGGATGATGGTGACGAGGACGAAGAAGTGGATGTCAACGAGGATTATGAAGCGGAATCGGACGATGAACCTGTCTGATTAACGCAGCGTTGACCGGTGGGGCGGCTGAAAAGCCGTCCCCTTTACATAGCCAAATGGTTGGTGGGTGAACTGTTTTGAGCTATGAAGCTATGGACTCTGTAGGCGATATCTGATAAAATAGAAAGTAAGAACAGCTCAACAACTCGGAATTTTACCATTCAGATTTCCGTGCTCTGCCACTTTTATGAGCGTTCTTTTCAGTATTTTGCCACTTTCATGAGGGAATAATCCGTGCTTCATTACACTTTCATGAGCAAATTTATGCTGTAATATGACATTTTCATGAGGGAATTGGTGCTTCGATGCGACGTGAGGAGGTAGTGGGCGGAGGCATGGGCGCGATAAAGGCAACGAGTGCGAATGGGTGGACGCGACGTGAGAAGGTGGAGGGTGCGGACGCGTGGGCGCGGAGTGAGCAGGCGGAGGGCCGAGACATTGGCCCGGGAAAAGTGAGCAGAAATATACGAGTGTCAACGGGAGGGTTTTATGGTACAACTAGAAGTAGTTTTTTGATGGAGGTGCCTATGGAGCCGAAGGTCAGTATCATCGTGCCGGTGTATAACGCGGAGAAGAGTCTCGCGCGCTGTGTGGACAGTATTCTGAATCAGGAGTTTCGGGATTTCGAGCTGATCCTCATGGATGATGGAAGTAAGGATCGGTCCGGGGAGATCTGCGACGGATATGCGCGGGCGGATGCGCGCGTGGTGGTCGTGCATAAGGAGAATACGGGGGTGTCGGATACGCGAAACCAGGCGATCGCGCGGGCGCGGGGTACGTTTCTGCAGTTCGTGGACAGTGATGACTGGCTGACGGCGGATGCGACGAAGCTGATGGTGCGGGCGGCCGAGGAGACGGGCTGCGACATGGTGATCGCGGATTTCTATCGTGTCGTCGGAGAGATGGTGTCGCAGAAGGGGGATATCGACGCGGACCAGGTGATCGGGCGTGAAGCGTTCGTTGGCTTCATGATGGAGAACCCGGCGGACTACTACTATGGGGTGCTGTGGAATAAGCTGTACCGGCGCTCGCTTGTGGAGGCGCACGGGATCCGGATGGATGCGAAGCTCAGCTGGTGCGAGGATTTTCTGTTTAATCTCGAGTATGTGCGCTATGCGACGACGTTCTATGCGCTGCGGACGCCGGTCTACTATTATGTGAAGACGAAGGGTTCGCTGGTGAATCAGAAGATCAGCTTCGCGCGGACGGTGGAGATGAAACTCGCGATGTTCGAGTGCTACAACGACTTCTTCAAGCATGTGCTGGATGAGGATGCGTATGAGCGGAAGCGGCTGCAGGTCTATCATTTTCTAGTGGATGCGGCGAAGGATGGTTTCGTGTTCCCGGCGACGATTCCGGGGACGCAGAAGCTCGGTGAGGAGCGGAGCCAGGCGCTGCAGGAGGTGATTTCGGAGGATGGGATCATCGTGGAGAAGTACCGCGACCGGAAGCTGCTCGAGCGCTATCTCGAGTCGGTGGCGCTGAAGTATGATATGACGCTGGCGGAGCTGTCGCTGCTGCTGTATCGGAAGGACGCGGGAAAGGCACTCACTCGAGGGGCTGAAGCGCAGATGCCTGCGCGGGAAGATGCCGTGGAGGCGACTGATCGAAAGGATGCCGGAAAGGCGCTGAGCCGGAAGGATCTCGCGGAGCTGATGCATATGAGCCGCGGGGATCTGCGCGCCGCGCTGCAGAAGCTGGTCTCACGCGGGATGCTCGAAGTGGTCGACGTGCCGAGGAAACGACGTGAAGCGGCGGAAATAGCCGAGGCGACCGGTCTTTTCGGAAAGCGTGGCGAGGCACAGGATGCAGACGCGAACGGAATGACGAAGAAAAAACGCGAGCCGCGGAAGATTCGTCTCGAGCTGCTGCCGGCGTCGGATGCGGTGCTGCAGGATATCGCGGCCGCGGAGCGTGACTACGAGCAGGCGAAGTTCCGGGGATTTACCGAGGACGAGCTCCGGCAGTATACAGCGCTCGAGCGGCGTGTGCAGGAGAACGAAAAGCAGATACTGCAGAAGTGAGGATGGGCAGACGAACACCATCAGCGATGCCTGGCGATGAGTCAGCGAGGGGCAGAATGCGTTGCGGCGAGGCACAACGCATGCGCGGAGTGATGATGTGGAGGGCCGAAACATGGGCACAAGCGAGTAGGAGGCGGTGACTAACCGCCGTCCTCTCACACCACCGTGCGTACCGTTCGGTACACGGCGGTTTCAACAGTTGACGTGCATAGACTGATAAGCTGTGGCAAGATCATAAAAGCCCCAGTTTGTAGACCTAAAACAGAATACCGTTCCTTACATAGCAGTCATGCGCTTCGGTGCCTGGCTGCTAATTTTTTTGCGAAAGGAGCAGTATCGAATGAAGCTTGTATTAGCGGAAAAGCCCTCGGTTGCCATGAGTCTCTCGAAAGTGATCGGGGCAGATCAGCGCGGGGACGGTTATATGGAGGGCAATGGCTACCTTGTCAGTTGGTGTGTGGGGCATCTGGTGGAACTTTCCCAGCCGGAAGCCTATGATGAAAAGTATGCAAAGTGGAAGTATGATGATCTTCCGATTTTGCCGGAACATTGGCAGTATCAGGTGTCCGCCAGCACGAAAAAGCAGTTCGGAATCCTGAAAAAGCTCATGCAGCGGAAAGATGTGGAGAGTCTGATCTGTGCAACCGATGCAGGGCGTGAGGGCGAACTGATTTTCCGACTGGTTTACCATCAGTGCGGCTGCAAAAAGCCGGTGGAACGGCTTTGGATTTCATCAATGGAGGACAGTGCTATCCGGGAAGGCTTTCAGAAGCTCAGACCGGGAACAGAATATGATGCCTTATATGAGGCGGCTTTATGCCGGGAGCGAGCCGACTGGATTGTCGGAATCAACGCCACCCGGCTTTTTTCATGTCTGTATGGGCAGACCTTGAATGTGGGGCGCGTGATGACACCAACGCTTGCGATGGTGGTTATGCGAGATGCAGCAATCCGGGCGTTCAAGCCGGAGCCGTTCTACTCGGCAGAATTAAAATTTCGGGATTTTCAAGCGGGCGGTGAGCGAATGAAAGAAAAAGCAGAAGCAGAAAAACTGGTGGCAGAGTGTTGCCAGGCAGGAAGTGCCATCATTACCAAGGTAGAGCAGAAAGAAAAATCAGAGAAGCCCCCGGCCTTGTTTGATCTGACATCGCTTCAGAGAGAAGCAAATCGGCAGCTGGGATTCACTGCCCAGCAGACCCTGGATTACACACAGGCTCTGTACGAGAAGAAACTCGTGACATATCCCCGTACCGACAGCCGGTATCTGACGGATGATATGGCACCGCTGGTGCCGGAACTTGTTTCTGTGATCCAGCAGAGCTTTCAGATTCAGGCGGATGTACCGGCACCGGTGAATGCAGCGCAGGTCATCAATTCTAAGAAAGTCACCGATCACCATGCCATTATCCCTACAAAAACAGCGGCGGGTTATGACATTTCCTCGCTTCCCAGTGGAGAACAAGCGATTCTTACTCTGCTGGCGGTGCGGCTGATTTGTGCGGTCGGAACACCCTGCCACTATGCAGAAACCATAGTGGAAGCGGAGTGCGCCGGTCAGAATTTCCGCACGAAAGGCAAAACAGTCACGGATATGGGCTGGAGGCGATATGCAGGAAAGCCGGTTGAAGATGCTGAGAAGAATGCGGAGGCGGGTGATCTTCCGGAGCTTTCGGAAGGCATGACACTGGAACTTGCCGGTGTCGATCTGAAAGAGGGCAAGACCAGCCCACCCAAGAGGTTTACCGAAGATCTTCTGCTTTCAGCGATGGAGAGTGCCAGCTCGGATGAATTTCCGGCCGGTGTAGAGCGAAAAGGCATCGGCACACCGGCTACACGCGCTGCCATCATCGAAAAACTGGTGCAGAAAGGCTTTATCGAGCGCAGGGGTGATAAGAAAACGAAATACCTTTGTTCTACGGATAAGGGAAATGCGCTGGTAACGGTGGTGCCGGAACAGATTCAGTCCCCATCCATGACGGCAGACTGGGAGGAAAAACTGCTGAAAATAGAACACGGCGAGTATGACAGCGATGCCTTTATGGGCGAAATCAGCAACATGGTCAGCGGACTTGTCAAAACCTACGAGGCTGTGAAAGGTGCCGATGTGCTGATGCAGCCGGAGCGCAAGACCATTGGCTCCTGTCCCGCCTGCGGCAGCGATGTCTGCGAAACTGCAAAAGGATGGTTTTGCAGGGATAAGAGCTGTAAATTTGCGCTCTGGAAGGAAAACAGGTTCTTTCAGACACTGGGAAAGCAGATGACGGAGGAACTGGCAAGGCAACTGTTAAATCAGGGGAAAGCACGACTTACCCATTGCTATTCCAAGAAGTCTGGACGTTACTATGACACAACCGTTCATGTAGAGACCGGCGAGGACGGTGCAGCAGCATTTAAGCTGGAGTTTGGAGGTAAAAAATGAGCATGAAAATGATGAATGCAGCTTATCTGGTGGATAATGTTGCTCTGCTTTCCTTGCAGGAAAAGCAGGACGGCGTGGAATTCCATTGCTTTGATATGGACAGCAAGGTGCAGACCGCCGAGGGACACATTGGCTGGGATGTGTTGGATAAACAGCCGTTTTCTACGCTGGAAGAAAGCGCGAGGATGGCGGCACTCCAGAAGATTCCCCAGCTTGCTGGTCTTGCTATTGCACCGGTAGCCCCGGAGATGCTGGAGCAGGTACGCGGCGGCAGAAAGATTCTTTGGCAGATGAAAAAGGCTGATCCTGAGCTGGAGAATGCTAAAAATATCCGGTTTATCACCAGCAACTACGAGGATCGGTTCAAAATCCCGGATGGCAGTGCGGTGGAGGTCGAGTATCCGAATCGAAAATTCTCAGCCCGCTGCGAATATATGGACGAATATCATTTGCGCCTGGGGTATGATGTTTTGCACATCTGTCAACTGGCAGAAATGCTGGAACGCGGCGGTGGCACCTGCCGCCCAGAGCCGCTGATTACGGAAGAACGCAGTGCATGGGATTTGGGAAGCAAGGGCTTTCTTGCCATTCAGACCTGTGAGGACGGTTACGACTATACCTTATATCATAAGGACTTCACGGAAATTGACGGCGGACAGATCGACAACCCGGAAATCAGCATGAATGCAGCCAGAGACCAGATTCTTTCGGATTATGGGTTCGGTGGCCGCACCATGACGCGGATTGACTATGATGAACTTTGTGATCGTGCAGAGGAAGCGGAAATCAGCAGACGGGAATCTGTGCTGGGTAAACTCTCGGATTTATCGTCCAGAACGGATACGCCGATGAAAGCTGCCAAAGCGAAGGAGGAGGAGCGATGAAATACAAGCTCACGAAGGCGGAACAGGAAACTGTCATCAATTTTGACAATGAACTGGATACCGCCAGTATTTACACCCATGACAGCCGCCTGATTAAGAAGCTTCGGGAACTGCGAAAACAGTATCCGGAGCAGTTTATTTTGGAGCACCGGGAGCATGGGTCGGTCACTTATACGATTCCGAAACGCTGCGTCGGTATCCGACCGCCTTACAGTGAAAAGCGGCGGGAACAGCAGCGACAGGAAGCAAAGGAAAACGGCCTGCCGTTTATGGAGAAGGGAGAAATGAACGATGGCAAGAATTGAAAAATGGGATGAAGTGCATGGAAATCAGGCATTAGATGAGAAGATGATGGCATTTCTCGACAGTACTACCGACCAGTATGCAATTTTGCAGCTTCGCCGCAGCGAGGATACGGTATATGAACGCTTTTCGTCTATGCGCGAACTGGAACGGATGGGGCTGGAACCGGATATTGACCATTATGAGGTGGTGTATACGGCTCCGCTTCTTCCATACAAGGATCAGAATACGATGTTGGAGGAACTGTATGCGAAATTCAATGTTTCCCGCCCTGATGATTTTACTGGGCATAGTCTTTCTGTGTCTGACATCGTGGCTTTACGGCAGAATGGTGTTGTAAGCTGTCACTATGTGGATTCCATCGGTTTCCAGGAACTGCCCGGATTTTTGAAACCGGAGAATTACCTGAAAGCCGCAGAAATGGCGATGGAGGACGATTACGGCATGATTGACGGCGTGATCAATAACGGAAAGAAGGAAGAACCGGCAGAGAAAGCATCGGTTCTGGATCAGCTGAAGGAAAAGCAGGAGGCTGTGCCGCCTGCGCCGCCTCGCAGGTGCTGCGAAGAAAAGGAGTTATAAATGCGTTTTACGGATGACGAATGGATGCTCATGATGCTTTACAGCCCTGGCACACGGACAGGGCTGATTGCAGAGCTTCAGACGATGCAAAAAAGTCTGACGGGCAGAGACAGAAACCTGCGCAGGTGGACGGCCTCGCTGCTTGCAAAACTGGCAGAGATGACGGATGCAGAATATGAGGCACTGGATTTGTATCCGGACGAATAAAGGAGAGGAGGAAAAAGACAGATGATGACGAAAACGGCTTATTATATGCAGATGGCACAGGAAGCTGCGGCACAGATCACTGGCAGCAAAGAACAGTGGACAGCGTTTCTGACCACATCCGCAAGGCTTTATAAGTATCCTTTTGCGGAGCAGCTGATGATCTATAAGCAGAGGCCGGAAGCAACGGCCTGTGCGGAGTACGATCTCTGGAATGATCGGATGAACCGCTATGTGAAACGTGGTTCCAAGGGCATTGCTCTTTTGGATATGCGTGGCGAGCAGCCGAAACTGCGGTATGTATTTGATGTGGCAGATACCGGAGAACGGAAGAATTCCCGTCCGGTACAGCTCTGGAAAATGAATGCGGAGCATGAGCAGCCAATCATTCGAGCACTGGATACGGCGTTTGATGTTCCTGCCGGTGCCGGGTCTCTGGAAAATCACATCATTGAAGCGGCGGAACGCCTTGCAAGGGAGTACTGGGAGGAAAAACGCAGACAGATCAGCGACATCGTTGCAGATTCCTATCTGGAAGGGTATGATGAACTCAACATCGGAGCTTCCTTTAAGAGAGCTGCCGCTGTCAGCATCGCATATTCCGTCTTTACCCGGACGGTGGGCAATGCAGATGACTATTTTGAGCACGAGGATTTTCTGGATATCTTTGATTTTAATACGCAGGCTGCCGCCAATGTGCTGGGAACTGCGGTCAGCGAAATGTCCAGCCAGATCTTCCGGGAAATTGAACGCACGATCCGAACCTATGAAAGAGATAAGCAGGCAGAAAGGAGCCAAAACTATGATGGAGCTGAATTACACGAAGAACGGCGATTACCTGATTCCGGACATCCAGTTGTCGGTGCAGGAACAGAAGCCGCTGGGCAAGTACGGGAGGATGCGCAGAGCGTTCCTGCAGGAGAACAACACGCTGCTGTACAATCACCTGATCCTAACCGAGAAGCTGTATCCGCACCTTTGGGAGATTCAGGAGACCGCGACCGCACGGATGGAGCAGATGATGGCGGAACTTCTGAAAGCGAATCCGGCACCGGACAAGAAATCGAACCAGATGGCCTGGGTGCAGCACATGAACATGCTGAAAGCGCAGGCAGAGGAAGTCATTCTGACGGAACTTATCAACAGCTAAATTTTATGAGCCTGTTTCAGTCCGAAGCAGAGCAGATTCAGAAAATTGATGCGGCGGCAGAAAATGCAGCCAGAGAAGCGGAGAGCGAAAAGCCCTCCGCTTTTGTCATTTCTGAGGATGAAATCGACCGGATGCTGCGGACAGGCTCCAATTTTGAGGGCGGAAAAATCCGTATTTATGCGCTGTATCAGCAGCAAGGGGACGCAAAAGAACGAGCTGCATTTCTGAAAGCGGAATATGGTATCGGTGGTCACAGCTATACCTTTATGGATGGCAGTCGCGGTTTTGCGGATTATGACGGGAAAGGCATTCTGCTTCGCAATTATGGTCATGACCGGGAAGTACGCCTCACATGGTCGGCGGTGGATAAGCGGTTAGACCGGCTTGTGGAAAATGGTCAGTACCTGACTGCTCTGGAAATGGAAGAGTATCGAAAGCTGGAGCAGGAATACGGCGCGCCGCTTCCTATGCCGACTGCTGCCCATGTCTTTCCTCCAACGCCACCGGAACACTACGATACTGGAAATGAGCATGTGGACAACATGCTGAATACGGCTGCGGATGTCTATGCCCGGAGCGAGTTGGCAGCACCCCAGCGTTTTACCGTGATGGAGACAGACGATGGCTATGCGGTTTGGGATGATATTCAGGACGGCATTCATGTGGAACCGGATGGTGTTAGCGAAGAGTTTACCAGCGAATGGGAGGCAGAGACTTACCGCCAGCAACTGATTGAAAAAGTTCAGGAACGAGAAGCAAAAGACTGGCTCTATGTTGAACAGAGCAAGCAGAATTTGCAGCAGGACATTCCATTTCCGGATGTGGAATCCGAAGAAGCACCGGAATCGGCTCACGCAGAGACAGATCCTCTGGTGCTGGAAATGCAGGAACACGCCAGAGAACTTGCCAGAGAGTCAGGCTATGCACCGAATGAACGATTTGTGGTCACGATGACCGGCGAGAATTTCCCGGATTCTAAGGATGCGTTTGCCATCTGGGATTATGTTAAAGAAGAGTATTACGGATATTCGGACGGAAAAGTGCAGACATTTGCCGATTATGTGAGTGCGTCAGAGGCGTTGCAGGAGATTCGCGGCAGGAATATGGAGGCTGAAAAAGAGCCTGCAACTGTGCAGCCAGAACCGGCAGCTCCGGTGCAGCCGGATTATCGTGTCGGCGATACGCTGTATCTGGACGGAAAGGCATTTACGATTGAAAAAGTCGGGCTTTTCGACGTGGAGCTTCGGGACCCGGATTCCGTGTATCCGATCTTCCGCTCGGAAAGCAAGGAGAATCTGGCAAGACTTTTGGGGCATGAGGAAAATGTTCACCTGCACAATCTGGTGGTTGATCTGAATTCTGGAAAAGAAGAAGCGTTCCGGGCAGGGCATGAAGCAAAACATGCGGAGAACTACCGCATCAACAGCTTTCACCTCGGCGAAGGCAGTCCTAAGCAGAAATTCCGTGCCAACATGGATGCCATCTACACGCTGAAAGCCTTAGAAAATCAGCATAGGGATGCGACACCGGAGGAACAGGAAACGCTGGCCAATTATGTCGGCTGGGGTGGGCTGGCAGATGCCTTTGACGCAGAGAAAACTGCCTGGACAGGCGAATATAAGGAGCTGAAAGCAGCTCTTACGGAAGAAGAATATGCCGCAGCCAGGGCTTCGACTCTGAATGCGCATTACACCAGCCCTACCGTGATCCGTGCAATCTATGAGGCATTGGACGGTATGGGATTTGAGAAAGGCAATATTCTGGAACCTTCGATGGGTGTCGGCAACTTCTTCGGTATGCTGCCGGATTCCATGCTGGGGAGCAGGCTCTATGGTGTGGAACTGGATTCCATCACCGGGCGTATTGCGCAAAAGCTGTATCCGCAGGCAGAAATCAAGGTGGCAGGCTTTGAAACCACCGACCGGCGCGACTTCTATGATCTGGCCGTGGGCAATGTGCCCTTTGGCAACTACCGTGTCAGCGATAAGCCCTATGATAAACTCGGATTTTCTATCCACAACTATTTCTTTGCCAAGGCATTGGATCAGGTTCGTCCCGGTGGCATCGTGGCCTTTGTTACCAGCCGCTATACGATGGATTCCAAAAATCCGGACGCACGAAAGTATCTGGCGCAGCGGGCAGAATTGCTGGGAGCTATCCGACTTCCCAACAACGCATTCCGTGCCAATGCCGGTACGGATGTGGTGTCGGATATCATTTTCCTGCAAAAGAGAGACCATCCCATTGATATCGAACCGGATTGGGTGCATCTGGGGCTGACATCGGAGGGTATTACCCTCAACAGCTATTTTGTTGACCACCCGGAAATGGTGCTGGGTGAGATTACAACGGAAAGTACCCAGTACGGCAAGGAAGAATGTACGGTCATTCCGATTCCGGATGAGGATCTGGGAGACCAGCTGCATGAGGCTGTGCAGCATATCGGCGGTCACTATGAAGCGCAGGAGCTGGCACCGGAGGAAGAACTGTCCTTGCAGGGCGAAACCATTCCGGCAGACCCCAATGTAAAGAACTTCTCCTATGCGGTGGTGGATGGGGATGTCTACTTCCGTGAGAACAGCATCATGCGAAAGGCTGACCTTTCTGCGACAGCCACCGGCAGGATCAAGGGCATGGTGGAGCTTCGCACCATTGTGCAGGAACTGATCGACTATCAGTTGAACGATTACCAGGAGGAAGCGATTGCCCAGAAACAGCGGGAACTGAATGTAGCCTATGACCGATTCGCCGATCAGTATGGGCTTATCAACTCCCGTGCAAATGCGCAGGCTTTTTCAGAAGATTCGTCTTATTATCTGCTCTGCTCTCTGGAAAATGTGGATGAAAACGGCAGGCTGGAATCCAAGGCGGATATGTTCACCAAACGGACGATTCGACCGGAACGGGCTGTTACCAGCGTAGATACTCCGGCAGAGGCTCTGGCAATCTCCATCGGAGAGCGCGGCAAAGTGGATTTGCCCTATATGTCGGAGCTTTTAGGTACACCGGGAGAATATGAAAAAATCCGGCAGGAACTGCATGGTGTCATTTTCAAAGACCCGATGACGCAGGGCGGCGAGGAAAACGGATGGGTGACGGCTGATGAATATCTGTCCGGCAATGTCCGTGAAAAGCTCCGTGTGGCAGAACTGGCTGCGGCTTCGGACTCTGCCTTTGCAGTGAACACGGAATATTTGAGAAAGGCGCAGCCGAAAGACCTGGATGCGTCGGAGATTGATGTGCGCCTTGGTGCCACATGGGTCAATCGGGATTATATCCAGCAGTTTATGGAAGAAACCTTTGAACCGCCGTTTTACCTGCGCCGAAACATTGAAGTGAAATTCTCTCCCATGACGGCAGAATGGCAGATCACTGGCAAGAGTACACCGAGCCGGAATGATGTTCATGCCTATATGACCTACGGCACCAGCCGTGCCAATGCCTACCGGATTTTAGAGGATACGCTAAATCTGCGGGATATTCGTATCTACGATACCGTGGAGGATGCAGACGGTAAGCAAAAGCGAGTTCTGAATAAAAAGGAGACCACCCTCGCCCAGCAGAAACAGCAGGCCATTAAGGATGCGTTCCAGAATTGGGTGTGGAAAGACCCTTATCGCCGTGCGGAACTGGTGGAAAAGTATAACGAGCTGTTCAACAGTACCCGTCCTCGTGAGTACGATGGTTCTCATATCCGCTTTGGCGGCATGAATCCGGAAATCCGGCTGCGGGAACACCAGCAGAATGCCATTGCTCATGTGCTGTACGGCGGCAATACGCTGCTGGCCCACGAGGTAGGTGCCGGCAAGACCTTCGAGATGGCCGCTTCTGCTATGGAGGCAAAACGGCTGGGACTGTGCCAGAAATCCATGTTTGTCGTTCCGAATCATTTGACCCTTCAGTGGGCAAACGAGTTCCTGCGTCTGTATCCGAGTGCAAAATTGCTGGTGGCAAGCAAAAAGGACTTTGAAACTGCCCGCAGAAAGAAGTTCTGCGCACGAATTGCTACTGGTGATTACGATGCAGTCATCATCGGGCATTCCCAGTTTGAGAAAATTCCGGTGTCCGCAGAACGGCAGGAGCGGATTTTGACTGCCCAGATTGATGAAATCGAAAATGCCATTGCTGAGATGAAATCCCAGAATGGCGAACGTTTCTCCATCAAACAGATGGAAAAGACCCGGAAAGGATTGGAGGCGAGATTGGAGAAACTCCGGGCAACCGACCGAAAGGACGATGTGATTACCTTTGAGCAGCTGGGCGTAGACCGGCTGTTTGTAGACGAGGCACACGCGTTCAAGAACCTGTTCCTCTACACAAAAATGCGCAATGTTGCGGGCTTGTCCACATCGGAAGCGCAGAAATCTTCGGATATGTTTATGAAGTGCCAGTATATGGACGAGTTGACAGGCGGGCGCGGCATCATTTTTGCGACCGGCACCCCGGTCAGCAACAGCATGACGGAGCTTTACACCATGATGCGGTATCTCCAGTACGGCACGTTGCAGCAGAAAGGGCTGACCCATTTCGACAGCTGGGCTTCTACCTTTGGTGAGACCACCACAGCCATTGAGCTGGCACCGGAAGGAACCGGATACCGGGCAAGAACAAGATTTGCAAAGTTCTTCAACCTGCCGGAGCTGATGAATATGTTCAAGGAAGTGGCAGATATCAAGACTTCCGATCAGCTGCATCTGCCGGTGCCGGAGGCAAAGTTTGAAACCGTGGTAGTGCAGCCCTCGGAGCATCAGCAGGCGATGGTGGCGGAGCTTTCGGAACGGGCGGCGGCTGTACATTCCGGCGTGGTAGACCCGTCGGTCGATAACATGCTGAAAATCACATCGGACGGCAGAAAGCTGGGACTGGATCAGCGGCTGATGAATCCGCTTCTGCCGGATGACCCCAACAGCAAGCTCAACGCCTGTGTGCGGAATGTGCTTCGGATTTATGAGGAAGGACAGTCGGATAAGCTGACCCAGTTACTGTTCTGCGACCTCAGCACGCCGAAGAACGATGGAACCTTCAACGTGTATGAGGATATCCGTGCCAAACTCATCCAGTCCGGTGTACCGGAAGAAGAAATCGCATTTATCCATGATGCGGATACCGAGGCAAAAAAGAAAGATTTGTTTGCCAAAGTCCGTACCGGACAGGTGCGGGTGTTGTTAGGTTCGACACAGAAGATGGGCGCAGGCACGAACGTGCAGGACAGGCTGGTGGCCGTGCATCATCTGGATGTGGGTTGGCGGCCTGCGGACATGACTCAGCGAAATGGTCGTATCATCCGTCAGGGAAATCGAAACAAAGAAGTGCAGGTTTATCAGTATGTGACGGAAGGAACCTTTGATGCCTACCTCTATCAGACACTGGAGAATAAGCAGAAGTTTATCAGTCAGATCATGACCAGCAAATCTCCGGTTCGTTCCTGTGATGATGTGGATGAACAGGCACTTTCCTATGCGGAGATCAAGGCACTTTGTGCAGGAGACCCGCAGATCAAGGAAAAAATGGACTTGGATGTAGATGTTGCAAGGCTGAAAGTGCTGAAAGCAGATCATCAGAGCCAGCAGTACCGATTGGAGGATAAGTTGATGAAATATTTCCCTGCGGAGATTGAGAAAACGCAGGGGTTCATCAAGGGCTTTCAGTCGGATATTCGGACGGTGGCGGCACATCCGCTGCCGGAAGAAGGGTTCTGCGGCATGGAAGTGAATGCCACACGCTTTACTGAAAAAGCCGAGGCCGGTGAAGCAATCCTCGCGGTTTGTAAAGCTAATCAGAGTCTGGAGCCGGTGCCGCTTGGCAACTATCGTGGTTTCAAGATGGAACTGGCATTTGACAGCTTCCAGAAAGAGTATCAGGTGCTGCTGAAAGGCGAGATGACCCACCGGATACCCATCGGCACCAGTGCTGCGGGCAATATCCAGCGTCTGGACAATGCTCTTGCCGGGATTCCTGCAAGGCTGGAAAAGGCGGAACAGCAGTTGGACAATCTTAGTAGCCAGCAGGAAGCGGCGCAGGCCGAGCTTGGAAAGCCATTTCCCCAGGAGGCAGAACTGGCAAAAAAGAGTGCAAGACTGGCAGAACTGGACGCACTGCTGAATATGGATGACCGTGGAAACGATGATCCAGACCGTGAGAAAACAACGGAAAAGCCGTCTGTCCTGGCAGAGCTGCGCGACCGTGTAGGGCGCATTCCGCCGATGACACATCGAGATGATGAGGAGGTGACACTATGAGTGTTCGGGAACACTGGATCAATGTCCGGGTAAACCCGGAAGAGCTG
>OGDY01003040.1_pt1 | contig 14020 bp, 14 predicted proteins | sample 1570341 | NCBI WGS metagenome assembly OGDY01 (sample SAMEA2581972, study PRJEB24529) | metagenome | biome: Human gut stool | place: China | collected 2011 | reverse complement strand
GAGAACAAGTAAATGACAGTACCACATTAAATCTGATTCGGAAATATCTGAAAGCAGGTGTAATGGAAAACGGCTTGGAAAAAGCAACTATTACCGGCGTGCCGCAAGGAGGTCCTCTTTCAGTCGTATGTTCAAATGTCTACTTGGACAAGCTGGACAAAGAACTGGAACATAGAGGACTCCGCTTTACAAGGTATGCAGATGATGTATTAATTTTCACTAAAAGTGAAATGGCGGCTAACCGGGTGATGAACTCCATAAGTGTAGTCAGACCGATGCGAAGCAAATACCTAGGATTCACATTTCTGAAAAACGGTGGAGATTGGAAAGTAAAACCTACCAATGAAAAGAAAAAGAAGCTTAAAAAGAAGCTGTGTGAATATCTGAAGAGAGGGAAAGCAATAGCAAGACCTCTTGTGGTTACAATAATATTTAAAAGAAAAAGTAATAAAAAGATGCTCTATGTGTGAAAATGAAATGGGATTGACAACAAATTATTCAGAAGGAAATTTTGTACCACTTGCTATAAGCAGTAACAACGCTAAAAATTTCTTTTGGAACCAAAATGTAAATATGCCAATATGTGATGTTTGTAAATTGATTTTATTTTGTATTCCAGCAGGAATGACAACAATAGCAAAAACAATAAAAGAAAATGGAGAATATAGAGAAAAACAATTATTAAGTTTTGTGAATTATGATACAGATATAAATAGACTATATAAAACGAATATTAATTTTGGAAATAAATCAAGGTATGAAAATAAAAATGAAAATGAAAATCCATATTCGGAATTAATATTAGATATTGTAGAGCAGGATAAACAAGTAAGTATGTGGCAATTAGAAAACATATTTGTTGTAGAAATTGAAGCAGAATATGGAGCGTATAGTAGAATTGAATATTTTAATATAAAAAGGTATATGTCAATATTTTTTACTAGATATGCCCAAAAAACATTATCAAAAATATGGGATTATAGATATAGACTACAAATAGTTGACTGTATCATGAAAAATAAAGATATAAAATACATAATTAATGAGAGATTAAGAGATGAAATGAAAAAAGGTGAAAAGAAAAATGGATATAATTCATTTTTAGCAGCAAGAATAAGAACGATATTAAACACTTTAAAAAAGGAGGGAAAAGAAGTGGTAGATATAAAGAAAAATGATGATAAATTATATGTTATATATAATTTAGGAATTCAAATTCATGAAGAGTTAAAACATAATAATGAGGACAATAAATTAGATGGATATACATATAAAATGTTAAATAGTGTAAAAGCAGGAAATAAAAAGGAATTTATTGATATTGTAATAAGATTACATATGGCAATGGGAAAAGATGTGTCCCCAATTTTTATAGAAACTATGCAGACTACAGGGTTAGATTTTGAATCAATAGGACATAGTTTTTTGGCAGGATTAATATCTAATAAATATGGAAAAAAAGAGGAGGAAAAAATAAATGGATAATATAAAAAATAAAAAAGGATTATCAATTACGCTAGTATTTAAAGGACAAAGTTTGAATTATGGAGAAGGTATAGGAAATATATCAGAATTAAAGAAATTAACAAGAGGAGATGGAAGGGTTTATACATATGCTTCTAGACAAGCATTAAGATATGACATAGTAAGACTTGGAAATAAATTATTTAATTGGAATTTACAAGTAGTAAATAAAGAAAAAGGAACAATTCAATTTGATGATAAATTGACAATTCAAGATTCACAAGAGATGGATCTCTTCGGATATATGAAAACGGCCAAGAATAATGGCTCAAATATTAGGAGTGCAGCTGTTAGATTAAGTAATGCAATATCATTAGAAGATTATAAAAGTGATATGGATTTTTTAAATAATAAAGGATTAGCTGATAGAATTAATGAATTTCCAAACCTTGCAAATGTTGAACAACATCTAAGTTATTATACGTATACAATAACAATAGATATAGAAAAAATAGGAAAAGATGAAGGAATAGAACTATCAAATGAAGAAAAAACAGAAAGAGTAAATCAATTATTAGATATATTAAAAATATTAAATAGAGAAATAAGAGGAAGAGAAGAAAACTTAAGTCCAGTATTTGTAATAGGCGGGATGTATGATATAAATTCACCATTCTTTTTAGGAAGAATAAAATTAAATGGAAAAAACGGAGAATTTAGCATTGATACAGAAATGTTAAAAGATACAACAACATTAACAATTGGAGATAAATCAATATATGACGACACAAAAGTAGGAATGTTAAAAAATACATTCAAAAATGAAGAAGAAATAGCAGAAATTTTTGAAGGAAAAACAACAAATATAGAAGAATTTTTCAAAGACTTAGAAGAAAAAGTAAATGAATATTACAAAGCATAAAAGATAAAAGAAAGGATTGGTATAAATGAAAATTTTAAAACTAAAACTATACCAAGAGACAGCATGCTATAAAAAACCTTTTGCAAGCAAAGTTGCCGAAACATATCCATTGCCACCATATTCAACAATAATAGGAATGTTCCATAAAATTATTCAAGCCATGGCGGGAGAATATTTTCCAATGAACATATCAGTCCAAGGAAGTTATGAAGGAATATTTAGCAATTATCAAAGTTTAAGAATGTATAAAGGAAAAGATAAAGTAACATCAATGCCAAGAAATGTACACCAGTTGTTAGATGTAAATTTAATTATTCATGTACAAGCAGAAGATGAAATAATAGACAAAATTTATCAAAATATAATAAATGGAATTGAAACATTTACTTTAGGTAGAAATGAAGATATTGTAAGGATTGATTCGATAAAAATTTTAGAAAATGTCAATGATGTTGAAGAGCCAGAAATATTAAAAAATGCATATATACCAGAATGGATAGACAATGAAGTTACAGGTATTAATTACAGATTAAATACAACATATACAATACAAGATGATATTAGAAAATGGAATAAAGTAAATGTAAAGTACGTTGAAAAACATACAAATCAACATTTAGATGAAATATTACAAGATGAAGATGGAGACAATATTTATTTTTATAGTGAAAGGATTTAAAATGAATTATAAATATTATGCAAAATCAAATCCAGTAGAAACAATCAAAGAACATACTGATAAATTATTGAAGAATCTTGAAATTTTAAAAAGAACTTATGGGTCAAAAATAGTACAAGTAATAGATATGTCAGAAGATAGGTTTTGGCAACTAATGGAAATGGCATGTAAATATCATGATGTAGGAAAAGTTTATTCTGGTTTTCAAAATGTAATAAGGAAAGCAATAGGAGAACAACTGTTATCTACAAAATTTAACAATGAACAAATAAAGCACGAACAAATATCTCCAATGTTTGTGCCATATAAAGAATATGAACTGACCAAAACAGAAAGAAAATTAGTATATCAAGCAATTTATTATCATCATGAAAGAAGTAATATAATGCATATAGATAGAGAATTATTAAATGAAATAATAGAAGAAGATATACAACCTAATATTCCTCAAATAGAAAATGAATTACAAATAAAAGTACCAGAATTAAAAACAACATATTTAGGAATGGTAGAAGGACAAGCTAGAATAACTGAATTTGATGACATATATAAAGACTATTGCATAATTAAAGGATTATTACATAGATTAGATCACTGCAGTTCAGCTTGGATACCAGTTGAAGATGAAACAAAAGATGAAATTTCGGAATTTGTGGAAAAATTTATGAATAAACAAGATTTTAAACAAAATGATTTACAACAATTTGCACAAGCAAATCAAAATAAAAATGTTATAGTAATTGGCTCAACTGGAATGGGGAAAACAGAAGGAGCATTACTTTGGAGTAACCATGATAAAACGTTTTTCACATTGCCATTAAGAATAAGTATAAATGCGATATATGACAGAATAAGAGAAACAATAGGATATAAACATGTTGGACTATTACATTCAACAGCAATAGAGTATTTAGATGAGAAAGGTGAAGAAAGCGAGTTTGCAAAAATTGATCAAGCACGAAATTTATATGAAAAAATTACAACATGTACAATAGACCAAATCTTTCCATTTGTATTTAAATATAGAGGATATGAAAAAATTTATGCAACATTAAGTTATTCAAAAGTAGTGATTGACGAAATACAAGCATATTCGCCAGAAATAGTAGCAGTTATTTTAAAAGGATTACAAATGATAAACAGCCTAAATGGAAAGTTTATGGTAATGACTGCAACACTCCCTAGAATATACAAAGAAAAACTAGATGAAATGGGAATAAAATTTGAATATAATGAATTTATAAAAGATACAGTAAGGCATAAGATTCAATTAGTAGATTCTGGAATAGAACAAGATATAGAAGAAATAAAAGAAAATGCTAAAAATAAGAAAGTATTAATAATTGTTAATACAATAAATAAAGCAATTGAGATATATGAAAAACTAAAAGATGAAGATGTTACGAATGTAAATCTATTGCATTCAAGATTTATACAAGCTGATAGAAGTGAAAAAGAAATGAATATAAAAGAATTTTCACAAAATAGAAACGAAAATGGAGTATGGATAACAACACAAATTGTTGAAGCGTCGTTAGATATAGATTTTGATATGTTATATACAGAAATGTCTTCATTAGATAGTTTGTTTCAAAGACTTGGAAGATGTTATAGAAGTAGAGAATATAGCGGAGATGTGCCAAATGTTAAAATATATATTAAAGACACAAGTGGGGTTGGATATATATATGATAAAGAAATTTATGAAAAAAGTATTGAACTATTAAGACAATATAATGGAAAAATATTAAAAGAAGAGCTAAAAATTAACTTAGTTGATAAATTATATTCAAATGAAATGCTACAGGAAACAGAATTTTATGAGAAATTTAAAGAAGCATTTAAAATATTAGATAACATTATTGATTATGATACTAGTAAAAAAGATGCACAGCATATTTTAAGAAATATTGATAACATAGATGTAATTCCAAAAAATATTTATGATGAAAATCTAGAATTATTTGACAAATATGAAAACGAAAAAGAAAAGAAGAAAAAATATGAATTGAAAAGAAAAATTGATAAATTATTTATATCAATTAATAGTAGAAATAAATGGAAACTGAACAATTTTATAAAAGAATGTCCTTATGTAAAAGAAAAATATATTATTGATACAAAATATGATAAGAAAATTGGACTTATTTTAGAAGCAGATGAGAGTTATTCAATAGATTCACGAGAATTGTAATAGGAGGAATGTATGAATATTACAGGAATAATGGTTTATTATTATTTTATATGTGAACGAAGATTGTGGTATTTTGCAAATCAAATAAATATGGAACAAAATAGTGAACTTGTACAAATAGGAAAATTAATAGATGAGACAACATATAAACAAGAAAAGAAGGGCATTATGATAGACAATACTATAAATATAGATTTTATAAATAATGGTGCAGTATTACATGAAGTCAAGAAAACAAAGTCAATTGAAGAAGCTGGAATTTGGCAATTAAAATATTATATGTATTATTTAGAACAAAAGGGAATAAGAAATATCAAAGCAGAAATTGATTTCCCATTATTAAGAGAAACAAAAAAAATTATTTTAGAAGATGAAGATAGAGAAGAGTTAAAGAATGTTGTTAAAAAAATAGAAAATATTGTAAAACAGGACAAGCCACCTAAAATAATTGATTCAAAGATTTGCAAGAAATGTTCTTACTTTGATTTGTGCTATGTATAGAAATTGTATAGAAAGGAATTGTTAAAAAATGAAACAATCATATTATTTATACAAAAGTGGAAGACTTCAAAGGAAAGATAATACACTGGAAATAGTATATAAAGATAATACTAAGAAAAGTATACCTGTTGAAAGAGTGGATGACATATATGTTATGACAGAATTTGATTTCAATACAAATCTATTGAACTTTTTATCACAGTTTGGAATAAGTATACACTTTTTTAATTATTATGGATTTTATACAGGAACATATTATTCAAAAGAATCTCTTGTATCTGGAAAATTATTAATAAAACAAGTTGAACATTATAATGATAAAGAAAAAAGATTAAATATTGCAAAAGCTTTTATAGAAGCTGCGTCATATAATATTTATAGAAATTTAACTTATTATAATAACAGAGGGAAAAATTTAAAAGATTATATGGCTGAAATAGATTATTTGAGAAAACAAATAAAATTATGCAAAAATGTGCCTGAATTGATGGGAATAGAAGGGAACATTAGAAAAGTTTATTATGATTCATGGAATATTATAATTAACCAAGATATAGCATTTGAAAAGAGAGTAAAAAATCCACCAGATAATGCAATAAATTCATTGATTTCGTATGTTAATACGATTATATATACAAGAGTTTTAAGTGAAATTTACAAGACTCAATTAAATCCTACAATAAGTTATTTACATGAACCATCTGAAAGAAGGTTTTCATTGTGCTTAGATATTGCTGAAATTTTTAAACCAATTATAGCAGACAGATTAATTTTTTCTATGTTAAATAAAAGACAGATAACAGAAAAAGATTTTGAGGAAGGGCTTAATTTTACTTATATAAAAGAGAAAGCAAGAAAGGATATAACAAGAGAGATTGATTTAAGGTTACAAACTAAAATTAAACATAAAAAATTGGAAAGAGAAGTGAGCTATGAATATTTAATGAGATTAGAAGTTTATAAATTGATTAAACATTTGATCGAAGATGAAGAGTATGAAGGCTTTAAGATGTGGTGGTAATATGTATGTTATTTTAGTGTATGATATAAGTTTGGAAAATAAAGAAGGACAAAAAGTATTAAGAAATGTTTTTAAAATATGTAAAAAATATTTAGTACATATTCAAAATTCTGTATTTGAAGGAGAATTATTAGAGTCGCAAATTATTAAATTAAAGTCAGAAATAGGTAGATATATTAGAGAAGATAAAGACAGTATAATTTTGTTTAAAAGTAGAAGTAGCCGATGGCTAGAAAAAGAATTTCTTGGTATGATTGAAGATGATAAAACAGATAATTTTTTATAAATTTGGAAATTAAAAATCTGTCGACTTATAATAATGCTAAAACACATATTTATTGACAGAACTTGAAATAATAAGAACACAAGGACTTTTTAAATTTATTGTGGAGGTCAAAATAATATTGCTATATTATAACACTGCATAGACAGAATTATATTGCAAAACATTTTATTTTTGCAGGCTTTGAAGTGACCTGTATTAATTTAAATATATTAGAATGTAAATAATAATTGGACCATATATGTTTCTTTGGACTATGGAGTATTAATTTAAATATATTAGAATGTAAATAAAGTTAGTTATACAGTAAATTCAAATGTAAATAGTATTAATTTAAATATATTAGAATGTAAATAACTATTATTTAAGTGGTTTAGCAAACACATTACAAAGTATTAATTTAAATATATTAGAATGTAAATACAACAATGGCTGATTTATATGTGCAATATGGATTTGTATTAATTTAAATATATTAGAATGTAAATAGTGGATGGGTATGTTTAGATTATTGTAAATTAGTTTCGAGTATTAATTTAAATATATTAGAATGTAAATTTAGAATATCAAAATTTTTGGTATGATATAGGAGTGTATTAATTTAAATATATTAGAATGTAAATGAATTAGCGGTTAATATATGTAAAGCACTAAAATGTATTAATTTAAATATATTAGAATGTAAATACGGCAGAGTTGACAAAATACCATTAACAAGCACGGGGTATTAATTTAAATATATTAGAATGTAAATGACACAGAAAACGAATTAGTAAAAGTAACAGCTACAGTATTAATTTAAATATATTAGAATGTAAATTCTCTTAAAACTATGTATAAGATAGCAAATGCTCTTGGTATTAATTTAAATATATTAGAATGTAAATGGACAAAAGGAACAAGGTAAACAAATAAGACGATATGGTATTAATTTAAATATATTAGAATGTAAATTTAATTTTTTCACTTTGTGACATTTTTACTGGATAGTATTAATTTAAATATATTAGAATGTAAATAATCTTCATAATCTCTTGTTTTTTGTGGTGTATATGTAGTATTAATTTAAATATATTAGAATGTAAATGAAGAAACTGAAACAGAATATAAATATGCTGACAGCGTATTAATTTAAATATATTAGAATGTAAATTGCAGTTTTAAGTCTTAAATGCTTGGACTATATAAAAGTATTAATTTAAATATATTAGAATGTAAATAAAAGTGATGTAATTACGTTACAAAATAGTGTCGAAAGTATTAATTTAAATATATTAGAATGTAAATACTTTAAATATGGCAAATGCTCAATATTTATTTAGGTATTAATTTAAATATATTAGAATGTAAATGTTGTTGCAGCTGGACAACCAAAAACAGCTTTAGTGTATTAATTTAAATATATTAGAATGTAAGGCCCTGTACAAACAATGGAATCTTGTTATTTTATACATAATAATACCTATATACTTCACTACCCCACACCGCTATTAATCCATGTCGTAATATGTCAAATACTGTCATAATAAAACAGTTGTAATATGTGCGATTCTAATATACAATAATAACAAATAAGAAATAAAGAGGTGTAATATATGGAAGAAAACAAAGTAAAATTATACAAAAAATGGTGGTTTTGGGTATGTATTATTTTGATTGTAATTGCAGTTATGTTTTTTATTGTATCATTGAATAATAAAAAAGTTTCTACATCTACTATATACACAAATAATAACTTTTTTAATAATAAACCTACAAAAGAAAATATTAAAATTGAAAAAATCGCAATCCCTTCAAAAGACACTTGCGTAATAAAAATGCAAAATAATAATAATTCTAAGGTTGTTGTTGATAATATTTCAGCAATCTTAAAAGATAGCAACGGAAATTTTGTAAAAAAAATTAATAGTTTAGATAGCAATATTCCTTTAAATGCTGGACAAAATACAATAAGTTGGATTTGGGATGACGATATCGACGACGATTTAAATAGATACGCAAATTTTGAATTTACATTTGATATAAACAACACAACAAGCACTTATTATATAAACGATAATTTTGAAGTAATAGCAAACGATAACGGCAAACAATTAGCAGTAACAGTAAAAAACAACAATAATAACAATGTGTTAATACTATTTAATGTTGTTTATTATTTGGAAAATCAAATTGTAGGTTTTTCTGGCCTTAATATTACAGATGAAATCAATGCCAATTCACAAGGTTATATTAATATAAATTACCCATACGATGAAAACGGAAAAGCAATAAAATTTGATAATTATAAGATATATTTAGTAAAAGCTAAAATAACGAATTAATTTAATAAAAAAAGTAAAATCGCCAAAAGAGGGTGTCTTAAAATAGAACCCTCTTTATTTTTTGTATAAAAATATTAAAGATTTTCAAAAAACGCTTGCAATTGTAACACTACAAAAAAGGAGTGATTTTAAATGGATACGTTAGAAATAATTAGATTAGCATTTTTAAAGTATAGATTATCAGGTCGCAGGAGTATGAACACGTTCATATTTACACAAGCAAAAAACAATAAACTTACAGATGAGCAAATCGAAAATATATTAAATGAATTAGAAAAGAAAATAAACTTATACAATAAGAAAAATACGCCCGAAGAACTAAAAAAAGCAAAATTCACTGGTAATATTTTCTAAAATTTGGTAAAATAAGGAGGTAAAATAATATGACTTATTCGGAAAGGTTGTATATTATGGAAAGTAAACAAAAAGCAAAAGAACGTGAAGAAAAAGAAAATTTAAAAGAAATTGCAAAAATAGAACGTAAAAAAGAACAAGAAAAAGAGCAAAAGCAATATGAAAAAGACTTAAAAATTGCATGCTATCATGATTTAAAAGATTCGTTTAACAAAGTCTTTGAAAAACATCTTGCTACTTACCCCGAATTTAATGAAAACGGGAAAATAGTTTTACAAATGCAACTGGCAAGATTTTATGACGTGAGTATTAGAAATGAATATATAAAAACATTCGGTAAAACATTAGTTGAACAAGACTATATAGACAGTATTTACGATAAAACGCTACAAGAAGTATACAAAAAATGGGTAAAGCATTTTGAAGCTAAGCAAATAGAGGAAGCACAACGAAAAATAAAACAGCAAGAAGAAATAAACAAGTCAAAAGCTTTCAAAATATTTATGGGACTTGTTTTTACTGGCGTAATTATTTGGTTGTTGATAAAATTTGCTTTAATTGTTGGCATTGGATTAGCAGTTATAATATTTTTAGTGATTCTTGGATGTGCAATGAAATAATATACAAATGAAACTAGAAGTGAACAATCTTCATTGAATCAATAGGCTTTATTCACTAACAGTATGCTACCGTAAAATAGAGATGTCAATACAAATAGATAGTCTAATTCATATAAAATTAAAGGAGGGAAAAATATGGATAATTTTTTATTTGATAATTTTATAATTCCATTAGAAGATAGTACATTGAAGGATTTTTACAAAGTGATTCTCTTTGAAGCGCAAACAAAGGTTAAATATGGAGAAAAGGAATATTATAATTATTATCCACAAGAGAAGAAGAACATACAAATCATATTGGAGACCACAGAAAAAGATAATAAGTTAAAAGTGGACAATATGTTTTTTCATCATACATCAGGAACAGTATGGAGATTAAAGATAATTGAAGTAATGAACAACTTTCCTAACACATATTTGGTTTCAAGAGAAGATGACACGGGAGTTATAATTATAAGATTAGTAAATGAAGCCGTGCTAGGTAAAAAATTGAAAACAGGTGATATTATAGAAGCTCAAGTTAGCGCATTTGGAATGAATATAGATGTTTATAAAAATGAAAAAAGTCAGAACGATAGTATATTTGTATCTGAAAACATGAATAAAATTATTTTTGAAGATGGAGTACTAATACCATCAAATTTGATTATAAATAATAATACAATTATGAATGAAAAAGAAAGAAATGAAAAGGAACACCACAAAGATAATCTGCTCAAATTCAAAGGGACCATAAAATATGCAAATAAATACGATATAAATATGTTTGGAATAGAATTGCCAAAATATTATAGTGTAGTAATTAATACTGGATATGGTGAATTACCAATATTTTTTACAAAAAGCTTTTTAAATAATAAGATGATTGAAGAAATTGAAGAAGGTAATACAATAAGTGGAGATATATTTTTATCTGGAGATGTTTGTATTAACGAATATGAAAAATATGCTGAAGATAATAGATAGCTTAAGCAAAAAACAACGTATAAATGGTAAAATTAAGTGACGCACCTTGAAATAAAAATAGACACATAAAATTACAAATGATACAATGTGATTGACAAGAAAACATTGAAAGGATTTGTAAAATTATGTGTCAAAAGAATTATAACAAAAAAAGTAAAGAAAAGAAATACCAACATTTAAATTATGTTGAAAAACACAAATAGAAAGATGGTATAACATTGAAAAAAAGCCGTGTTCAGAGATTGCAAAATTATTAAATAAAAGTATAAGAACAATACAAAGAGAAATAAAAAGAGGATTAGTAGAAAATTTAACAACCCATTTAGAGACAAAATATGTATATAGTGCAGAAGTATCAGAACAAAAGTATAGATATAATATGACAGCAAAAGGACTAAATATAAAATTAGATACAAATTATAAACTAGTAGAATACATTGAAAATGGAATAAAAAAAGAAAGAAAATCACCAGAAATATTAGTTGCAGAGATGAAAAGAAAAAAAGAGGAATTTGGAACAATAGTATGTGCTAAAACAATTAGAAATTGCATTCATAAAAGAATATTGAATTTAACAGAAAAAGATATGATTTATAAAAAAGAGTACAAAGAAAAAAATAAAGAAAAGACTCATTGTATAAAAGTACCAGCAGAAAAAAGTATAGATTTTAGACCACAAGAAGCAAATGACAGAAGTGAATATGGACATTGGGAAGGAGATTTAGTTGTTGGTAAAAATGGAAAAGGAGCAGCTCTATTAACATTTACAGAACGAATGACAAGAGAAGAAATAATATTTAAAATACCAAATAAACATGCTGTAAATGTTGCAAAATCAATTTATAAATTAGAAAGAAAATATAAATCAGAATTTAAAAATAAATTTAAAAATTGTATGTAAAGAAAAAAAGGGTTGACTAAGTAAACATAATGTGATAAAATAGCAATACAGTTTGAAAAGAAACTGAATACATTTTGAGGAGCTAACACTATGGCAAGAGAAGACATTGTGGTTTTTGACCACGGCGAATCCAGTACAATCCACGACACTGACCATGGCAATCCGCGCACCCATTCTAACCCCCATTCTCACGATACGAGTAATGGAACGTACGGTAAACCTCGTGATCTGACGGATAACGAGAGAATAGCGTATGACAGTTTTAAGAATGAAGACAATGACGGTAATAAAAAAAGTTAACTTCTAAACAAAAAGAGCAGTCAAATGACTGCTTTTTTTGTTTGTGAAAATTGAATATATCTTGCTCGATTTACGAAAATGTTGAACAAAAAATTGAAAAAATATAAATAAAATTTCACAGATTATTTTCAAAATATAGAAAAAATAGTAAATTTTTGATAAAATGCTAATAAAAAAGGAGAGAAAAAAATGAGTAGAGAGGAAAAATTAGAAGAAGAAATAAAATTTAGGGGTTTCGGCTGCAAAACTATTACAACGAGATAATTGCTACATGTTGTAATAGTATAAGTAGCAAATATATCTCGTTATACTTAAAAAAATAGGATAAGGAGATATAAAAATGATAGAAATAGAATTAAATAATATAAAGAAAAACTACGGATTAAAAAATGTTTTAGACGGAGTTAGTTTTGAAATAAAAACAGGAGAGAGAATAGCTTTAATTGGAGGTAATGGATCTGGAAAATCCACAATTTTAAAAATAATAAGTGGAGAAGAAAAAGCAGATTCAGGAAAAGTTAATATAAGAAAAGAAGCAGAAATTGGGTATTTAAAACAAGTGTATCCTAATGAAAATGACAGTATAGTAGTCGAGGAATATTTAAAAAGAAGTTTCAAGAAATATTTTGATATGGAAAAGAGATTAAAAGAATTAGAAGTTTTAATGTTAGACAAAAATCAGAATATAGAAAACCTAATAAAAAGATATGGTAGACTTCAAGAAGAATATATAACTTTAGGAGGCTATGAGCTAGAAGAAAAGTTTAAAAAGATATGTTCTGGGTTTAAATTCAAAACAGAATTTTTAAATAAAAAATACAATACTTTAAGTGGCGGAGAAAAAACCATAGTGAATTTAGCAGCAATATTACTAAAAAATCCAGATGTTTTGTTATTAGATGAACCCACAAATCATTTAGATATAGAAACATTAGAATGGCTAGAAAAATTCTTAAATTCATACAAAGGTACGGTTGTTTTAATTTCGCATGATAGATATTTTTTAGATAAAGTGGTAAATAAAATAATACTATTAGAAAAAGGGAAAACTATAGTATATTTCGGTAATTATTCATATTTTGTAAAAGAAGATGAAAGAAGAACTTTGGCTGAGTTTGAGAAGTATAAAAATCAACAAAAGCAAATAGAAAAGATGAAAGAGTCAATTAAAAAATTAAGAAGTTTTGGAGAACTTGAACAAAATGAATCATTTTTCAAAAGAGCAAAATGCATAGAAAAAAGACTTGAAAAGTTAGAAGCATTAGATAAAGTAAGTATAGAAAAGAAAAAATTACCAATTAATATTAAGATGTCCTCTCGTTCTGGAAAAGATGTATTAATTATCAAGAATTTAAATAAAAAATATGGAGAAAAAGTAGTATTTAATAATTTTAATATGGAAGTCTACTTTGGCGAAAAGGTCAGAATAACAGGCGAAAATGGATCACGGAAAATCAACTTTAATTAAAGTTGATTTTCCGTGATCCATTT
>OGDY01003027.1_pt1 | contig 14063 bp, 15 predicted proteins | sample 1570341 | NCBI WGS metagenome assembly OGDY01 (sample SAMEA2581972, study PRJEB24529) | metagenome | biome: Human gut stool | place: China | collected 2011 | reverse complement strand
TTACCCATAAATAAGTGCCAATATCTGTGTTGTAGAACATCTTTTCGGGAATAGCCACGATAGCTTCAAGTAGATCCTGTTCTATGATGAACTGACGTAGATTGGAAGCTCCCTGTCCCGCTTTGCCCATCAAAACAAGAGGAGCTTTATAAATCCCTTAAAAATCGGGTACTCCGAATACCCGATTTTCATCATCAAAAACTGAAACGTATCTCAACGCCCTTTTCATTGGAAAGAAAAATCTTGTCGATCATCAGCATAGCAAGCTGATTTTTTTCTTCAACGGTAAGCTCGTCCCACCTGTTAAGCGGCTCGATCAAAGGCTTTGTATTCACCTTTTTTATTTTGCGTTCCATAAGCATAAGGCTCTTTTCATACTCTGTTTTGTTGCTGTGGAGTACCTTTATCCTGTCCTGTATGTACCCGAAAAGCACCTCGTCTGCATCAGCAAGCTTCTCCATCAGCTTTGCGGTTTCACTGTCAATTTTGAGTATCTCCGCTTTGAGCCTGTCCTCCTCGGTTGAAGGCTTGCTCTCGTTTTTCTTGGCAACCTCAAATTCCTCAATATGTGCTTTCATTGCCGTATAAACAGACTGCTCAACGTCCTTGACTTTCAGCTTTATCCTGCTCGAATCGCAGCCTCTTACACTGTTATATCCGCTGCAAGTGAAATAAATCCAACTATTTCCCGATTTTGGATTATGGGTATAGTCAACCTTTACAGCGTGACCGCAATATCCGCATCTTATCATTCCTGCAAGCCACGAACGGAGTACCTTACCCTTTCTTTTGGGTATCTGGTGATGTGAAAACTTGTCCTGCACCGCAAGCCAAACATCTGCATCAACAAGTCCCTCGTGATACCCTACCTTTACATATCGGTCGGTCTTGCTCCTGTAATTGTGCCAGAAAAGTCCGTGCTTTCCGTCAAATGCGTCCACGTCATCAATTATGCGGTAATTGTTTTTCAGCAGGTATTCATATACATTCTTGTCTGCCCTGACATAAAGCGGATTTTTAAGTACGGCAGCGATATTCGGTGCATCAAATCCCCTTGTAACTGTGCCGTCCCCTTTCGGAGCGTCCATCGGGAGATTGTTCTCGTTTATATACAGAATAACATCTCTGAGCGATGCTTCGGGATTTGCATAAACATCAAACATTGCTCTGACGGTAACAGCGGAATCGTAAGGAACAAGTACGGAGCCTGTCTTTCCGTTTATGGTCTGTCTTGAACTCTGATAGCCGAAATAAACTACTCCGCCTTGATAAAAGCCTGTTTCCTGTGCTTTAGTATCATAGGAGTCCTTTACTCTTGCCGCTATTGCTTCACGTTCAAACTCGGCAAAATTCAGAAGATTGTTACGCATCATTCTACCCTCTTTGGTGTCCGTATTGAACGGCTCGCAAAGGGATACAACACTCACTCCCAGCTTGTCAAGCTCATCGGTGATGTTCAGATACTCACGCATATTACGGCTGAAACGGTCGTATTTCTTAACCACGATTTTGGAAACAAGTCCCTCTCGGCAGTCCTCGAACATACGCATAAAAGCAGGTCTATGCTTAATATCCTTGCCCGATTTTCCGTCCTCCTCATAAACCTTGTAAAAAGCATCCTCCCCTACAAATTTGATACAGTCCGCTATCTGTGCAGGAATGGAAAGTGAGTTATTGCCCTTTTCCTTATCGCTGACGGAACGGCGAACATAGATTGCTATATACTTATTCATGATAAATTACCTCCGAAATAGTTTATAAATTTTCAGAGGCGATTTTACGTTATAATCATTATAACATATTCGCCTCTGAATTTCAACACTTTAAAGCGATATTTTCAAAATTATTTACGCTGATTTCCCCGGCTCTGACTTGTCTGTGTCCGATTCCTCGTTCCTCTTATCGGCAGCCACAAGAATGTCATAGATCTGGTTGATCCTGTTCCTCTTGAAGCTCTCGCTCACATCTTCGGGAATGTGAGATGTTACCTTGATACCATTTACGGTACGCTCGATTATTCTTTCTTTCATAAGCATTATGCTCCTTTCATTTTGTGATTTCTTTTGTTCAATATTATTGATTTGGAAATTTCATTACCGACAGTAACCGCTGCGACTCCTGTTCCTCATTTCTCTCTGACGTGCATCTCTCCTACGCTGTTCCTCTGCTCTCCTGCGTTGTTCCTCACGCATTTCCAGATATGCAAACTCCGCATTTCTCTCCGCTGTGGGTTCAGGCTCTGCCTTGTATGTACCGTCCTCCTGCGGTTCAAGTCCGTTGTGATAATTCTCGATCTGAATGCGGAGCTGTTCCTGTTCCCGAATCCTGTCATAATCGGATTTAAGAAAATCCTCCAGATACGCAAGCGACATTTCCGCATTGGTACGCTCTTTTGATGCTCTGCCCATTTCGGCAGCAAGGCTGTCAAGCTGTCTGAGGTCATTACGAAGCTTGTCCTTTAACTTCGGCAGCCAGTTTTCCATATGAGTATTCCAACCGCCGATACCTCCGCTTATCATAAGCTGCCAATGAAGTTTTTCCAACCGTTTCTGCTGTGCTTCATCTCTGTTTTCCGTTTTCAGCAGACGGGCATATTCATCTCCCAAAAAGTTCAGCGTTTTGAGCTGCTCCTTTTTATTTGCAAGACTGAAATATCTGTGCATAGCAATGTCCTCTTTACGATTTGCCGCCGCAAGACAAGCTCTCATATCTTCAAGGGAATGAATGTGATTGCTGTGAATAAAGTTCAGCACCTCAAAAGATTTTTTCACCTCTGCATAAGTCGGCATATGAACCGACTGAGAACGATATATGTCAAGCTGACGTTTACGAAGCCCGACAGCGATTTCAACCTGAAAGCCGATAAATGCACTTATCTTCCTGCCAACAAATTCATTCTGCTTGTTGTTTATCCTCTGAATCAGCATCTGATAGGAATACCCGAATCCCAGCTTTGAAATGCAGCAGCCATATTTCACGTCTTTCGGTTTTGCAATCATTCGGCTTTCGTTGGTAAAGGTGTAACCGCACTCTTTCATTTTTTCGATAAGCGAATAAATATCCGTAACATCATCGCTGTGGATAAGCCTGTCAATGGTATCAGCCATTTTCACCTTCCACGAATAACCTTTCTTACGGGCATCGTGTTCCTTGTAGCTGACAGTGCTTTTCTTCTTCGGATTTCTGATAATGTCAAGATTATGCTCAATGCAGATTTCATCAGAACGCTTTCTGACGAACTGCAATGTTTTGAAATTGCTGTGCCAACGGATCCCGTCAAGGTCATACGGACAAACGGCGATGTGGTTATGAACGTGATCGGTATTAACGTGAGTGCTGACGATTATCGGTCTGTTTACTTCGAATACCTTTTTCGCCCATTCCACTCCTATCCGATGTGCTTCTTCAGGAGAAACGGAGCTGTCAAAGGACTGCGTATATGAGTGAATTCGGATATGCCGCTTTCCGCTTTTCTTTGATAAGTCGCAATCATCAAATTTTTCAGAATTGTACTTTTCGAAAATCTCCTTGAAATTGTCATAAGCAGTTTCAAGGTCATCGCCGCAGCAGATGCCTGTGACATATTTCATTTCTTCATTTTTGTCGGGATTGAGAATGTATTTCAAATGAGCTTTAGGCGTTGTATGAATTGCAGTATGCTTTACATAAGCCAAATCACAACACCTCGTATGACAGCGGTTTCAGATGCTCGTTGAGTTTTTCGCTCAATTCCGAAAACTGCTTTTTCAGATCTCTGACATCACTCTGATAAACCGACCTGTTTGAGTTCACTACCATTGCGATCTGGTTGATGTTGTTTCCGATACGCCTGAGATCGGAACGAAGCCCGAAAACGTCGGCGGTGTTGTAAAGCACCACCTGACTGTTTACGGCAGCAGTCCTCAAAAATCTGCTGACGGTCATTCCTGCGGCAGCGGCTTTGCGTCTGATCTCAGCTGCTTCTTCCTCTGTTGCCCTAAATTTCATAATTGTGTTTCTGTTCATAATACCTCCCCTTTATATGGTTATTCTATATCCAATGCCCGACCGGGCATATCGGCGGCGAACGCCGTCTGAATTTGGGTACACAAATTCTATGCTTGCTAAATCATAGCAACCACCCCTTTCCTCAAAAATCCTGCCTACCTCCCGTATATCCGCAACTTACTTGCAAATATCCGCAAGAGTTGCAGATATTACTTCTTATCCTGTCCGAATATGTGTTTGAAGATGTTATTCTGTTTTGTTGCGTTCGATTTGTCGGCATTCTGCATTTCGGCAAGCTGCTCCTCTGCCTGACGCTTTTCTTCCTGCAATTCCGCAATCTGCTTTTCGGCTCTGTTATACTTTTCTGTCATAATAGACAGCTGTTTGTTGAGCCGTTCGATAGTGTCCTCCTGCTCGTCGCTTTTCTTATAGAGCTGATGAATACGGTTATCCTTTTCCTCCAACTTTTTACACTGATCCGAAACCGTAGAAGCAAGCAGCTTCCGACCAAACTCTGTTTCCTTTATTTCGGCTGTAAGCTCCGCTTTTTCCTTGTCGAACTCGCTTTCCATAATCTTGTACAGAGCTTCGGCATCGGAGCATTTCTTCTTGTAATCCTCACATTCCTGCGTAAGAAGGGCAACGGAGTCTGCATATTTCTTGTTTTCCTTTTTGAGATACTCGATAACGGCTTCATAATCGGACTTTTTTGAAGCCATATCCTCACGCTCAGCCTTCAACCTCTCGTTCTCTGAAACCATTTCTTTATTCTTTTTAAATAGATAATAATTACGTTCATCGAGAGCCTTGTAGCTTGCCTTCTTGGGTTTAAGAAGGTTCACCGCAAAAGGATCAAGGTCTGTAACATTTCCCTTATCCTTTGAAATATGACCCTCCAGCTCCGCTGCATATTTTTTGATTTTTGCATATACAGCCTGATGTGAAATTTGAAAGGTTTTGCAAAATTCGCTGATTCTCATTTTTCACTCCCGTTTTGAAGCTGATACCAACACGCATTAAAAACTGTTGATACCAAAACCGTTGATTTTTATAGCCACTGCCGATTTTGGCGTTAATATGGGGCATTTTTTATACCACTTTATTAGCTCTATTTCTGCCCCATATCAGCACCACTTTTCTATTGGCTTCAATTATCCCTGTTTCAATACCAACTTTTCAGCTCCATTTCAGTCTATTTTTATAGCTGATACCAAAACAGCGGGATTTTGAAGTCATACCACCTTGAAAAAAGCAATACCACTTGACGAAAATCTCACATTTCAAGAAAATCATCGTCAACGAAATCTTCATTTTCATCAAAATCGGAATCTGCGGTATTTTCAGAATCATCATTTTTCAGGATTTCATTATCGGCAGCATTTTCGGAATTTGTAATTTCAGCAGAAACGGCTATCTGTTCGGAATCTGCATTTTGAAAAATTGTGCCGATCTCCGCTCTGACGATTTTCCTTATCCCGTCAAGAAGCGTTTTACGATTTTCCTCATTTTCGGAAAAAGAGATAAGTGCAGCCACGATAGTATTTGAATAGCTCATCTCGGAGCCTTTCAGAATGTCATAGGCTTTTCTGTGGTCGGGCTTGTCCAGATTAAGCCTGAGATTTGTTGTCTTTATCATTTGCAGCCTTCCTCAGCTTTCTCTTTGCCTGACATTCATATCCTTTTGCGTTTGCACAAACATCGGTAATGAACGTTGCACCGGGAGGATTAACATTGTGATTGTTCATCACAACTGCTCCGCCGCCTACCACATACAGCTTCATCAACCGGGAATTGTAATCGTACTTGAAAAGGGCATTGAGAATGTTCTTGCAGTATTCCTCGGTACATGACCTCATAACATTTCCATATTCCTGCGGAAGCTCCTGCTCCGTTTTCATAAGAAACTTTTTGATGATGCTTTCGTCAATGTCTTCGTGAAACTTGTTCATAAGAGCATTACGAATTTCTATCACGCATTTCTCCACTCCCAGCTTTTCGGTACGGCAGCTGTCGGTGATGACCTTGTGGTCGATGACCTTCATAATATTCATCGTCCCGTTTCCGATGTCGGCTATCATATTCACTCCGCTCATATCCTTGAGCCTGTCATACACAGCACAATATCCCTGCGGATAAACAGAAACGCCTTCGATATGAACGCTGTACCTCTTATTGTTGTAGATGAACTCCACATTCTCATTCTGCAACATATACTCGGAAAATCTGTCACGCTGCTCCGAATACCACATAAGCGGAAGTCCGACAGCAAGATGAACATTCGCTTCCGTAATTCCCGCAAGTGACAATTCCTTTGCGATTCCGTAAAGTGTAAGGTAGTAATTATCCATATCTGTGGTCTTGTCCGCTGTGAAGGACTTGTGATTTTCACCGATGCAGATGAACTTTCCGTCAAATTCAAGAAGCTCCTTCTTGAAGGGAGGTTCAATGTCATGCACCTTTACGCCCGATGCAGTAACCGTATTGGCGGTTTTGAGATTCCCATAGCCGTGGTCGATGCCGATTATGTATGTGTCGTTATACTTTATCATTTTCATCGTCCTCCTTACTGTCCAGCCAGTCGAAAAACTTATCCCTCTGAATAAACTTCCGACTGCCGATCTTCACAACAGGCACGTCCTCACGATTAAGGATATTGTACGCCATAGTACGGGTGAAGCCCATTGTCTGAATTTCATTTGCCGATAACATCATCGGCAGATTTTCTCTGCTGTTCATTAGCAGCACCTCCATATTCTTTCGTTCGGCTCTTGGGATTTTTCCTCTGAGCTTGTTCCCATTATATATCAAAATTTTCCGAAAACGCCGTTTTGACCTCATTCTTTTTACTTCGAGCAACTCATTAAGCCTATGCGTGCAAATATCATACAAATACGGATAATTCCGTACTATCCGTTGACGAAACGTGCAAAACGTGATATATAGATTCTATAAAATTTTTTTGGAGGATTTCATTTGAATTTTTCCGAAAGGAGCGTATTTGTTATGATAAATCTGTTCGTACTCCTCTTGACTATCTTTATAATTTGGGGTATAATGGAATAAATCGGGTAGCTAAACTGCCCGACAAATCGAAATTTGTAGGAGATTAATAATGGATATCAGGTATATAAATCAGAATGATGATTTGCTTGAAATAAGCAATATATATGAATGTAGTTGGAAATCCGCATATAAGGATATTATTCCGCAGTGTTATCTCGACAGCATTCCTGAAGGTCGCTGGGCGAACAGCATAACTAAAGAAGGAATGAATAATCTCGTTTTGATTGAAAACGGAATTGCAGTAGGCACTGCAAGTTTCTGTAAATCAAGATGGGAACAGCATAGTGACTATGGTGAGATAGTGTCAATATATTTTTTACCCGATTATATGGGAAAAGGTTACGGAAATCATCTTTTAAAAAAATGTATTGAAGAATTAAAAGCCCTTGGTTATGAAAACCTGCTTTTATGGGTTTTAGAAGATAACCTGATAGCAAGAAAGTTTTACGAAAAGAATGGATTTGTTTGTTCTTATGAGTACCTTAACGACAACATTGGAGGTAAAGAATTGCGAGAAGTGATGTACAAATATAAAATGTAAAATTCCAATTTATCGGGGAGTGTGAGCAAATTCTCACGCTCCTTTTTTGCATTTCTATAACCATTACGCCCTTGCGTGCAAACATCATACAAAAACAGATAATTCCGTATTTTCCGTTGACGAAACGTTCAAATCGTGATATAATAAATCTATAAAATTTGTTTGTCGGATTTCATTTGAATTTTTCCGAAAGGGGCGTATTTGTTATGATAGATTTGTTTGAGTGCTGCGGAGAAATTGCTTCGGTAGGCATTATCGTTGACTTTTCCGAGGATACGGAAACATACATTGTCGGTACTCCTGCTGATATTAAGGCTTGGGCATACGGCGGCTGTCCTATGAAAGCTCCAAAGGGACTTATGCGGCACAGCAACAAGGCAGGCAATCTCATTAAGGACATAAACCGCCTTATGAAAGTAAAGTATGAGCTTAACGAAATTATGGAGATAAGCGACAGGCTGTGCAATGCGGACGCATTATGTGACGGGAGCTGCAATACTGTTCTTGAGGAGCTGTCGGAGTATTACGATATGTCCGAATACGCTAATATCGTTAAAAACTATATTATCTATTTTTTATTCAGTAAGTTCAAGCTCCGCCAGCGTGATTTCAATAAAAAAATCGGGTTGTCCGTAAAGGGCAACCACGATCGTGCGGAAAAATATATAGAATTGTTCAAAGCGGATAGTGAGAAAATCTTCCGTCCGTTCATTTCGGCAAGGGCAGCGGATATTTTTGATATAAGAACGGCTATACGGAGCAGTAATGAGGTGCTTGATAGTTCTCTATACAAGGTACACGATGATGACAGGAACATAAGCCTTTATGTGGCAAACGACTCCATTCTCACGTTGCTTGATATTTACTCCGACATTATGTCCGATGCAGGCAGGCTTATCACCAACTGCGAAAACTGCGGACAGCTTATGATTACCAAACGTTCAAATGCTTCGCTTACCTGTGGCAGGACTACTTGCAAGAAAGAGCGTTTATACAAGGCGAATGATGATTACAAAAAACGTGCTATGGCTGATCCGATAAAAGAAGCGTATCTCAATTTCGACAACAAATGCAGGAGCTACCGCAAGAAGCTCTCCGGCTATCCCGACCTTTTGGAGAAATATAACAAGGCGTTTGACGAACGGCGTGAGAAAATTCGGGCTTTCAAGGGCGGTCTGACCGCAGGCAGCAGCACCAAAGATATTGACCGATACAATCAGATGTGCTTTGATGCTTGTCAGGATTTGCAGGATTTTTCCAAACGATTGAAAGCAAGCATTGATAAAAATTGTTGATACCGCTTTTATTCAAGCACTTCGGATGTTATGGATACGCTTAAGAGATTTTGGAAGAGAATATTGTAAGTCAGTGACTTACGAGGTCGGTAGATAATTTTTGCCGATGTGGTTCTATTCATAATTCAAAAATTCTTATGATAATCGAAACACTTTATATAAAAATATTGAGCAATCCGAGAACAAAGCCTATCAATGCTCCCAGATTTATTATCGTGTTAAATTCCTTCTTCATAACGCTCATCACAAGTGCTTCAAGCTCGTCTGAACTCATACCGTTAATCTTTTCTTCGACAATTGAGCCGAGGTCAAGCCAGGTCATAAGCTTTTCCGCACAGCCGGAAACAGCGTTTTTATACAACGACATAACCGCCTGTTTAAGCTGATCTCTGTCCATGCCGAAGCTATCCAGAATATCGGCAAGCGGCTTTTCTCCTGCGCTTGAAAACTTTTCCGAAACATAAGGTGCAATGTATTCTTCTCCATGTTCGCCTATGTAGGTCTGTATCTCCGTTCCGACCGGTTCAAGAACGACCTGAAGCAGTTCATCCGTCATAAACATTTGTATCATAGGGTTATTAAGCTTTTCCATTATAATGCCGGGAGCCTTTTCAATTATGATTCCGGAAATATCAACCTGAGAAATAGCTTCTGCTATGAATTTTGCAATGCTTTTTGAAACAACTTCTTTTTTGCTTTCGATATCTTCCTGATTTATGTCTGTAACCCCTTCCAAAACATAATTCATCGGCAGCGAAAGCTTACCCAACACCATATTGGCTATCTTTTCCGCAAGCTCGTCACTTGTTAGCCTTTTTTCAATATCCTCACGGGTGATAAGATTATTTCCAACAGCGTTTCCGACAGATTTTGCAAGTCTTGATTTGCCCTTTGGAATTGCGCCGGGAGTGAAAGGCAGAGTATGTCCGACCAGCTTTATCTCATTTTTCGGGTGGAAAAGCATTTTTACCGCAATAAAATTTGTGAAGTATCCTATTGCCGAACCTATAAGCGGTCCGGCTATGTATTTTAATATCATTTTTATCCTTCCTTCTTCTTCATAACGCTCATATATGCAGGCCTTATTATCTTATCGGTGCATACTATCTCCTCAATGCGGTGTGCGCTCCAACCGACTATCCTTGCAACTGCAAATATTGCTGTATAAAGCTCCTTCGGTATACCGAGCATATCATATATAAAACCGCTGTAAAAATCAACATTCGGGCAAACACTGTTATGTTTTCTGTTCATAATGATCTGCGGAGCAAGCTTTTCTACCTGTTCATACAGACGGAACTCGTTCGTCCTGCACTTTTCTGCGGCAAGCTGTTCTACATAGCTTTTAAGTACCTTTTCTCTCGGGTCGGAAAGCGTATATACAGCGTGTCCCATTCCGTAGATAAGTCCCTTGCGGTCAAAGGTCTCCTTGTCGAGTAGTTTTTCAAGATATGCGGCAATTTCTTCGTCGTCCTCAACGTCATTTATCTGCTCCGAGATATCCGCCATCATATCCATTACTTTGATATTTGCACCGCCATGCTTCGGACCCTTCAGCGAACACATTGCCGCTGCAATGGTGGAATATGTATCCGAACCAGACGAGGTAACCACTCTTGTGGTAAAGGTGGAGTTATTGCCTCCGCCATGCTCCATGTGAAGTATCAGAGCAGTATCGAGAACCTTTGCTTCTGTCTTTGTGTACTTCTTATCGAGGCGTAGCATTGTCAGTATGTTTTCGGCAGGAGATAAATCGGAGTCGGGATAGTGGATATACATACTCTCAAGATTCTGATAATAATTATATGCGTTATATGCATATACCGCAAGGGTCGGAAATTGACTTATGAGCTGAAGGCACTGACTAATATTATTTTCAAGAGATGCATTTTTCAGATCCTTGTCATAAGACGCAAGCGTAAGAATACTTCTTGTCATAGTATTCATAATGTCATCGGTCGGTGCTTTCATTATAACATCACGGGTAAAGTTTGTCGGGAGCGCCATAAGCGTTCCGATAACGGAGTGAAAATCGGCAAACTGCTTTTCATCCGGCATTTCGCCCACAAGCAGAAGATATGCGATCTTTTCATATCCCATCTCATCTTCACCGAGCCTGCCGATAAGGTCTTCAACACGGTATCCACGATACCACAGCTCACCGTCACACGGCTCCTTTACGCCGTTTTTTCTGTCAAATGACTTTATAAGAGAAATGTTGGTAAGTCCCGTAAGAACACCGTTTCCTTTTTCGTCACGAAGCCCTTGATTGATGTCATATTCATCATAAAGCCTTCGGTCGATAAAGTCATTTTCACGGCAGGAACGTTCAAGCTCATTCATATATTCATTCATCTGTTTCATTGTTATCCTCCATCTGTTCCAGTTCAGTTCTCATTACCGAATCGAATTCCTTCATAAGCTGAAGAAGTTGCACGATTTTATCCTTGCCGAATTTTTGAAGCACTCTTGAATAGAAATCCCTCAGCTTATTGTCGGTTTCCTCAAACACGCTCTTCCCGTGGTCGGTTATGGTCACATATGTGCCGTCCTTTCCGTCCCCGTCATGATTCCAGCTGACAAGGTTTTTGCCGTTCATCTCTCTGATAAGCTTTGAGGTCTTTCTGATGGGAAGGTTGAGCTTTTCCGATATCTCGCTGAGATAGATCCTGCCCGAATAGATAGAATTACTTTCAATATGCTCACACATATAATGAAGTGCTATGTATTCTGCAATATTAATGTCCTTGAGCACAAATTTTGCATCGTCCTTTGATAACATATACCGTCTGTATGTTATTTCGTGTGCGATCTCCTTCATCGGTTCAATTTTTTCAGTCAAAATTATCGTTCCTTTCTGTAATTTGATTTTATACTGTTCGTTTTTAAACTATTGTGGTAAGAATATAAGCACCTCTCAGATGCTTTACATCATAAAGTGCTCAATATTTTTGCATATCTTGCGGAAAGTTTTTTGAAATGATGCGATCTCTTCATCGGTCAGTCCGTAGTAAAGCTCGTTCTTGATATCCTTCCATACATTTTCTATATCAGCCGCCGCCTCTTTTCCCTTGTCTGTAAGGCTGAAATGCATATATCTGCGGTCGCTTTTATCCTGTGTGGAGTTGATATATCCTCTTTCAATAAGACCGTATACCGTTGCGGAGATATGCCCCTTGTTTGCATTAAGAAAATCGGAAATATTTACTAGCGAATCTTCCTCTCTACATATTGACAGATAGTATATTACTTCAAATTCTGCACGCTTCATATCGTAATGCTTTCTCAGCAATGCAAACTTTGAATCGGAATACTTTCGGAATTCGCCGCCTTTCAGTACTACCTCCAACGGTTTCTGAACCATGATTATCACCTCATTTTTGGGTTATGATTAATACAAAGGTTTGTTTTTAAACTATTATACCACATTATTCCCCACTTGTCAAGAGCTATTTCTTTTTTCGGAAGTTTTTGATACCGTAATTCAATTCTTTTCCTGAATACCCTGTATATCATTGTATCATTTCAAAAATGTTTTTTACACATTCAAAACAGGTGTTATGTTTTTGTTTTAAAAATCAGTCACTCCTTTGCAATTCAGAAAGAGCCAAAATGCTGACAGCCAATGAGATAAGAAAAATTCTGTAATCAAAAAATTCTTCTTGAAAAAAATAAATGTATGTGATATAATACGAATAATATGCGGTCAATTGACAGGCAGAGCGTATTGTATATATTCATCACCTGTACAAGCACATCGCAAACACTTATTTCAAAAAGGCAGGAGAATTTCTATGATTTACACAAACCCCGTATTAAAAGGCTTTTACCCCGACCCCAGCGTATGCAGAGCAAACGGAAAGTATTACATGGTTTGCAGATCGTTTCAGTATTTCCCCGGTGTTCCCCTTTTTGAGATATCCTGCGTGCATTTTTCATTGCTCACCCCGAGCAATGTCCGGTATCATTTGAGCCTGTCCCCGGTGAAATAACTGACGGTATTCCGACATTCACGTTTTCTAATGTTGATGAACATTATCAGATAAAAATCGTGGGAGATACCAACGTGCTTGGATATTCGATTTCACAGCACGGCAGACAGCCGGCATTATGGACGCATCAATACGGCAAAGGACGTGTCATAGGCATAACTCCGGGACACACTTACGAAAATCTCGGTCAGCCCGAATACCTGAAACTGCTTATAAGATGTGCGGAATATTGTGCTAAATAAATGTATGGGATTTTTATTTTGTGAAAATGAGGTGTTGAAATGACCGAAAAAGAAAAGCGTGACCGGGGCTTTCTGTATAACGCCAATTATGACGAGGAAATCCTTAACGAAATAAACAGGTGCAACGATTTATGCCACGAATTCAATCAGATAAAACCCTCTGACCGTGAGTCGCAAAGTGCTGTCTTAAAGCAGATATTCTTTAAAATGGGTAAGAATGTTGTCGTAAACACTCCGTTTTGGTGCGATTTTGGATATAACACGACGGTAGGCGATTATTTCTTTGCAAATCATAACTGCCAAATTCTTGACGGCGGAAAGGTGACATTTGGCAACAATGTTTTTATTGCTCCGAATTGTCTATTCACAACCGCCGAACACGCAATTGATGCAAAACAGCGCAACGAGGGCTTGGAAGTGGCTTTACCTATCACCGTCGGCAACAGCGTGTGGTTCGGTGCAGGCGTAATTGTTCTGGGCGGAGTGACTATCGGTGATAATACCGTAATTGCCGCAGGAAGCGTTGTCACAAAGGATATTCCCTCAAATGTAATTGCTGCTGGATCTTCCCTGCCGTGTACTGAGAAAAATAACCGAAGCAGACAAAAACAAATATCCGCATTATACGGGCAATTAACTTTTCATCATAAACTCAAAGTCAAACTTAGGAGGATAACTATATCCGAACACATCTTTCTTCACAAATGTGTTCGGATTATGAGGAAATGGCTCCCTTGGTCATATCCTAAAAATGCAGATGAGCACCACAACACCTGTGATGCTCATCTACTTAAACAACGTAAAATCGCCCTTTTCTTGTAAGCTCCTCTTGTTGTGTCGGGATTGCCCGTAAACAGCGACGAACCGTTATGTACCTCAACGATACGGGTGCCGAGAGGAGTGTCCGTTTTCATCTTGCTGATATTGTTTGCAAGGAAAAGCA
>OGDY01003022.1_pt1 | contig 14090 bp, 10 predicted proteins | sample 1570341 | NCBI WGS metagenome assembly OGDY01 (sample SAMEA2581972, study PRJEB24529) | metagenome | biome: Human gut stool | place: China | collected 2011 | reverse complement strand
ACCATGCTTTTCAGATTTTGGGTGTTTCCCGACTGCACATTTCTTGACATTTCCAGGTATACCGGATGAGGTAGTAATGCTCGTTGTCTTCTTTGGCAAAGCTGGCGTCCTTGCAGACCACGATGGACTCGCCGGTGTCGATGTCCTTGAGCACCCGGACAACGAAGATGGGCTTTCCGTCGTATCGCGTGTAAAACCCGGCAAATACCCGTTTGAGTGCCATAAGAAAGCCCTCCTTCCGCTGATTTTCTTACAGTATAGCACAGATTTCGGCGGAGAGAAAGAGCGGCGTTGGGACGGAGAAAACTGGGATTTGAGAGAATAGCAAGCACAGCCGCTGTCCGGACACGCGGCGATTTTGGGATAATCCCAAACCCTTGTGATGTTGACGCCGAGCGGAAAATGAGAAGTAAAACTGCTGCCAAGATACACGAACGATCTATGCGTAAGAGTCTTGCATGCAAGCTGTTTTTGAAATTAGAGAGTTTCGCAACACGATGCGAAGCTCTCTTGCCTTATGATCGGGAAAGATGTATAATTAAAACGATATTTGTGGCCGGAGGTCGAACGGAAATGGCTATTTCGTATAATAAGCTCTGGAAACTGCTCGTTGATAAAAAGATGAGTAAGGCCGATCTACGCAAAGCGGCAGGCATCGCGCCGAACACCATGACACGGCTGCGGCGGGACGAGGAAGTTACGTTGTCTGTGCTTAATAAAATTTGTTCTACTTTGGATGTGGATATTGGAGATATTATGGAATTTCTGCCAGACCCCTTGGAGTAAGAATTGCCCACTTTATCGAACACTGAAAGTTTTATAATGAAATCAATACGGCCCAAATAAACGTGGTTTGTTTATGATGTACTTGCATCTTCCCGTAAATGCCTAAAGATGTCGGCGCTTACTCGGAAACAACACTTGATAGATACGGAGCGCAAAAACATGTTTTTAACAACCAAAGAAATTGCTGCAAAGTGGAACGTAACAGAGACGTGGGTAGCTGTTCTCTGTAAACAAGGACGAATTTCTGGTGCCTCGAGAAAGAGAAATAGATGGATGATTCCTGCTAATGCAATTAAACCAGAGGATGCACGCACAAGTAGGCAGGCTGAATCGGCAGCACGATTTAAATTTGTGGATTTATTTGCAGGTATTGGCGGGTTTCATCAGGCGATGCGTTACCTTGGCGGGGAATGCGTGATGGCTTCTGAGATCAACCAAGAATGCGTAAAAACATACAAATTGAATTTTAAAACGTCTGAAAAAGAAATACGTGGTGATGTCAGGAAGATTGATCCCACAAGTATCCCGCCATTTGATGTACTTTGCGCCGGCTTTCCTTGTCAGCCCTTCAGTAAAGCAGGTGCCCAGCAGGGGTTCCAAGATGAAAAACGTGGCAATCTTTTCTATACAATTATGGACATTCTCGATGCACACCCAGAAGTGAAATTTGTCATCCTGGAAAATGTAAGAAATTTGGCAGATAAGTCCGAAAACTGGGACATCATTACATCCGAATTGATGAAGCGAAATTTTTATATTACCAAAGAGCCTGTCATTCTTTCACCATCGGACTTTGGTATTCCTCAGATCCGTGAACGTGTCTATATTCTAGGTATTCGAAAAGATATTCGCAACGAAACAATTCTTTCAAATGGGTTTATTCACTTTGACGATCTGGATTTGGAAAAGCATATGCGCTCCTGTAAAATGGGAGATGCATGGAGTATTCTTGAAGATAATGTAGACGATTCTTATATCGTTACACCGGAGCAAGAGAGAATAATTCTTGCCTGGGATGAGTTTCGTAGAGGAACAAACATCAAAGTGATCGGATTTCCAATTTGGTTAGATAGCTTTGGCATTGGAATTGACGATGACAAAGTGGTTTTCAATTCACAAGGATATGATGATATGCCAAAATGGAAACAACGTTTTCTCGAAAACAATCGCAAATTCTATTTAGAACACAGGGAGTATATTGATGAATGGGTTGAAAAATATGACATGACTAGCAAAATCAAACTCTTCAAGAAATTTGAATGGAATTGCGGAACGGATGTTGATGATATTAAGAATTGCCTTATCCAGATTCGTCAGTCCGGTATTCGTGCAAAGCGGCCCACATATTATCCGTCATTAGTTGCAATTGTTAATACGCCAATTATTTGGGATGTTAAGAAGAAGCATTTTCGAAAAATTACTCCTCGTGAAGCGGCCAATTTGCAGAGTTTTCATGCCAGTTATAAGTTCCGAGGAACTGATGCAACCATCTATAAGCAGCTGGGGAATTCTGTTAACGTACGCATATTAAAACTTCTCGGAGAAAGTCTGTTTTCGTTAGCAAACGAGGGATGGGATGGTGAACAAAATGACAAAGAAATTTAATTTCTTGGAATTTTTTTCTAAACAAGATAAGTTGTCCATTATAAATGAAGATACATATGAACTTAATATTCAGCCGGCTGCAAGTATTCTCAACGTTTTTTCACGGTTAAGTTATAAGGCATGGTATGCTATTGCTGAGTTTGTTGATAATTCGACTCAGTCTTATTTGTCACATGAAGGCGAAATGAAAGCCATTCCGGATTTTGAAAAACTTGTAGTTAAAGTGAGGTATGATGCGACTACTAATTCGTTGACAATTACAGACAATGCATATGGCATGGAAATCGATAGGTTTAGAGACGCAATTATATTAGATGCCAAAAACGATGAACAGATTGGCCGAAACGAGTTTGGTATGGGTCTAAAGACAGCTGCGTCTTGGTTTGGCAATATTTGGACTGTAATCAGTACCCAATACGGATCCGTTAATAAATTCAGTGCAACAGTCGACATTCCGGCTCTTAAAGCAGACGGCCTAAACAGCATAAAGATCGCAAGAGAAACTGTAGATCCCGGCACTCATGGAACTACCATTATTATCGAAGAAATAACAAAGAAAATAACTGCCCCCCGCACCAAACGTAAAATTGTTGATTTGTTGTCTAGTATGTATCGTCGTGATATTAATGAAAAGAATATTGAAATCTGGTTTGGCGATGAGATGATTGCTTTTGATGAGTATCCAGTTCTTCGAAATTTTAGAGGAAAGCAATGGAAAAAGCCACTTGATTTTGATGTGAATTTTGAAGGGACTGTATATAAAGTAACTGGTTTTGTAGCCATTATGAACCCTGGTAGCTTTCCAAATGCCGGCTTTGCACTTTTTCGACAAAATCGAGTTATCATTGGTGGTTCAGACGCAAACTACAAGCCCTCTCGTATTTTCGGTCAGGCCCAAAGCCAAATTTCTTTGAAGTTGTTTGGCGAACTAAATATGGATGATTTCCCTGTAAATCAAGCAAAAGATGGCTTTGTCTGGGATGATGGGCTTGAAGATGCGTTTATTGAGGCGCTTAAATCTAACATTCAAGAGTATATCCGAATTGCGGAAATTTCCAAAAAGCAGCGAGAGGAAGAAGAACAGTATTCCCCTGAAAAATCTTCCCAATTGCAAAGCCAAGTTGCACCTGCTGTGAGTAATATGGCGCTGGAAGCCGCGCAACGTTCTGACAACACAGAAACAGTTTTCACAGAATCGAGTGAGGACGAACCTACTGCTGAAGTTCAGGAATATATCGAAACTGTTTTAAGCCTTCCAACTGAGGAAATGCTGATCAGTACCAGCCGCTCTTATGAAATTTCATTGAACTCGATTACCAAAATTGCTGTTTCTGTACAATGGGCTACTGGGAACAACGACTATTAGATCGACTACCATGACGAAGAAAATGGTGGAATTTCTGTGCTGATAAATATTGATCATCCGTTTTTCATGCCCTATTCAAAAGATGAGGAATTCAAGAAGGTGCTCGAGAAATTTGTTCTAGCATTTGTTGTTGCGGAAAGACAAGCTAAACTTACTGCAGACAAAGATGGATATATCCTTGCTTCAACGATTAAGAATAATATGAATCGATATTTATCAAGAATGTCGGAGGAATAAAACATGGAGCAGTACCAGTACACAAGTGAATATTCAGAGATGCCGGTGATTAAACAGGATAGATACTTTTCTAAAATTCACGCTAAACATCAGGCTGCTTATGGGGATTTTGGCGCTGTAAATATTCGTGATAATATCGTATCGACTTTTAGAGAAGCGTTGATTCAAGAACGTAATCCAAGCGTTAGTAATAATGTTTTACTTGTTGGTAAAGTGCAATCTGGTAAAACTTCAAACCTTGAATTGTTTACAGCCTTAGCATTCGACAATGGATTTAACTTAGTTGTCATATATGGTGGATATGATAGCACCTTGTTGGGCCAAACCACGAATCGTTTTAGAAAAACTTTTGATATTCCGAGTGAAACAGATTATTCGGACTCTTCGCCAGTTATATTTTCTTCTGATGATAGTAAACAATTATTATCAGTTGATAACGAGATTTTTGAAGATTTATTGGCGGCGAATAAACCAGTGTTTCTAATTTCAATGAAACGTCCAGCTGCCATGGCAAAGGTAAATGATCTTCTTCAGAGAATTGATAAGTCAAAATTGAGGGCTTTCATTATTGACGATGAGGGTGATCAGGCAAGCCTGAACACGAAGAAAAATAAAGCAACAGATGCATCAGCTACGTATGCAGAGATTGTAAGAATGAAGAAGCAACTAGGCGATCCTCTATACTTATCCGTTACTGCAACACCTCAGGCTATTATTTTTTTGGATGAATATAGTGAATTACGTCCTGATGCAATTCGATTAATAGAGCCTGGAAAGGGGTACTGTGGAGCGGAATCGTACCATTTGTTTGATTCGAATTCGATCGAAATTATTTCGGATGAGGATCAGCAGGAATTAACTAACGGAAAAATGCCAGGCACGCTCCGTGCTGCAATTTGCCACTATATTATTTCTAGTGCAATTATGTGTAAGCGCGGAAAAAACATGAGTGATATGATTATTCACTCTCATCGAAATGTTTCCAACCATAGTGCTATCTATCAGTGTGTAGATGCATTTGTCCAAGCATTCAAAGATGATATTATGTACAATAATTTGGATGCCCTGAAGACTCGATTTGAAGAACTGGAAAAATGCTATATCCGGTACTTTTCGAAAGATGTTCGTAACAGGTACGAGTTAGATTCTCTAAAGACAATTATTTGCAAAGAAGTAGTAAGTAGAATTTATATTATTCTTAAAAACTCAGCTGGGCAAGTAACGCAGGCGACAGAATCTCTTAGAAAACATAAGATTTACATAGGAGGCGACTTGTTGCAACGAGGAGTAACTTTCCCTAATCTGGTTACGACCTATTTTTCTAGATGGGCAAATGATGGTGGAAACATGGATACAAATTTGCAAAGAGCTCGTTGGTTTGGATATCGAGAAAAGTATATTGACCTATGCAAGATATTTACCACCGAGAATATTTCGCGCGAATTTACAACGCTTTCAGAGATGGAAGCCGACTTGTGGGAACAGTTTTATTCAGTGCAATCCGGGGAGATGAAAATCGACGAGTTACTTATTCGTGCAGATAATACTAAACAGCGTCCCACGCGGAAAAATGTTGCAACGTATAAAACTGTAACATTTAAAAACAAATGGCTTACCCAAAGAGTAGGCGTCTTTGATCAAATCCAGTTAAAAGCGAACAATGAGACAGTCGAAAACTTTGTTAATGGACTGACGCTTTATGAAATGAGTACTGGTCGAAGAGATAGCGCAATGAGTGCAGAATACTCTGTAGTTGATACTCAAATCATGCAGGATCTCATTGAACAAATTCAGACTGTGTTTGATCTCGAACCTTTTGAGAAGCAGCCTTTGAAAGAACTGCTTGTGGGTGCAGGAAGAATCCCTGTAATTATTATGAAGGGTTACCATACTGAAGGGCGAGAAAGAAGTTTCTATCAGGACAATAAAATATATGCACTGTTGCAAGGTGCCGACAATAAGGACAAAGATAAAGCTGTCTTCTTGGGTGATAGCTTTGTAATTATGGACAAGGCCAAAGTAAACATTCAAATACATAAAATTGTGCCGAAACGTCAAACCGAGGGCGGTGTTGTAGTTATGCCCGAATACACTCAATATATGTTTGCAATATATGTGCCGAAGGAAAAGAAATACTTTACAAAGGGGTGATAGCAATATGTCAATAGAAGAGATTGTATCAACTTTTAAGCAACTACCAATAGATGCAAGTCTCTATTTGATTCTTGCTTTATCTAGTTGTTCTGGAGTGTTTTCTGATAATGGCCGTATTGCATTTCTAGTTCAAAACAAAGAAGACTTACCCTTTGAGTGCATCGAAACTGAGTATTTATCTTTGAAGACTAATGTACGTATCCATGCTGTTCAGAATACGCAGACATTTAAAGATGATTATTATAACGTTATTGCCTTTAAAGGGACTATCGATGATGTAAATCTTGAAGCATTTCTAAAATTATGCATTGTATATTCCAATAACCTCGGCGAACTGCGGTTTAAAGAATTTTTTTATTCGCTGATTTCTTTATTTCAATTGCCGGCAGAACAACAGTTTAAAAATGCTTTGGGGTTGTTCGGAGAACTTAAATTCATGCAATACATATGGGCTACATTCGAAAAAGACATTTCGCCTCATTGGCACAAGTCCGGAAGTCTATCAAAATATGATTTTACTCTGAATAGAATAAATTTCGAAGTAAAAAGTTCTCTGTCCACCGAAATGGTTGTTGCGATTAAGCATGCACAAATATTTAATGAACATATTTGTTATTTAATTGTTGTGCGTTGTGAGAAGTGTGATGATGGTGAGACTATCGAGGATCTAATAAGCCAATTTGTAGATATACCCAACGCATTCAAAAATCTGAATTATAGTGTAAATCTGCAGAAAGAACTCAAGCGGATATCTGCTGTTGATGCAAACACATTAAGGCTTAATATCATAGGAATTGATGTTTTTGATGCTGCAGAAGTAAATCCTTTTGAAGAACTACCTTGTAATATTGCGCATTTAACCTATGAGTTGGATCTCGTAGACAAACCTACAGTATCCGAGGAACAACTCGACACAGTGCTTTTGAAAGATTGCTAAACCTATAAATATACATTACGGGAGGCTCTCTATGACGTTTGTATTGGAGAAACTCGATGACATGAAAGTCATCTATGAAACTGCAAAGAAAGTGTATAAACGTGAACTCGCTGTATCTGCGGCAGTTAAAGAGTTGTCCCCCAAAACAGTTGCAAAAGAGTCTTCCTTGCAAATGTATTTCAATATCTACTCCTGCATGCGCAGCGGTAAAACGTATAAAATGGGGACAAGCGAAGCGTTCACTCAATTTTTACTAGAGCAGATTTTACAAGATGAGGGCGAGAAAGCTTTTAAGTTGGCTTTGACTGCAGTAAAAGGAAATGCAGTATATCGCAAAAGCAAGAACAACGCACAACCCGGTCTGCAACGTGCTTGCATAAATGCTATCAAAAAAAGCGGACTAAGCATTGACTATACCTCCATACCTGTAAGCGATTTAACCGAGTCCACGAGAATATCCATATTGACCAGTGACCTAGACAAGTTGAAAGCGAGCATTAACCTTCCAAATGCCGGCTATGCTAAAACCATTATGGAAATGCTTGAAGAGCATCAAGTATTAACGGAGGAAGAAATATCGCTACTTACAGACCGAGCATATTGTAGTCAGAACTTTAGCTCCTCTTTTCCAATGCTCAAGGCAATAGAGCCAAATTTAACAGTCGAGGAACAGATTAAAGATTCTTATGGCAGAAACAGATACTATGGATCCACTTATACGCTTCTGGGTAGACAATTTGTTTTTACAAGTCAACTCTATGGATTAGGTAATAGCCCTACAACACGAGATAATAGAGCACCGTTCCTTAAATGGTTACTAGATCGTTTTGCTACTGCAGAGGTTACAATAGAAACCGATAAGATATCGACTGAAGGGGGTGAGGAAGAAGTGACAATCAAGGAAAAGGTGGATGCGATCAAAAGCTATATTGCTGCCAGAGGATTTAATTATGAAGGGGATTTGATTGAAAATTTCTATCTCAGCCTCAAGTCCAAGCCCTTTGTAATCCTGGCTGGAACTTCCGGTACTGGCAAAACCCGTTTGGTAAAGTTATTTGCAGAAGCTATTGGAGCCAAGATGCAGCTGGTGCCTGTGCGCCCCGATTGGTCAGATTCCTCGGACCTATTTGGTCACAATGATCTTTCTGGTAAATTCCACCCTGGTGCTATTATTGACTTTATTAAGCAGGCAGAATGGGACAAATCTACTCCTCACTTTCTTTGTCTTGATGAAATGAACCTTGCACGCGTGGAGTATTATCTTAGCGATTTCCTGTCCATTATCGAGACTCGTGATCGAAAAGAAAATGGCGCTATTGAAACAGATGCGTTGATTGATGCCTCCTATTTCCAGTCTCAATCTGCGCGGGAGAAATACGGAAAAGTTTACATTCCCGAGAACCTGTATGTTATCGGCACCGTTAACATGGATGAAACCACGTTTCCATTCAGCAAAAAAGTGCTAGACCGCGCTAACACTATTGAGTTTTCTTTTGTGAATCTGCTGTCGAGAGTTGCTGTCGATGGACAAGTTGCAGCACAAAAACTGGACAACAGTTTCCTTAAGACTGATTATTTGTATCTGCAAGAATGTGACGACGAGGATTTTATTGATACGATTTGCTTCAACCTTGAAGAACTGAATCAAATCCTTGTAAAGGCAAATTTATATGTTGGCTATCGTGTGCGCGATGAGATTTCTTTCTACATGATGAGCAACAAGAAAGCAAAGTTGCTTGATTTTGATGTTGCGTTTGACCATGAAATCATGCAAAAGATCTTTCCACGAATTCAGGGAAGCAGTGTTGCTATCAAGAATGTGCTATCTGAATTGTTTGCCAAATGTGCAGGTGATTATTCTGGTTTTGCTGGCGCAACCGCATACGAGCAGATGAATTCTTATTTGGAATCCAAAACATGTAAATACCCCAATAGTGCTAAAAAAATTGCCTTCATGATGAGGAGATACGAAGAAGATGGATTTACTTCCTACTGGCTCTAATAAACTGTTAGAGATTCAAACAGGAAATATCTACGTCGTTATCAAAAGCAAAAATTCCAGTCCAAATTTGACGAACAAAAGCATCCTGCAGCAACCCTCAGAGTTGAGAGTTACCGGTTTGGATGTAAGAAGCGTCAAAATATCCGGAGAGGAAAAAGTTGCAATCGGTAACGGTGCTATTGGTGCATCTTTTTATACCATTCGCACGGTTCCTTTATTCTTTGAGCAAACAGATTATGAGATCATTGTCAAGAGTATAGATGGTAAGTCGGTGTCTCTTTGGCATGAGAATTATAGCGTTCGTGATAAGATCAGCCCTGTTACGGATTCTGATGATTTGATCAGTGGTATTGTCAATTTTGGTAATAGTGTAGGCTTTTCGGACTTTGAGATTTCCTATGATGGAAAGAAGAGCCTTGTTGTCCGAATTGAAGTGTTTCCATCTAAAATTTCCTATAAGGAAGATTATCAGGATATGCTGCAGGATATCTATAATGAGATCGCCGGCGCAGTTTTGGATTTCATGAAGAATACCTATCGGGAGTTTTCCATTGGTTCAACGCAAAACACTATCCCTGCACTGTTTTTTGAAATCATTAAGCAGGTCTTTGATAAGTTCCAAAATGCGGCCAAGACGATTATTTCCTCACCGCATCACGTATTATATGTTGAGCACCCGGTTGTTCCTGCTCACAAAGTCAAAAAGATCGATAATCATACAATTAAATGGCTACAAACGCATCCTCAGTATGTGATTCCTATGCATGCCAGTTATTCCGCCTTTAAGGCCCCGACAGTCAAAAAACGAATTACATATAACACTATAGAAAATCAATTCGCCAAGTTTATACTGAAATCCACCATAAAGAAACTGAAAGATTTTAGGGCTCGCTATACCCGTTCCACACGCAAATCGGAACAGAGCGTCCTCGATAGAGTGGACACTATAACGATTGGTCTTAATAAGTATGTCAACATGTCTTTCTTGCGAGATGTAGATGATTACAAAGCTACCCAAAGCACGTCTTTGGTGTTTGAGATGGCCCCTGGATACCGAGAACTGTACAAATATTACCTGATGATGCAGCGAGGGTTATCTGTACATGGCGATGTATTTAGAATGTCTCTAAAAGATACCGATCAACTCTATGAGTACTGGTGCTTCATCAAATTAGTAACACTGTTGAAACACAATTATCAGTTACTTTCTTCCGATATCATTAAAGTAGACAATACCGGTGTGACGATCAGTCTGGTAAAGGGAAAGAAATCTGAGGTTAAATTCTATAGCCCTAGGGGCGGAATGATTACGCTTTCCTATAACCCCGGAGAACAAAATACTCAGACGGTTAACCAAAAACCGGACAATGTGCTTACATTGGAAAAGCATGGAGCAAGTGTTCCGTATAAATACATATTCGACGCAAAGTACCGTATAGAAAGCAATCCAGAAGATCCTTTCTATCCAGATTGCAGACCCGGGCCGAAAGTTAGCGACATTAACACCATGCACCGCTATCGTGACTCTATAGTTTATGAAAACACCATGCCTTCTCGCTTTGTGTTTGAGAAGACGATGTTTGGCGCATATGTTTTGTTCCCGTACGATGATCCGGATGGCGAATATAAGAATCATCGTTTCTACAAAAGCATTGAGACTGTTAACATCGGTGGCTTACCATTCCTTCCTGGAACGACAGAACTCCTGGAAAACTTTTTGGCAGAATTGATTGCCGATTCTCCTGAATCTGCTTTTGAAAGAGCATCCTTGCCACGCGGAATTGAAGAGAAGTTAGCGAAAGTTGACTGGAGCGTTCTCGATGTTATGGTTGGTACGGTACGCACTGAGGAACAGCTAAATTTCAACATAAAAAAGCGTGGATACTATGCTCCAGTTCGTTTTATTTCCGAAGATCAATTACCAGTTAGGTATGTTGCACTTCATGAAGAAAACATCGGCAACGAGCCCGGAATCAAACGATATGGTGAGGTACTTACAACGCAGAAACTCCCCCGTAGCAAAATTCCTGTAACTATGCGCAAAGGGGCTAATCCAAACGAACAGTACTATTATTTCACCGTTCGCGAATGGATTGATTTGCCTAAAACGATTGCAATTCAAGACAGTTTTAGAGGCAAGCCACAGTTTACCAATAAGTTCTTGCTTGATCACTGCAATAAATCTTATCAGTTGTTTGCAATTTCCTCTGAAGAGGAATATCGTCTGATGAGTGAGATCAATAGAGCGTTTAAGAATCTAGATGCGTCCACTGCAGAGAATTCCACTGTCTATCATATAAACGAACAGCACTCTGTTATTGTGGCGGATGGCTTCTTTACGATTGCAAATGCCAGTGGTGATATCCTCGATCGCATTGCAATTAATGACTTCTCGAACAGCCCGCGTGTAGGCTTTAAAAGAATAATGAACACTATAATATTCGACTCTGGCAATTGAGAAGAGCAATGAATAGTGGCATTGAATCCATGCATTTGAATGGACAACGGGAGCCGGCGAGCAATCTTGCAATATAGGGACAACTGTGATATTTCTGTTCAGTTATAATATGAAACTGTATTGTAATTGACTCATTGCAGTCACAGTAGTCGGGGATGCATAAATAACTGCATATCCGTCAGATGATGAACAGAAAATATTTTCGAGCAATTAATAAATAATAGCGTATCGCCAACATATCGGTTACATAGTAGATAAGAACCAAAAACACACCGCGCCCAATTATACCCTTGATTTCGAGGGTATAATAGGGTATAATTCTGCATAGAATAGTATCTCACAGGAGGTGCGCTATGGAATTATCCGATATGCAGGCACGGGTGACAGAGTTGGAGCAGCAGATTTCAAATCTACCTGCCGGTTCTGTTACGAAGAAAACCGTCAGCGGCAAGGACTATTTCTACCATCGTTGGACAGAAAACAAGAAGCGGCGGGAGAAGTATATTCCTGCTGATGAATTGGAGAATTTCCGTGCTCAGATCGAGCGGCGGAAGGCACTGGAGCAGGAGCTGAAGGCGCTGAAAAAGCAGCTGCCCAAGGCGAAATCTGCGAACCCTTCTGCGTTTACCACCAATGTCCGCACCGGCGAGGCGCTGCGTTCCTTTGCGGCTTCTGTTCGCAGCTATCGCAGGCGCGAGTGCTTCCGGCAGCTGCACGACTTTGTCTACGGCGAGCCGCAGGACAAGGTATTCATCCTTTACGGCCTGCGCCGGACGGGGAAAACCACCATGATCCGCCAGATTTTTGCGGAGATGAACGACGCAGAGCTTGCCAAGGCAGCGTTCATTCAGATCACCGCAAAAGACACGCTGGCAGACATGAACCGCGACCTCAAGGCATTGGAAGCGCAGGGCTTTCGCTATGTGTTCCTCGACGAAGTGACGCTGATGGAGGATTTCATCGAGGGCGCGGCGCTGTTTTCTGATGTGTTCGCGGCCTGCGGCATGAAGATCGTGCTCTCCGGCACGGACTCGCTGGGCTTTCTCTTTACCGAGGACGAGCAGCTTTACGACCGCTGCATCCTGCTGCACACCACATTCATCCCTTACCGTGAATTTGAATCTGTCCTCGGCATCCACGGCATCGATGAGTATATCCGCTACGGCGGCACCATGAGTCTCGGCGGCGTCCACTACAACGAGACCTCCACGTTTGCCAGCAAGGAAAGCACCGACGAATATGTGGACACCGCCATTGCCCGCAACATCCAGCACTCTCTGCGCTGCTATCAGTACGAGGGGCACTTCCGCCATCTGCGGGATTTATACGAGAAGGGCGAGCTGACCAGCGCCATCAACCGGGTGGTGGAGGACATCAACCACCGCTTCACGCTGGAGGTGCTGTCGCAGGATTGGAAGTCCCACGACCTTGGTATTTCCGCCAGCAATCTGCGCCGGGATCGGAAGAACCCGACGGACATCCTCGACCGCATCGACCTTGCGCTTGTCACAGACAGCCTGCGGAAGCTGCTGGAGATCCGCAACAGGGCAGAGCAGACCGTGGCGCTGGATGATGTTCACGCGGCGGAGATCAAGGAGTATCTGGACTTGCTGGACTTAACGCGGGAGGTCGACGTGTTGCACCTGCCGGATGTCAGCACGAAGTCCGGACGCACGGTGATCGCGCAGCCGGGACTCCGCTATGCGCAGGCGGACGCGCTGATCCGCAGTCTGCTGCTGGATGAGACGTTCAGTGCCATGTCTCTGGCGGAGCGCACCGCCGTGCAGCAGCGCATCCTGACGGAGATCAAGGGGCGGATGCTGGAGGACATTGTCCTGCTGGAAACCAAGCTGGCAAACCCCAAGAAGCAGGTGTTTGTCCTGCAATTCCCCGTGGGCGAATTTGACATGGTGGTGTTTGACCCGGAGGCAGGCTCCTGCCGGATTTTCGAGATCAAGCACAGCGAAGAAGCTGTCCCACAGCAGTATCGCCATCTGATCGACGAACAAAAATGCGCCCAGACCGAGCACCGCTACGGCCCGATCACCGGAAAGTTCGTCCTCTATCGCGGAGAAAGCCAAGAGATAGACGACATTCAGTATCAGAACGTGGAAGAATATCTGAGAAGTCTTGCATAACAAAACCGCCGTCCCGATTTTCCGTTCGGGGCGGCGGTTTTTATGATGTAGCTTGTCATATGACAAGCTGTGACGCAAAATAAACTTGACGTATGACAAGTAGTGAAGCGCAAAAATCGTGCGGCGAGACTGCACGAATGCAGTCGATGACGAAAACAATAATGTTCCAAATAGCACGCATCGCTCATTTCATCAATCATTTTCTCGATGCACATGAGTGATGCCCTCCGAACGGGCACAATCAGCGCGCGAAAACCTCCGCCTCCCGCAGAAATTTTCAGATTCTTCCCTTGGGTACCTTTTCAAACGGATTCCAATCCGTTATAATATACATACCAACCTAACGAATAACGCGAGGTGCCGCCATGAAAACGAAAGATACGCCGAAGCAATACGTCATCTACTCC
>OGDY01003015.1_pt1 | contig 14167 bp, 10 predicted proteins | sample 1570341 | NCBI WGS metagenome assembly OGDY01 (sample SAMEA2581972, study PRJEB24529) | metagenome | biome: Human gut stool | place: China | collected 2011 | reverse complement strand
CTTTGGTTAAACAAAGTAGCCGTTTTTTAGTATCGTTTCCGGGCTGTTATTCCAAGTCTTCAATAATCTTCTTCACGTCCACAGGTTGTAGGCGTCCATACACTTTTTCACCGATCATCACTACCGGCGCCAGTCCGCAGGCACCCACACAGCGCAGGCAGTCCAATGAGAATTTTCCGTCCGGAGTTGTTTCACCGACTTCGATACCCAGCACTCGTTTGAATTCTTCCAGCAACTTTTCGGAACCGCGTACATAGCAGGCTGTCCCCATGCAGACGGAGATAGGATGCTTTCCTTTGGGAGTCATGGTAAAGAAAGTGTAGAATGTCACTACTCCATACACTTTCGATACGGGGATTTCTAGTTTGGAAGCGATGATACGTTGTATTTCTTCCGGCAGGTAACCTTGGAGATGTTGTGCTTCATGCAGAATGTTGATTAGTTCGCCCGGATTATTTCCGTGCTTGTCGCAAATCGTTTTGATTTGTTCAGCTACGTCACAGGCTAGTTTTATATCTGACATAATACTCTTCGTTTAAAGTTAATCCATAGATTTGTTGAAATAGTGCGTGTGCAATAGCGTTTCCGATATCTCGCCCAGTGGTTTGCCGAGATATTCTTCGTACAAGGTCTTGATGTACGGATTCTCGTGCGATTTGCGCAAAGGCTTGTTGGCGTCTTCGCGGTAGAGTGCGTTGGCGCGTGCATACAATACTTCCGAATTGCCGTGATGTAATGGCTGTCCGCCGCCTCCGATGCAACCTCCGGGGCAAGCCATAATTTCGATTACATGATATTCATTATGCCCGTTTCGTATGTCCTCCAGTAGATGACGGGCGTTGCCTAGTCCGTGTGCGATGCCTATTTTAAGTTCAAATCCGTTGAGATTGATAGTAGCACGACGTACTCCGCTCAATCCGCGTACTTGCTCGAAATTTACGTTTTTCAGAGATTCTCCGGTATATATTTCGTAAACGGAGCGGAGGGCAGCTTCCATAACACCGCCCGTAGTGCCGAAGATAACGCCGGCACCAGTGGATTCTCCCATGGGGTTGTCGAACGGGCTATCCAACACCAGCGGAAAACCTATATTAGCCCGTTTGATAAGTCGGGCGAGCTCGCGGGTGGAGATAGAGTAGTCCACATCGGGGATTCCATTTACCTTAAACTCGTCGCGGGCACATTCATATTTCTTTGCCAGGCAGGGCATGATAGAAACCACTACCAGCTTTTCTTTGGGGATTCCCATTTTCTCTGCCCAGTATGATTTGGCGATAGAACCGAACATCTGCTGCGGGGAACGGGCCGTAGATGGGATGTCCAACAAATCCGGAAAGTGATGTTCGAAGAAGTTTACCCATGCCGGACAACAGGAAGTCAGAATGGGTAGCCGGACGGATTTGTCTCCGTTGAGATAGCACGTCAGTCGGTTCAGAATTTCGGAGCCTTCTTCCATAATGGTGAGGTCGGCAGCGAAATCAGTATCGAACACATAGTCGAATCCCAATTCGCGCAGGGCATAGACCATTTTCCCGGTGACCACTGTGCCGGGAGGGAAACCGAATTCTTCTCCCAGAGCAGCACGCACGGCGGGAGCCGTTTGTACAATCACCACTTTGTCCGGATTGGCCAGATCGTCAAGAAGGCGGTTGGTATAATCGCGTTCGGTCAATGCGCCTACCGGGCAGACGGCGACACATTGTCCGCAATAGGTACATTCGCTTTCCGTCATCATTCTGTCGAAAGCGGGGGCTATTGTCGTGTTAAATCCGCGGCGAATAGCGCTGAGTGCACCGACCGTCTGTACGTCGTTACAGACACTTTCGCAACGACGGCAGAAAATACATTTATCCATATTGCGGACAATAGAAGCGGTGATTTCCCGTTTGCGAGGAGAAAGTTCACCGCCATTGAAAGGCATTTCACGGATGTTGAAGCGTAACGCCAGTGTCTGAAGCTCGCAGTTGCCGCATTTGGGACAAGTGAGACAATCGTTGGGATGGTCGGAGAGAATAAGCTCGGCTACCACTTTGCGGGCGTTCATCACACGCAGTGTGCTGGTTTTCACTACCATGCCTTCCGTGCAGCGGGTGGCACAAGCGGGAGCCAGATTACGGCGGCCTATGACTTCGACCACACAGATGCGGCAGGAAGCGGGATTGTTCTTGATGCAGGTTCCTTTCAGGTCGATGTGACACAGCGTAGGTATGTTGATACCGATTTTAGTAGCGGCTTCAAGAATGGTACTTCCTTCGGGGACGGTGATAAAATGGCCGTCTATCTGGAGGGTTATTTGTTTATCTTCCATAGCAATAGATTTTAGCAAACTAGAATAGCTTTGAATTTGCAGCGTGCCATGCACATACCACATTTGATACATTTGTCCGGGTTGATGACGTGCGGTTTGCGTACTAAACCACTGATTGCATCCGCCGGACAGTTCTTGGCACATAAGTGGCAGCCGATGCAATGTTCCGGATTGATCGTGTAGGTCAGCAGAGATTTGCATTGTTTGGCACGGCAGGTCTTGTCTCTGACGTGTTCCAGATATTCATCATAGAAGTTGTCCAGTGTCGACAAAACCGGGTTGGGGGAGGTTTGTCCTAACCCGCAGAGGGCAGTATCTTTTATCACCTGTCCCAGTGTGGCAAGGGTATCCAGGTCTTTTTCCGTACCTCGTCCTTCTGTTATTTTGTTTAGCAGTTCCAGTAATCGTTTGTTGCCGATACGGCAGGGAGTACATTTACCGCAGGATTCTTCTACAGTGAAGTCCAGATAGAAGCGGGAGACGGACACCATGCAGTCGTCTTCGTCCATGACAATCATTCCTCCGGAACCCATCATGGAACCGGCGGCCAGCAGGTTATCGAAATCAATCGGGGTATCCAGATGTTTTTCCGTCAGGCAGCCACCCGATGGACCTCCCGTCTGTACAGCTTTGAATTTCTTTCCCCCTTTGATACCTCCGCCGATTTCATAGATTACTTCTCGGAGTGTAGTTCCCATAGGTACTTCGATCAGGCCGACATTGTTAATCTTTCCTGCGAGGGCGAACACTTTGGTTCCTTTGGAACGTTCTGTTCCGATTGCGGCAAACCACTCGGCACCTTTGGTCAGAATAATGGGAATGTTGGCAAGCGTTTCTACATTATTTACGTTGGTGGGTTTACCCAGATAACCGGATTCGGCGGGGAAGGGCGGTTTTAAAGTCGGTTCGCCTCGTTTCCCTTCCATAGAGTGAATCAGGGCGGTTTCTTCACCGCAGACAAATGCGCCTGCCCCATAACGTATTTCTATATCGAAGCTGAATTCTGTTCCTAAAATATGATCTCCCAACAAACCGTACTGGCGTGCCTGGTTGATAGCTATTCTCAGCCGGTTGATAGCCAACGGGTATTCGGCGCGGATGTAAACTAAGCCTTTGGAAGAACCGATAGAGTAACCGCAGACGCACATCGCTTCTACGATAGAGTGCGGGTCTCCTTCCATAATAGAACGGTCCATGAATGCGCCGGGGTCTCCTTCATCGGCATTACAGACAACGTATTTAATGTCCGATTTCTGTTTGTGGGCAAACTCCCATTTCAGTCCTGTCGGGAAACCTCCTCCGCCTCGTCCGCGGAGTCCGGAACGTTTGATGATGTCGATTACATCTAGTGGTTGTTTGTTGAGAAGACAATCGGCTAATGCGAAATAACCTTTGCGGGCGATGTATTCTTCGATATTTTCGGGATCGATAAAACCGCAGTTGCGCAAGGCGATACGGAGTTGCTTCCGGTAGAAGTCCATGTGTTTGGAGTCGCTGACGGTATGTTCCGTTTTAGGGTCTACATAGAGCAGTCTTTTGATTCTCCGTCCTCCGATGATATGCTCGTTGATGATTTCTTCCGCATCTTCGGGAGTGACTTGGGTGTAAAAAGTATTGTCGGGAATGATTTTCACGATAGGACCTTTCTCGCAAAAGCCGAAACAACCTACGGTGATGACCTCCACTTTACCGGTTATTCCGTTCTTTTCGATAGCTTTCAGAAGATTGTCCGTAATACCTTGACTGGAAGATGCTTTACAACCTGTACCTCCGCAGATAAGTATCTGAAGATGCTGTGCACCGGAGGATAGTCCGTAGCATTTTTCGGAAACTTTCTCATTGCTTTCTTTGCGCAATAATAAGTTGTGTTCCGCTTTCTTCCTGATTGTAGCCAAATCATGGATAGATAGAATTTTCATAAGTATTAGAATTGTTAGTCGGTTTTTTGCAAATATAAATCTTTGTTTGGAATAAAGGCGTGGATTGAGGCAAATAAAAAGTGGACTTTTCCGATGTGGTTAGGTAAATAAATCTCTATCTTCGTATTTAATAGGTAGTAAATCTAAAAAAGATATTTAAAGTATGAGACAATTTTTACTGGGACTCTATTTTTTATGCTTTCTGAATGTTGCGTCGGGACAGGAAATCCCGTTGCCGGAGAATATGCCGCAAGAACATCCGCGTGTGCTGACTACGCCGGAGGGAAAGCGGGAAACATGGAATCTGATTAAAACCGAAGCGTGGGCGGAAGATGTATTCAATAAACTGAAAGAGCGGACGGAAGCATATACCCGGTTGACGGACGTTCAACCGACGTGGTTGTTATCCCGTCTGGCTATGTTTATTTCCGTGAACCGGAAAGAACGGGGAGGGGATAAAATGCATGATTACTTCTATCATAACCTCGGACAGTCAATGACATTAACCGCAGTCGACGGCACGGATCTGAATTTGCAACCAACAGAAGAACTGGCTTTTGCGGGAGCGGATCTTTATGCTTACTCTTATTTGTATGATAACGTGAATTCTAAGGCTTGCATAAGTCTTAGAGTTCACGTTAATATTACAAGGAAAAGAAATGCTCTGCAAAGAACGTTCAGTTCTCGCAGAGCATTTTTACTGGTTAGGGTTAGGTTCTTTTATTATTGTTTCACCTTGATGATGTCATAGTTCAGATCGCTGACAGCTTCCTGTAAGCTATCGTTTACCAGACGAAGGGTGGTATCGTTCACAATTACAAAATACATGGGAGCTTCACCGTTTTTCGGAGTTAACTTCACAGCCGTAACAGGTTTTTTGTTCACTACCTTGTGTACGGTTTGCTGTTTTCCGTTTGAGGTAAACGTCTTGTTTTGGCCCTGACCTTCAGCATCAAGGTAAGTCATATCCAGTGTATACGTAGTATCTACGCCGTCGGTTGCAGCGTTCAGGGTCAGTACATAGTCAATACCCGGACCGTCGGCAGCAGGAAGAGTACCTTCGTAAACTTCTGTCAGTTCGGTAATCGGAGTCATGGCAATGGCCAGACTGTCTGCTTCTGCCTCTGCGGTTTTGTTGGCTTTTGATTGGCAAGATGCCAAAGCAGCTACGACGGCTGCTAACATAATTACTTTTTTCATCGTTAAGTGCTTTAAGTTAATATAAATATAGTGAGCTATCGCTCGTTTTTATCATAAATCTATTCCTCCTCGTCCCGTTTGATGACCAGCAGTTTGTCTACTCGTCCGCGGTCCATGTCCACTACTTCGAATTGCAGATTCTTGTAAGTGAAGATGTCTCCGGCTTTCGGGATACGGCCTATCAAGAACATTGCCAGTCCGCCTAGCGTGGTGAAGTCTTCCGATTCCAGGTCTTCATAGGATAAGATTCCCATTTCCTCCATGAAGTCGTCGATGTTCATTGAAGCTTCCACCAACATCGAACCGTCCTGCCTTGTGACGATTTCTTCTTCTTCCGTTTCGTCCTCTTCGAGGATGTCTCCAAAGATACTTTCGGTCAGGTCGTGCAGTGTGATAATACCTTCTGTGCTACCATACTCGTTAACAACAACTCCGAACTTGTTTTTGTTCTTCTTAAATAGCTCTAAAACTTTATTTGCATACAAACTTTCCGGAATAAAGAGAGGCGGACGGGCTATTTCACGCAGGTTGAACTCCTTCTGATTGCCCATTGTCAGGATAATATCTTTGACGGACACCACACCGATTATCTCATCTTTCCGTTCGTCCACCAACAGATACTTGCTGTAATGTTCTTCTTCGATAGTCTTCATCACCTTCTCCCGCGTGTCGTCAGGATGAAGTATCACAACATCTCTGCGGTGCGTCATCAATTCATTGGCACGTTTGTCCGAGAAGCGGAATACATCGCGTATCATTTCCGTCTCTTCCTTGTCGATCACCCCTTGTTCCGAACTTTGGTGCAGAATCATTTTGATTTCCTCCTGTGTCATGGGGCGTTCTTCGCTTTTCAGTCCGATCAGTTTATTCAGCAGGCGGGTGGAGATACTGAGTAACCATACGAAAGGATAAGAGATTTTTGTCAGCAGAATCATTATCGGGCTGAATAAGATTGCATATCTTTCCGGATTGCTGAGAGCTATGGACTTAGGTACCAGTTCCCCGATGATAAGAGAAAGATAAGTGATCACTGCCACGGTAGTAATCATAGCCAGATTGCGCGCATAGGCTTCCGCTCCCGGAATAAGAGAGAACAGAGGAACAAGGTCGTCGGCAATGGCAACTCCACCATAAGCACCGGACACAATACCGATAAGTGTAATACCGATTTGGATAGTAGATAAAAACTTTTCCGGTTCTTCTAATTGCTTTAATACTCCTCGGGCAGATTTGTTACCTTTGGCTACAAGAGTTTCAAGACGTGCTTTGCTGGAAGATACCAGCGCGATTTCGTACATGGCAAAAATGCCATTCAGTACGAGTAAGAAAAGTATAATAAGAAATTCCATAAATGGATTAAAATGGTTACAGCCTCGAAATTACATGAAATCACGACACTATGCAAATCTATGTAATATATTAATGAAAATTTAATAATCGTGTTGTCTTTTTGGATATTGGAAGTGAGAAAGGGAATACAGAGGCGAAGCCGCCTCTGTATTCCCTTTCTTATATAAGATAAAGCGAGAGATACTCCTTATTTTTTATAGCTGTCTGCTTTGGCTTTGGCGCGTTCGATGCGTTTGGCGGTATCCGGGTGAGAGGAGAACATTCTCTGTACATAAGAAGATTTCGGAGCGTCTTTTGCCAGTTCAGCCAGTTTGGTCAATGCGTTGGCCATGGCATAAGGGTCGATGTTGTTTTTTACACAGAACTCAACACCGTATTCGTCTGCTTCGTTTTCCTGCTTTTGTGAATACTGTGCGCCGGCAAGAGCTTCTGCCATTGCTCCCAGTTCAGAGTCAGTCAGTTTGGCAACTTTGTTGCTGGCTGCACCTGCTGCATTCTTCACTGCCGAGCGAAGATAGGCATTTTTCATCGCGTCTTTAGAGTCAGTGTGTACAACGTGACCGATTTCATGTCCTACTACTGCCATTACTTCTTCGTCAGTCATCACATCCATTAGTCCGGCGCAGATACGTACACTGCCGTCTCCACAGGCAAAAGCATTCACGTCTACAACTTCATAAACGCCGAAGTTCAGTTTCAGCCCGTCCATTTCTTTGATGTGGCCGGTCAGCTTCTCCAGACGTTTGCCGTATTCAGTGTCAGGTTTTGTCAGTGGATTGTGTGCATCCATCCAGACCATGTATTCCTTACTCATGTTGGCAATGTCCGCGTCTGATAAAGTAACTGCCGATACTACGTCTTTTCCAGCTTGCAGGGCTTTCCCTACATTAAACTTCTTTCCGAATTGTGCCGAAGCTGTCATTCCCATACCCAAAAACAACAGGGCAATCATAGCAATTTGTCTTTTCATTCTCGTTTCAATTAATGTTTCAAACTATGGTTAATATTCAAATGTGATTCCCAGTGTCGGAAGTAATGTTCCGCTTGATTGTTTAATGCGCTTCATCCTGTATCGTTGCGCAGCGGCGGGAGCTTCCGGGTTCTCGATGATGCCGGTACTCATAAGCACATCCTGCTGTTTCAGCTTGCTGACTGTGATGTTCTGCAAATCGAGATAAAATCCCAGCATACAATGTTTCAGATAAAACGTTTTGTCCACGCGTACATCCACCTGCGCAAAAGCGGGGAGACGCTCTTTGTTATATTTCGAGTAATCGTAATATGCTTTTCCCTGTGCATCCCATGCTGATACCAAAGACGACTTGGTTTCGTCATAAGGAGTGTACGGAGCACCGCCGATGCAGCTTACCTTCATGCCGAAACTCCATTGATGCGGAAGATTATACGTTCCCCGCAGATTGAATATATAGCGGTTGTCCCACGCGGAGGCGATGTATTCGCTTTCTTTATCGTTGCGATATTCACTCTTGAACAAGGTAAAGGAAGAAGCCAGATTCAGTTTCTTGGCAATAAGCCACTTCACCAAAATCTCCGCACCGTAGGAGCGCCCTTGTGCAGTGGAAGTAAGTAACTCATTACCGACTACTCCATAATCATTTCCTTTGCAGTTAAGAGGAATCCCGTCCGCTACGGAAAGAGGGATCTTATCATAATCTTTGTAGAATCCTTCTACGGATGCTTCGAAGGTATCTCCCTTTCGCCAACTGATTCCCAGACTTCCTTCACTCACTTTCATGTAACGGAGATTGTATTTATTAGCGAAAGTCCCGTTATTATTCTTAAAACCGAGAGCCGTGTAGGCAGGGAGTTGATAATACAGTCCCGCATTTCCGCTTGCAAACCAATGATCGGCTAGTTGATAGGAGAGTGACAGGCGGGGAGAAAGCTGGTCGGAAAGGTTCTTCATTGTCGATGAATAATCACTGGCGTCGGCCCGCAGACCTAGAGAGGCAGTGAAGCGGTCGTCCATTGAAGTGTAATTGATCGTTCCGAAAAGTCCCCAGCGCAAGATACCTAAATACGTGTGATAATCAAAAGTTTGCGGCTGGTTAGTGTACACCCGTTGAAAGGTAGTGTTGGTATATTGGCTGTAATCCAGATTGACGCCGAGATTGATTTTCCAATTACGGAAAGTAGTGCTGTTCTCGAGACGGAGTTTCGTTTCCTGTTCGGTGGAACGGAGGCGGAGCATTAAGTTATCCGGATGGCTTTCATCGTTCCGGCGATATTTCGTATTACGGTTGTTCAGATAGCTATGGCTGACTACTGCCGATTGCACGTGTGCACCTGCATAATGACGATAGACTGCCCCCACAGTAAATGTCTCCTGTTTTATCTTAGGCAGATAACTCAGGATATATTCATTGTCTTCACTGTCAGCTTTCGTATTCAGCCGCATATTATCAATTCCGCCCAGTCCTAATACCGTCAGTTCATTCTGCTCGTTAAACCGGGTTTTCAGTTTGAATTGTGCATCGGTAAAGGTTGGCAGGAAAGGCAAATCGAGCATATCAAACAGGAATTGCAGATAAGACTGGCGCACGGAAACCAAGTAGGAAGTCTTCTTGCCTATATGTCCGTTGGAAGCCAAAGAAACTTCGGAAGCTCCCAGTGTAGCCTTCAATGAATTGCGTTCCATATCTCCGTCGCGCAACTTGAAGTCGAGTACGGAACTAAGTGCATTTCCCTTATCCGCTGGGAAAGCGCCGGTATAGAAATTTACTTCCCGTATCAGGTCGGCGTTGAGGATTCCTACCGGACCGCCGGATGCGCCTTGCGTACTGAAGTGGTTGATGTTGGGGATTTCCACTCCGTCAAGATAGAAGCGGTTTTCGGAAGGCGCCCCGCCTCGCACAATCAGGTCGTTGCGGTATCCTATTGGTGAAAAGGCGACTCCGGGGTAAGATTGCACGATGCGTGAAATATCCCGGTTGGCTCCCGGACTCTTTTCTATTTCCTGTATTCCGATAATGCGCAGGCTGACGGGACTTTCCACATCGCGCCGGAAAGGGGAGGCGGTGATTGTCACTCCTTCGAGTTCGGTCAGGTTCTCCTCCATTTCTATCGGGATGTTCAGGTTTTTGGTAGATAAGATGTATTCGGAGGTCGTAACGCTCTTGTATCCGATTGCCGATGCTTGCAGGCGGTAAATGCCCGGCGGCACTTGTTCAATGGTGAAACGCCCTTCAACATTGGTGACACTGCCCTTATTCAGCCCGATAATCATCACATTGATAAATTCCAATGGCTGACGACTATTCTTGTCAATCACCGTTCCCTTTATCTGATGCATAGGTTGTGCTTGCAACAGAAGGAGCATAGTATTGAAAAACAGTAGAAGTGTCAACAATCTTTTCATGCGGTTGCAGTTTAGTGCTGCGAAAGTACGAAAAAAGTATTAAAGAATGATATATTCAGTGAATAAAAAAAGAATATGTTCTATATTTGTGGGAAATATAAAAACGGATTCCTTATGAAGACTGTAAAACTGATTACTTGCAATGACGCGATGAAGGCACATATCCTTCAGGGAGCGTTGGAGAACGAAGGGATTGAATCTATTCTGCACAATGAAAACTTCTCTACCTTATATAAGAGTTGTGTGAGCAGCATAGCGGGAGTGGACATTCTGGTGGCGGATGATGATTATGAGAAAGCCGTTCAGGTGTTGAGAGATAACCAGAGTTGGCCGGAAGAATTGACGCTTTGCCCTTATTGCGGGTCGTCGGATATTAAGTTCAGGTTAAAAAAAGGACAGAGGCTGCGTGCTGTCGGTGCGGCAATACTTTCCATGTTGGCGGCAGCCCCTCCGGGAGATAATCATTGGGAATATACCTGCGGACAGTGCCAACGGACTTTTGAGGTGCCTGTTGCCAAGTTCCCTTCTTCAGAGGAAAAGGAGGAAGAATAATTTAATCTAACTATATACGTATAATGAAAAAGAGAAATCTTCTGTTAGCTGCTTTATTATTGATATTGGTGGCCCCCTCTTTTGCTGCCAAAGTAGATACTTTATTAGTTAATAGCCCTTCCATGAATAAGGATGTACAGGTGGTGGTCGTTACGCCGGACGCTGCGTTGGGCAAGAAAGCGGTGGCTTGTCCCGTCATTTATCTGTTGCACGGTTATGGTGGAAATGCTAAAACATGGATCGGGGTGAAACCGGATCTTCCGCAGATTGCGGATGAAAAAGGAATCATCTTTGTTTGTCCGGACGGAAAGAATAGCTGGTACTGGGACAGTCCGAAAGATCCGTCTTACCGTTACGAAACTTTTGTTTCATCGGAACTGGTGAAGTATATTGACGGACATTATAAGACGATTGCTGACAGGAAAGGACGTGCCATAACAGGATTGAGCATGGGAGGACATGGGGCTATGTGGAACGCTATCCGTCATAAAGATACGTTTGGTGCCGGTGGAAGTACCAGTGGCGGGGTAGATATCCGTCCGTTCCCGTTGAACTGGGATATGTCGAAACAGTTGGGCGAATTTGCATACAATAAAAAGGTATGGGATGAACATACGGTTATCAATCAGATTGACAAGATAGAAAACGGGGATTTGGCTATCATTATCGACTGTGGTGAAGCGGATTTCTTTCTGAATGTGAACAAGGATTTGCATAACCGTCTGTTGGCCCGGAAGATTAACCATGACTTTATCACTCGTCCCGGCGGACATAACGGGAAGTATTGGAATAACTCCATTGACTATCAGATTCTGTTCTTTGATAAGTTTTTCAAGAAATAAAAGGGCTAATGCTTGACTTTAGCTTTTGGATGTCGTATCTTTGGATACATAATCATAAAATAGATTGAGGTTAAACTACGATAGAAGGAGAAAGCATTGGCTTTCTCCTTTTTTTATTGTATGCCGGATGTGTGAGAACTTGACCCCGGCTCATAACGGGCGTAAGCTCGGGGATGAAAGCACTTTAGCTGACGGACTACGACAAATTACACGCTCTGTCAGGTCGGAACAGAGCGTCTGTTTACCGGAAACAGACGCTCTGTTAAGTAGATTTAGAGCGTGCGTTTTGAAAAAGCGGAGTAATGCCGCTTTCTCTGTTAATGATGCATAAATCTGCTCTTGACAAAAGAATGCCGAAATTGTAGTCTGGCTATTATTTGATTCTTAATCCGCTTCCTCCTATGAACAACCGGCTCGAAGGACTATTCACACTTTTCTCTATCTTGATTCGTGTGCTTGGAGTTTCTTCTTCCTCTTCTTTAGGCGGATAAGTTCCGTTCAATACTCCGAGGGCAACACTCAACAAAGTTTCCTTTTCATCACCGAAAGGCAGGAAAGTTAAGTAATCTGTTGAAGCATTGACTGAGTATGTCGGTTTGAATCCGGGGTAAGTATCATGCTCGGAGTCATAGATAGTAGCTACAACCGGATTGACGGACCATTGGAATTCTTCGTTGATGAATTGTTCCGTGGCTACATTTTGTCCTTTTGTTGAACTGCCGATAGCTATTAATTTTTGAATCTTTCCGTTCAGGCAGTGCATTAGCATTTCCGGTGCTCCTGCTGTTTCTCCGCCAATCAGGACGATAAGGGTTGTTAAGTCCAGGTTCTTGCCGCCGGAGGTATTTAAAAGTTTGGAGTCAAATGTCAGGGTCACATCTTTATCCGTGTTCTTGTCATTATATTCCAGAAATCCCATTGTCTGGTCAAGATAATAAGAAGACACAAGCATCGTACTCAACAACTGTACGCAATCAATGCTTCCTCCTTTGTTGTATCGCAGGTCGAGTATTACCTCGTGAATATTCTTCTGAGCAAGCTCATCCGACCATTCGCGTAATTCGGCGTTGTATTTTTCCGGACTCTCTTTGGTGCCTGCCGTAAAACTGTTGTACATCAGATAGCCGACTTCACTTCCATCGGTCAGTGTCAGTGTTTTCTTACAGTGAACCGGATTGTCTACCAATGGTACGGCTGCACCAATCTTTACCGGATCACCTACCGGAACAACCCGGTAAATTTCTTCTTCTTCACCTTCTACCGGTGGCTCTGTGGGCGGAACTAATTGATATTTTCCTAAAGTAACTTCCAAGGGTTCCGTACCTTGCAGTAGTTGGCTTTCATATTTCTTGCTGATATAGGAGGTGTCTACTTTCACAATCCAGTCGCCCCGTTTCAGTACGGCCGCGGCCGGAGAACCGGGAATGACATAAGTAATCAGTGCGTTGTAAGCAGTGTCAATGTCCGGGTTGCGAACCAATGAATAGTCGAATCCATAGCTTGGCAGCGGAGTCTCCATGACAGAATCGACGAACGAATAACTGTCGTTCTTCGACTTTACTTTTGACAAGAACTGGGCAGGTTCCAGAAACAGATTCGCATCATCGTAGGAAGGTAGGTCTTGATACCACAGATAGTTCTGTTGCATGATATCGTACATCCATGTGTCCAATGCAGTCATGTGGGCATACTCCGGCCAGCGGTCGACACCGCAGGAGAAAAAGCCGCTGATAGATACGATAACCAGGGCAGGTATAAGGATTATCTTTCTTAATTTTGTCATTATAAAAAGCTTTTCACTGTGCAAATGTAGGAAATACTTTGCTTATCTACCACATTTATGGTATAAAAATGCCTTCAATGTGTGATTGGTTGTTAGCGGATATGGCCTTATCTTTGCCATATCAAAGTTATCAATAGGTATTAATAGGATTTTTGGATGGATATAGCTGCATTATTATCGGGAGGTGTCGACAGCTCGGTGGTCGTACATCTCCTTTGTGAGCAAGGATACAAGCCGACTCTTTTTTATATTAAGATCGGCATGGACGGGGCGGAATATATGGATTGTTCGGCAGAGGAAGATATTGAATTGTCTACCGCTACTGCCCGTAAATACGGTCTGTCTTTGGAGGTGGTGGATTTACATCGCGAGTATTGGGACAATGTGGCGGCCTATGCCATTGATAAGATTAAGAAGGGGCTGACACCCAATCCGGATGTGATGTGCAACAAACTTATTAAGTTTGGCTGCTTTGAACAGCGTATCGGAAAAGACTTTGATTATACGGCTACCGGACATTACGCCACTACCTTGCAACGTAACGGTAAGACGTGGCTCGGGACAGCGAAAGATCCTGTAAAGGACCAGACGGACTTCCTTGCACAAATAGATTATCTGCAAGTTTCCAAGCTGCTGTTTCCCATTGGCGGACTGATGAAGCATGAAGTGCGTGAGATAGCGTTGAATGCAGGCTTACCGAGTGCCCGGAGAAAAGACAGTCAGGGCATTTGCTTTCTCGGAAAGATAAACTACAATGATTTCGTTCGTCGTTTTTTAGGAGAAAAGGAAGGGGCGATTGTTGAACTGGAAACCGGAAAGAAAGTGGGCACGCAT
>OGDY01003009.1_pt1 | contig 14184 bp, 13 predicted proteins | sample 1570341 | NCBI WGS metagenome assembly OGDY01 (sample SAMEA2581972, study PRJEB24529) | metagenome | biome: Human gut stool | place: China | collected 2011 | reverse complement strand
TCAGCTTTAGGGACGGATGTGCTTTTTCTTCATCTCGATATATGCGGTGTTGCCTAAAATATCGTTTAGGAGGCAATAATGCTAAAAATAGACAAGGCTATTTTTGATACAGATCAAGTTATATGTGACAACATCGATTCTTTTGACATAACAAATCGAGGACTCTTAAGTCAGAACATTTTAAGTCAGCTTAGAAATTTCGTCGAATATATCGCAATGAAAGCCTATGCTGGCAACGGTGATATCAACCCTAACGACTATGATTTAAGAAAAAAAGCCTTACAAGATCTTCAATCACGAGGTAATTTGCGGTTTCTTGGCAAATTCCATAATATGTTGCAAAAATCCGTGTCCCATTATACAATCGACAAAGACGGTTCGGAAAGGTTGATGCTTAAATACTACGAATACCTATTAAGAATAAAGGTCTATCTTAAAAATGAATACAACCTTGATGTACTGAATAATATAGATGAATACCCATTAAATACTGATACAGAAATCTCTGATTATTACTTGAAGATATCGGAGCGAATTGAAAAGCCAAGCCAATATAGTCGCTCTTTGGTTTATAATGACCGATACTACATTGAAAAAATAAAGCCGTTCTTTGTAAATCATCAAATATATTACGAAGTAACATTTACGGCAACAATGAGTAAGGCAAATAAAATCAATCGTGTAATTGCTTTTACAAAGCAGGATATTATGAAAAATTATGCTGTTAAATTCTCCATTCATAGTGATAATATTTTTGTTTTTGATAAAGCAATGGAAATACTTGTCATAGATGAATGGCAAGTCTCTATAAGACCATGTGAATTTTCCAATTATTCCAGTATATTCGGTCCTGCTCAAAAATTTTCTGCAACCAATGAATATAATAACTTAATGCAATTTTTGAAATATAGCGGAATGTCGCTTACTGAACTTGTATGTTGCAATCAGAGCTACTACGATAAAATCAAAGCCCAGCTAACAATAAACGCTCAATCTACTATCATTACTAAGTTCTTAGACAAATCTCGTGCTATTATATTGAATGATGATAACGGAGCGAATGTTATTCGGTATCTACTTCATCATATGAATAATTCCATTATAAAGTCGCAAAGAAATCATGAGCAATGCTATGTATTATCGAATCTCTACTTGAGGTTCGAGTGCATTCCATTTGATCAGATGCCGTATTGTTCATCACTATATAACCATAACCCAAGAATATATGATTTATTTGAATCTATCTCGCCTGACGGCAGAGAACACGAATTTTTAGCAAGATTTATAAGAAACAATACAGAAATTGAAGGAAAGCTATTTACTTCAAGCGATGAATTGGAGCGTTTTGAAAACATAAATGAATTGATACAAGAGTATAACTCACGACTTTATTATAAGCATACAGGCCGCAGAATAATGAAATATAAAGATTTCTTTTATATTGACCAGTATGTTGTCGATAGTGAAGAAATAATAAAAGAACTACAACAACTTTCTCAATCCGGCGTGGATCAATATACAGCCTCTGTTAATTCATGGCTTAAACGCTCGTCATACATTATTGATGATGAGTATAAAGGAACAATCCTTCAAAATATGTTTGCAAGCTCTCATGTGGCGTTTATATATGGTTCGGCTGGTACAGGCAAATCTACTTTAATAAAGCATATATCTAATTTTTGGTCATCGAGTAACAAGTTCTTTTTGGCAAATACACATCCGGCGGTAGATAACTTGCGCAGAAAAATAACAGTAGAAAACAGCTCATTCTATACAATTAAAAAATTCTTGTCAAACAAGAATCTGGAAACAGATTGTGATATTCTGATAATCGACGAGTGTAGTACCGTAAGCAATGCTGATATGAGAAAGGTATTAACAAAAGCCAAATATCAACTGCTTGTCTTAGTCGGAGATGTATATCAGATTGAGTCTATTTACTTTGGAAATTGGTTCAGCATAGCACAGAAGTTTATTCCTAAATCGTCGGTTTTTGAATTGAAATACCCTTACAGAACTGAGAACAAGGAGCTTTTAACTGTATGGGATCGTGTACGCAATCTTGATGATGCCATTTTAGAACCTCTTGTTAAGAACGGTTATGTAGCTCGGCTTGATGAATCAATATTTGAAAGGCAGCAGCAGGATAAAGAAATCATTCTTTGCTTAAATTATGATGGATTATACGGCATAAATAATATTAACCGCTTTCTTCAAAGCAGCAATCCCAATAAATCTGTGATATGGGGAATAAACACATATAAAGTTGACGATCCGATTTTGTTTAACGAATCAAATATATTTGCACCATTAATACATAATAACTCAAAAGGCAAGATCGTTGATATTCATGTAGAAGATACTAAAATCACATTTGAGATAGAACTTGATATAACTATAAATGAATTAGAAGCTTCAAAGTACTCTTTCGATCTGTTGGGGCTATCGGAGTCAGGTTATTCTATAATATCATTCAGCGTTAATAAATATCGTAATACTGACGAAGATGAAGATGACGATGATTCAACCGTTATTCCGTTTCAGGTTGCTTATGCAGTTTCAATTCATAAAGCACAGGGATTAGAATATGATTCTGTTAAAATCGTAATATCAAATGAAGTTGAAGAAAGAATAACCCATAATATTTTCTATACAGCAATAACTCGTGCGAAGAACGATTTGAAAATCTACTGGAGTCCTGAAACAGAAGACAGTGTTCTGAAAAGGCTAAAAATTAAAGACACCAACAAAGATGCTTACTTATTAGCCAGCTTGAAAGGATTGTCGATTATCTCCCATTGAACCATACCCTAACGGTATATAAGACTGAAAACTAAGAACCTGTCTACATTACATCATAATATTCATTTTTTGAAATTGCACTCAGTGCAAAATCAAAAAAACCTCCTGTCGGGCAAACAGGAGGTATAAATATGGATAGTATTGCTCCGACGCTCAGTTCAGAATCTGTCTTCAAAAGCTGATCTGCGGAGCAACAGGAGGGAGTATCATTTTGATTCAGAGTAATAAAGATCTAATTTCATAATAAGATTGTCGAGGTATTCTTCAGCGGAAATTTCATCGTTCCAGAAATCATTTATTCTTTCCGAAATGATCGTATATACACTGAGATCGGTCTTTACCGTACCTGTTACCGATGAAGCTATATTATACATCTCACTGATATCAGATTCGGAAGGGATGCCGATATCTGCCTTTACATCATCAACATAGCAGGTATTTTCTTTGTCTCCGATCACATTGCCGTCTGTATCATAGCATTTATCACTGAGGGCATATTCATATTCCTTATCAAAAGCAGCTTTTGTTACCGGGAAGAAATAACCTGCTGTGACCTGTTTATTCTGGTATTCATCTGAAAGATAATAGGAAATGAATTTTTCTGCTGCCTCCTTATGCTTAGCATTGCGTAGTACAGCAAATTCTATATCAGGTGATATCTTTAACTCATTATTTTCCGACGGAGAGCCGAGAAGCGTTATATCATCATTGAAGTATGCCTTCTTTATGGTGTAGTACGTGTCAAAGTTTCCGATATATTCATCATCGAACAGTACATTTCCATTCATCAGATCGCTCTTAGGATAGTTAAAATTATTTACACTGTTAGAAATTTCAAGCAGCTCCTTCATTGAATCCATCATTGAAGTTATTTTTTCATAGTTTTCATGTATGTATCCGGTATTTTCCGGAACTGCGACAATATCGTAGAGAATCTGTTCAAAACATGACTGAGTGTGATTTGCAAAAAGATCCTGTCCTCTGTCTGCAAACGGTCTTACAGCACTGCAAAAATCATTCAGATTCCATTTATCTGCATCAATAGTGTCAGTTTTGCAGATAAATGAATATATATTGAAGCCTGTTGTCATGCTGTACATTTTTCCGTCAGTCTCATAGGTTTCAATGATATTCGGCAGTATATCGTCTTTTCTCTCCTTTATGCAGTCAAGCTCGTTCATATCGAGAAGCATATCATTTTTTGTCAGGCTTTCGGAATTGACGAACCTGTTTAAGATAACAATATCTCCGCATGAATCAGATGCCAGTGAAGCACTGAGTCTTTTCAGACCCATATTGCTGTCTGTATTATCATTGAGATCACTGATAACTACGTCTATATCAGGATTTTCAGCCTTGAATGCACCGATGAATCCGTCATCCGCACTGATACCAAGACCTGTTATTTCAAGCTTCTGTTTATTGTTGGCTGAATTGTTTCCGCATGATTCGAGACTTAAAGAAGCTGCCATTAAAAGCGGTATAAATAATGCCTTTTTCATATTTCCTCCTATATCTTGACCGAAACTATCATGTCTGTGCTTATTGTACCGAAATATCTGCTGTCAAGGCTGACCTTGTGATTGTCTCCGAGAATAAAGACTTCACCTTTTTTCAGAGTTATGCTCATGTCTTCGCCTTCATAGCTTGAATTTGAAAGTTTTACGCCGTTTACAAAGACAGCATCGTCTTTCATAACAACCGTGTCATTTTCCAAAGCAGCGATCCTTTTTACTATAAGTTCATCATTGTATTTTACAATAACGATAGAATTTCTTTTCAGATCATCTGTATGTCTTGAGGTAAGTATTACCTGACCATTGTCAAGAGTAGGTGACATTGACTGTCCGTTTACCCTGATTATCTTGAAATTAAGCACGAAAACTACCGCAAGCAGAACGTGAATAATTATTTTTATCAGATCTGTACTGTTCTTTTTGCACATTTTACTACCTCTGCATCATGAGTAACTATAATTACGGTCTTGCCGATGTCGTTCATATCTTTCAGTATATGCATGACCTTGTCCCTGTTATTTGCGTCAAGACTTCCTGTTGGTTCATCTGCAAGTATAATATCAGAATCCTTGAGATATATCCTTGCAAGAGCGACTCTCTGCTGTTCGCCTCCGCTGAGAGTGAATACTTTCTGATCCAGCACATCTTTGCTGAGGCCTACACGTTCAAGCGCATTTTCCAGATCGCCTTTTTTGTTTTTCCCCGAAAATCTGCCGCTTATCATAAGATTATACTCAACGGTCTGATCGTCCACAAGTCCGTAATTCTGGAAAACGTATGATATCTTGTTTTTCATAAGTTCTCTGCCATCCTTGCTGTTGAATCTGACATTCTTCTTTCCATTGATAATGATATCGCCGGAATCTGGAGTATCAAGCAGACCGATCATATTCAGAAGTGTTGATTTTCCCTTTCCGCTTTCGCCTGAGATGCAGACAAAATCGCCGTCTTCTATCTCCATGCTGAAATTATGGAATATCTCTTTTGAACCGAATTTTTTCGATATATTTTCAATTTTAACAGTACTCATGATCATTCTCCTTTCAGTGTGTCCACGATATTTTCACCTGAGCTGTGTCTTATAAGGACCGCAAATATCACTATTTCCAGTATCATGCAGAATAAAGCGATAAGCGGCGATATGTGGTAAAACATACCTGTTATGAGCATTATCGGCAGAATGAATGTTTTCAGAATCATTCTGCTTCCGAAAATTTCCGTGAATGAGTAGCCTGTGATATTTTTCAGTGCTATATCCTTTGCATTGTTACGATAATACAATTCTGTTGAATATACTAAAAGAATGATGAATGAGCAAAGGAATATAATTGACTGGACAACGAGATAGATAAGTTCGTTTCTCAGCATATTGAGAGTTTTTGCAAACTGTATCCTTACGGGAACTGATGTGACGGTTATTCTGTCCATACCTGTTTCTTCAAGTACCGGAAGTAACTGTTCATAGGCTGTAAGTTCGCTTGTGTTGTCATATCTGAAAAACATACTGTTTGAATAATACGAACTCATAAGAGCCGAAAATGTCTTTGTATCTTCTGTAATATAGTATAATTCAGGATCGAAAACCTCTAAAACAACATCGCTGCAATATCCGTTATCATCAATGCAAGTCTCGTTGTTGAAGGTGAAAAATCTGCTGTTTTTTGAGTATGTGATGAAATTCAGATTTTCGGGAGCAATATGCCCCTTCATATGTGATATTATAAGTGAAGTGTCATATCCCTCAGGGACGAGGAAGTTATACACGCCTTCTTTGAGAATATCTGATGTCAGTTTATTTCCATCAGCAGTGTAAATATCCTTGGTAAAGTTAATATAATTATCATTGATAACACCATAGCCTGCGCCGATGACATATCCGCCATCAGGCTCAACATCTATACCACGCATACAAGCGATCAGAAGATCATGTGAGTCATGCATTTTACGGTAAAAATCAAGCAGTATCGGTGCATACTTGTCACATTCGGCAACAGGGTCTTCAATGAAGGTATTAAGTTCAGTAGCCGCATAATCTTCAATACTCTTTACAGATACCTTTGTTGTACGGTACATCTTGTATGTTTTCAGGGCTGAACCAATAACACCTGTCAGAGAAACAGCTGTAACTGTTATAACGATCGACTTAAAAATAACCGTTGCTGTGAAAAGCTCCTTATTGCGTGAGAATCCTTTGATATGATCTGCACTGCATTTCATGCTGAAAAGGATCACCGAGACTGAGAACACAGCCAATGCACTGCCGATAAGGAACGCCAATCCTGCTGCCATGAATCTGATGAACATAGCAGCTGAATTCACATCAAATACAGCCGATAATACAATAAATGAAATAATTACTGTAAGTAAAGGAAGTATAATAAGCTGTAAAATATTATTTTTCAGTTCGTCCGTCAGTATATCTGCGCCGCTGTAACCCATTGAACGGCGTATACCGTATTCCTTTGATCTTGAAAATACATAGAATATCTCTGCTATTATCATGAATAGGATAAACATACCGATCATGATCTTGTACTGTGAAAAATCATTGCTGATAGTAGTGCCTATCTCTGAGCTTACATCCATGCCGTTTTGTTTCAGTTCGGCAGATAATCTGTCGATACAGCTTGTATTTACAAGATATTTGCCCATTGAAAGATCAATATCTTTTCTGCTGCTGAGCATACTGAACGGAAGTATACGCATATCAGTGCTTTTGGTGAAAAATCCGTATATCTTCACTTCATTGCCAACGGGAGCAGATGAATATACCGTGTTTTCTGATGAAGGCATCCCTGCTGCTGTTTCAATGTCAAAGAAATTTTCATCATTCATCGTTCTGAAATAGTCAATGTTATAATCCTCATTGATGTATTCAAATGCAACATCGACTGAAAGTTTTTCCGATGCCGCATTTATCTTTTTTACTATTTCCGCTGTATCTGTCGGATCAACAGATTCGATCGATATAAGGCTTTTGTTTTCGTTCACCTTATCCATGGGATAAGTAATAAAATTAAGCAGACCGTAAACCAAAAGTATTATCACATCAAATATGATAAGTCCGCACATGATACTCTTCTTTTTCATTGTAATGCCCTCCTGTTATATATCACTTATCCAACTCTTCAGAATGTTAAAGTTTTGGATAAGTGATGTGATAAGGTTATTGAGGATCAGCCCCAGATATTGAAGATGCCTGATACAGCGGCTACTTCAAAATCAGGTACAGGGCCGTCTGCGAGGCAGGCTGCGCTGAGATAGCAGACCTTGCATCCCTTGTTCTCAACTGACTTAGCTGGTTCCATAGAATTAAACTGGTTATCCATGATGGTTCTCCTTGTATATGTTAAAAATCATTCTTTATTTTCTTTTCTTAAAGCCGCTGCAATGATAAATACTAAAGCTAAAGCTCCTGATAATGCAGCTGATTTGATATCGTCATGCATATATTGGAATATACCGACTCCTGCCCATAAAAGTCCAAATATTATTGTTCTTGCGTTGCGTTTCATAATTCAAACCTCCCTTTTCAATTCCGTATTGCCCGTAATTGATGAAATATAGGTTCTTTCATTAAATAAAACTATTGCTATGATAATGGCTGAAATTAATATTACTGGCCATGCACCGAAGTATACAAGTGAAAGAGTGAGCAATGCACCGATCACCGCAGCAGATACTGAAATGAGATCAGCTGCATTATTGTTCCATTTGAAAAAGTTTATTTTTCCAACCAATAACATGATAGAAAGTGATATGATATCACTTACGGCAAGTTCAAATGCTATCAATACCGATACTACAAGATATATATACCATTTTTTCATGAAATTTTCTTTGCCTTTTGTTATTGCCAGGAAAGCCAATAATATAATTGCTATCGGGATATTTATTCTCAGATCACACAGCGTTAGTATTGCAGATATTTTTTCGGGGATGATCGTTATTATTGCGCTGTTGAACAGCAGGTATAACGTTGCGAAAAGAAATGTTGTGTATACCATGTGATTAAGCATCCCGAACATTTTGATCGGCTCTTTTTCTGTTTCGTGACGCATATTATTCAGCTTTATCCCTGCTGCTGCTGATAGGATAACAAATAATATCAGCATTGCTATAAGATAGAAGCCTATACCGCTGAAAGCTGTTTTTATCTGTTCATTGAATGCCTTGACAGCAAAGAATGTAGATCCGGAATATATAAAACTCATAGCAGTATAAAGATAGAAAGTTTTTTTAGAAGTTTTCAATTACTTTTTCCTCCCATTCGTTCATAAAACACTTGTGCGTTTCAAAATCTACGCCGATATTGTTTACACAGTATGCAAGTTCCTGATGATATACCTTCATTGTACTGAGATAAAGAATATATCTTGAGAAGATCTTGTCTTTATCCTTTATCATTTTCAGGAATTCTTCTTTTCCGAACGGAAGTTTTATATCTATGAAGTTTTCGCTGCGAAGATGCTCTATTTCGTATGCATCAAATGAGCACATACTTAATATTCTCAGAGCATATACGAACAGTTCTGCATATATATCTTTTTTTAGCCGTATGTTGATGCTGTTGCCGTTATTTTCAAAATGCGTGATAACGATATTTTTATACCAATTGTCATTTATACGGTATACAGGGGCTTTTTTTAGTTCCTTGCCCAGACGCTTCGGCTCAGGATTGATAAAAAGCAATTTATATTTTTGCAGAGCGATATCACGAGCTTTTTTCAGTTTTTCAAGATCAAAGTTATTTATTTCTTCAACAGTTCCCAGAGCTGTGTTTACCGAGTCTAAACTGAATGTACTTGATCGGTAAAGATGTTCCTGATAGATCGTCTTTTTCTCAATATCAAGCGCTTTCTGAGTGAACTCAGTTTTCAGTATATCTCCGAGATGCTCTGTTTCGTGTAAAAGCGTATCGCTGTTGAAGTCTATGAAAGTGAAATTTATCTGTTCAGCCTGTGTTTCTGCATTGTATATAATACCGTTTGATTCGAGCCTGTTAAAATATTCCTGATTGCTCTGTATGACCATGTGCTCGATCAGATGAGCATACCCTCGCTCATATTCTTTTGAACTGTACCCGTAAGGTATGATTATACTTGCAAGGGTCACAGGATCTTCTACAATATTGCAGAATAAAGTGTTGCTGATATCTGTAAGTAATTTTTTTCCGATCATTGCATTCCCACCTTTAAAGAGTATTTTTGAGTTTCAGCTGCGGCTGTTATTTCATCATAAGTTATACTGTTGATAATATTTATGATATCGTTTACAGTTGTTTCTGCTCCTGTATGCAGAGCATATTGTAAAACAGCAAGAGAATCTCCGTACTGAAAAGCTGAGAATAAAAGATCGTCTATGAAGCGTTTCTTGAATGTATCAAGCAGTTCTTCGTTGATTTTGTAATCCCGTATTTTTTGCAGGATATCATTGTATAGATCATCATTGTATCCTGCTAACAATCCTGTATAAAAAACATTTTCTTCAGACGAATAGCTGCTGAACGATATATAGGTATCGCCTTTTGATCGGTAATAGCTGTATACCGTGCCTGTTTCGCCGTTTCCGTAACATTTTTCAAGCAGTTTATATATTATCATTGACCGCAGATCTTTGACAAATGCGGGCAGATAGCATCCCATAAATGCGAGTGTACCGTCAGGGATATTTTCGCTTGTCTGTTTGAATAACGGAGGCGAATTATTTTTGTTTGCGGCAAATGTTTTTATGTTTACAAAATCTTTGCTTATATTTTGTTTTATCACCTCAAGTTCTTTTTCAAAATTATCTTTATCGAGTTTTTGGTGTTTGTTGCTGATTATATTGTCAATGATCCTTTTTGCTATATTTGCAGGGCTTGACTGGAGACTGCAAAGAGTTTCATATTCTTTGTATTCCGGGAATCGGAAATCCTTTGCGGCTTCGGAAAAAATTGTATTTATCCTTTCAAGCTCAACAGAATCTTCGCCTATACCTTTGCAGTACAGCATATCGCCTGTAAAATCAGCGCTTATCTTTGAAGACCATGAACAAAGCATATCATTTTCAAAAAATTTCTTTTCAAGCAGCTTTTTGTTTTTATTGATACAGCACTGCATTATATAAGGATCTGCGGTATCATTGCTTATTCTGAAGTAAAGCCCGTTCGTTGTACTGTAATTCATTCCTGATCCTCCGTAAACATCTCAAGTACATCTTCGAGATGATTCTTTGTGATCCATGAACATTTCATATTGTTGGACTTGCACTTATCTATGCCCTTGATATAGCATCCTGTGCAGTTTGCGAGATATTTACAATCAGGATCACATCCGTTGCGGATATCAGGAGGGATGATCTCCTGCAATCTCTTTATCTTAGGATTGTCTGCAAGTCTTCTGATCGTATTGCATGAAGCCTTCCATGAACCCTTCATTCCTCTGAATTCATCATGCATATCAGGATCAACGGCATCAATAGAGATATTTACAACAGTATGATCCTTATTCTCTGCGATAAGTTCAAGAACTTCATCTGTCATAATAGTTCCGTTTGTCAGTATTCCCAACATTGCAAACTTTTTATAGCAAAGTTTAAGAATATCAAGTACTCTCGGATGCATGAAGATCTCTCCGCCGGTGATCTCGACATTCAGAACGTGATTTGCAACCATTTCATCTACGAGCTTTTCAAATCTGTCATAGTCGATCATTGAAGTCTTGCAGATACCTGCTTCAAGGTAGCAGTGCTTACATTTCAGATTACATTTTTCTGTTATCTCAATAGTTGCGTGTACCGGTGAGATCGTATCTTCCGAGCCCTGAAGGAGGACCTTGCTGTTATCCATCGGAATTTCTGACAGCTTAAGAGCCTTCTTCTGGATCATCTCCATGATGAATGCTGCGATCCATCCCTTGTTCGTTTCGTATTCAAGGTTATAGTTTTCGCAGAAATTTTTGATAAAGTCATTTATGGTAGCTGAGCCGTCAATGCTCTCCATGATCTTTTTTCCGCTGTCATTAACACTGAAAAACTTGTAAAGGTTTTCGTCGGAGCTTTCTAAACGTGTCATAATGTTTGTGCTTCCCTTTGTGAGGAACATGATAGAGTTATCAGTAACTCCAAGATATTTGTTTCCGATAGTATTTACATTTCCCATAATTTGTTATTCCTTTCGACTTTATTTTTTAATATGTTGTCTTTTTGTGTTTGCATTTACTGATAATATTCTATACAGTATCCTGAAGAAGCACTTAACAAAGTTTATTTCAAAATACTATTTTAGTTTTGTTGTCCGTACATTTCTGTTGTTGTTGTTTTCTTCTGTAATCAATATAATATTTTTTTGATTTTATTTCTACATTTTCCGAGTGAACAGGATGTTTTTTATCGTGAACGGATTATCGCTGTTTTCTCGTGTTTTTTGACCTTTTCCCTTGGTCTGATTATACTATACACCACTTGATGATTTTTCTCTACCAAAAAGGAGTAAATGAGTTTTCAAAAAGAGTGAACGGACAAATTTCATTATTTTCATCTTTTTCTGACCGTGATTTTTGAATTTGCACTGAGTGCATTTTTAAAAATTCCTTTTATGAATATTGAGCTGATCCCAAATTTATGATATAATGAATGCAAAAGCATTCATTATATATTATTTAAAGCCCTTGCAGATACGCAGATCTTCAATCTGCTCCCTGCAATCGGGTAATTATATCATAACGCTTCGCTTTTATGATATAATTAAGGCAACACAGTGCAATCTTTGTGCGGTGTTGCCTTTATATTATTCATTTAAATTGATTTTATCTATCAAAAGTTAATTCTTTTATCAAAAAAGGATGCCGCAATGACCATTATTTCATTACTGAACTGAAAAGGCGGTGCAGGTAAAACTACTGCAAGCGCTAACCTTGCTTCAATTTTCGCCTTATCGAAAAATAAAAAGTCCTCATCGTTGACATTGACCCTCAGGCTGACACCGTCCTGACAACTATGCCGATGGCTAAGGAATTCGTGCTTAAAAAGAAACTGTTAAAAGGTTCAGAGAAATTACTGCCATCGTACAAGCTGAATGATATAAAAAAACTGCTTGATGAGTATAAAAAAGAAATCTGAGTGTTGAAAAGCTAAAAGTGGAAAAGTTAAAAACATAAGAACTGTAAAAATTATCCCCGAAATTTCGGGGATTTTCTTTTTTTATAAAAAGACCTGTTTGTCAAAAACCTGTTGAAATTATGTTGAATCATAGTCGGTGCACTACAATGAGCGAGGCTTTGACGAGTGTTGAAACACAACCACCTGTTGAAAGCTCTGTTGAGAAATTGTTGAAAGATGACTGCTGTGCAAATTATCTGCATGGAGTTTTTTGATTTTGCACTGAGTGCATTTTTCAAAAAATCAATGTCAGAACAGGATGTTTTCTTTGAAGCGTATGCTTACTTATTATAATAAAAAAAGCGTTTGTGCCTATATATCATCAAAAATCCGTGTTCACTCCTTTTTTGGTCTTGTTTACGCTTATATTATAGCGCAATCCATTATTTTCAAGTATACTGTAATCAAGCTAAACGGAACGATGTTTAGTAAAAAACAAATAAAAAGGAGAAAAACAATGAAAATCAAAAAAATCACAGCAGTACTTTCACTGGCAGCAGTAATGGCTACATCAGGTTCAGCATTCGCTGCGATCCATTACACTAATCCAAACAACCATGGTACATGGAAATATGGCACAACCGGTGCGATCGGCGGAGGTTTTGTCATATCAGAATACTATGACAGAACTTACAACTATTCATATGCAAGTGTTGTCAATGCATTAGGCAAAAGGAACTCAGATACAACTTACAGAGGCTGGGCACGTACAAGCCTTCCTGCTTATACTTTGGGAACCGACCGTGCATATTATAATTTCTGGAACTAAACTGAAATAAGAAATTGTTTTCACAAGTATGGTGAGTAGATTTTCGAGCAGGATTTTGTTTATGGCAAGGCAAAATTTGCCGAAAATCAACCAATATATCTTATGAAGACAAGTTCTGGAGATACAAATATATACAAAGAGACAACAAAACAAAAATCAATCGCTAAAAATCTGATGATATCAGATTTTAGAACTTGTCCACATTCACCCTATGTGGACAGGTTCTTAAGGCAACACCGCACAGAGCTTGTGCTGAAGATGCGCAGACAGATTTTTTGTCAGATTGTATAGAAATTCCGCAGGCATACTTACGTATGTCAAGGAATTACTGTGCAAGATGACGGAAAATATGCAAGCAGATTCAGTGCAAAGCCGTCAGGTGGGCTTTGTGCGGTGTTGCCTTAATAAAACCCAAATATATTTATTTACAAAAAGGAGAACAAAATATGAACATCAAGAAGATCACAGCAGTACTTTCACTGGCAGCGGTAATGGCTACATCAGGCTCAGCATTCGCTTTAATGAACTACAACACTCGTCCAAACACTCATGGCAGATGGACTTACGGCACTACAGGTACTTTCGGAGGTGGTACAGTCAAGTCTGAATACCTTGATTCTGCATACAGAGTATCTTATTCAAGTGTAAAAAATGCAAGAGGTCGTACAGATTCCGCTACAGGTTTCAGCAGCTATGCAAAATCTGCACTGCCTGCTTATGATTTTGAAAAAGATTACTCTTATTACGATTACTGGAACTAATTTTTCAGTTTCTGAATAAATAAGTGATAACACAACGAATGCAGATAATTATCTGCATTCGATATATCAGATACAGCTATAACGCTGTAAATATAAACATTAATCAAAAATAAAGGAGAAAACAAAAATGAACAATCAGTATAATTCTATGGAACCAGCTAAGTCAGTTGAGAACAAGGGATGCAAGGTCTGCTAT
>OGDY01003002.1_pt1 | contig 14213 bp, 13 predicted proteins | sample 1570341 | NCBI WGS metagenome assembly OGDY01 (sample SAMEA2581972, study PRJEB24529) | metagenome | biome: Human gut stool | place: China | collected 2011 | reverse complement strand
TACACCAAAGTTGTAGGTATTGATTGATGTAAAATACTGCTGTCCTATAAAAGGGAACGCATCTGAAAAAAGAAGTTTTCCTGTTTTTACACTATTCATGAAATCATCTGCGCATCCTTGTTTTAAAGCTTCAATATATAACGCAGAAAAAAGTTGATCTGCGTAAAACGTCATTGCACTCTCATTCAACATACCGGTTCCAAAATGTACACCGGTTTGAAAGTCAAGCTTATAGATTCCATATTCCATTGCTAATCCCCTTAATCTGCTAAAATAGCTTTACATTTTTCGATAAGCATATCATCCACTTCTCCAACTACAACATCTACATTCAGTTCGCTAATTTTCACACGGCCATAACCTCTCGATCCGCTCCCCCCTAAATAATCATGGTGCAGCAAACGAAATCCTTCTTTCAATGTTTCAAAATCCCGAATCACTATATCGCCATCTGCATTTCCAGCATTTTCAGAAATTTCATAGATCAATCTTAATGGAAATTTAGCCCCTCTCACTACCCGTTCAAGCTGCCTTGGATTGGCTACTGCTGTTGCTCGATTAATGCTGTTCTCAAACTTTACTTCAGTAGCTCCATTTATTCCGGCACGGCGTAATTCATCCATGTTACTTAAAAAAAGATCTGAAAAAAGAATTCTGCTTACATGCAGATCTCCCTTTTTAGCACTACCAAATAATGATGTTAACCTTAGATCATCATCATCCGGTTTCTTTATGCCATCATTAAATTCCTTCGCCAAAAGAGCACGCATTTTCCCTTTAAGACTACTTCCCGGAATCATCGGCATATTTGTTCTTGTATCCCTGATAACAGGAGAGTCCACAGCTCCAATTGCAGCAAATGCATCCGAACCTCCTATATGTAATCCTGTCTCTGTCTCTAAAACACCTGTAATTTCAATTTTTGCAAACATTATTTTTCCCCCTATTCATCGCGTTTTCCATAAAATTTTCGATATGCTACCAGTGCTTCCATATATCGACTAAATAAAATATAAGTCTCTCTTTGATCCCCAATATCATCAATACAGTCTAAGATCTGGGCTTCGCGGATCAGCTTTCCTACTTTAGGTTCCCTACCTGCCTCATAAACAAATCGAATTTTCAGATAGTTGATTTGCTCAATAAGTTCTTTCGATAATTTCTCCTCCTTGCAATTTACCACTTCATTATAAATATCAGCTGTCATTGCAAGCAGATTTCTGATCTTTGAAGTTGTAACCGGCTCCACATCATGCCCCTTTAAATCCTTTTCATTACAGAGTTTTTTCATTACTGCCTCTGCTTTTGTCACATAATTTTCACTCGTCAATATCATCTGCCAAATCCTCCTTCTCTTCTCTATGCATATAAACAAATACGTATATTGCTGTAACCAGCTCTCTTCGATCTGTTTCTTCCTGCGCCCATTCATACATCTTTCTTGAGAACAAGCGGTATGCTTCCATTTTCTCTTTTCCCTCTTTCTCCAAAGGTTCCATCTTGGATAACAGATAAACATACCTTGCGATCTGAATCTTTTCTGCCTGATTTCGAAGCAACTCTGTAAGATTATAAAGGAAATTCATCCCTCTTTCATTATCATCTGTAAAGAAGCTGCACAACAGATTCATTTTTTCCTTCATGACCTTTTCTGTAAATTCTGACCATGGATAACTATGTAGATCACTGAATATGGTAATTGCATTTTTGCCCTCTACCCCCTTAGATGCGTCTTCCAACCGTTCTACTTCTTTTGCCATTACATTGATCGGATATTTAGGGTGATACACACCTATCCCGCCCGAAATTGTCAATGTTCCCTGTGTAAATTTTTTCAGTGCACTCTGCAAATCAATAAAAGCTTCTATTACCTCGTTCCACGCACCTGCCAGGAAGATGTCATCCCCTCCCGAGTAGATAATCGTTACATTTCTCTCATTATGCTGCAATATCTGGTTTATATAAAATTTAAAAAATAACGATAACTGTCTGGATAACGTAGCCGTCCGAGAAAGTGTTGTATAGTGATTATGATCGTCTGGTCTCTCGAATCCACGTACAAATGTCGTTCCTAAATTATCTACATCTGCCCGCAGGATACCAATTCTCTTAATTCCTTTTGATTGTTTTGCAAGTTCTTCAAAAGTTTCTTTAGCTGAATAATCTCCTACCCATAATTTTGTAGTTACATGTTTTCCCGTATAGATACTGTTTTTTGTGTAACAGCGTCTATACACCGGTGTTTCCATACATGTCAGCAGTTCTTTTTCACTATCTGCTATCAGATACTGATTTCCCGGAAGAGGCAATGCATCAGGCTCACTCCTATTTAGAATCGTAAAATACTTTTCATGCAACACGTTCGAAGACAATTTTTCCAGTGCCCGGCAGACAGGACAATGATCTCTTTCATCCAGCACAGCCATTTGACGACACGCCACACATTCCCGTTCTCCACTTCTTTCTTTGCTATTTAACATTTGAATTTCTGATGCCCGATAACGATGAGACTTCTGTGAAGATATCATTTTGGAAACAGCTTGATATAACCCGCTATAACTTCCCCCTGGTACATCACGAAGATTATTTGCACTTGCCTCTGCATATCCATAGGCTATAAATAAAGCAGTGTCAAACTGTTTTAAGAACCAGTTATTTATTTCTGCATGATATATTCGAACCTTTTCCTTAATTTCCTGTGTGTTAGGAAGAAGCATATAACAATGACCACCACCAGTATAAATCAGATTTGCTCTGGTTAATGATACCCTTTCCAGCAATTCATCTACCATATGCTCCATCATAATTTCCAGATAAAAGCTTCTGGCACGTAACCCCTTTAGTGCTCCTTTTTCTCCCACTGTATATATGAATTTCTGAATACCTGATATATCCATAGAATACAAAAGGAACATTTTCTCTTCATAGGACTGTTTTGCATGAACCATGAGACGTTCTTTATAGTTTTCTTCCTTTTCCGCCTCTAAAAATTGTTCAACACAAGCTGCTATGGCTGCTGTCATTTTTAAATGATCATATAAAGAAATATCTGCGAGCTCACGTTTTGATGTAGATGAAGGTATATAAGACAGGTTTGCTTCCAACACCGATAAAAGAGAACTGATATATTCTTCTTTCCATGCAATGCCCTTAAGATTATTTGTAATACGATCAATGACCTTTTTGTAAAACGAAACATCCAGCTCTACCGTATCTTCTGTTGGAAAATTGATCTCCCCATCCGGCTCCAGTGTCCGATGTGCATAGTGACATTTTCCATGATTGCCATTTAATACATTAAATACACTGGCTAATGGTATACTCCTGTCAAATCCTTCTTCTCCTTCTTCTGCATCACGACGATCTGCAAAAGCCGCTACATTATCTGCATAATATGTAATATATGCCAAGGCATTATCCGGCAGTTTTGCACTTCCAATCTCCCTGCCATGATGGAGCCTTACACAATCCAGTATCGTTTGATCATTCACATCTGCTTCATTCTTCAAGAACTCATAACCACTCTGACTGTGTGCTCTTCCATCTCCGCTCCGATATGTAACCTTTCCAATATCATGTAAAAGACTGCCTATCGTCAGCTTGATCTGATTTTCTGTCAACATGTACTTCCCCCTTTTCTCTGTATAAGCTGAATACTTCCCATGCCAAGTGATGTTTTTATACCCACACCAGCATATGTACCAAATATAAATAGCATTTTTGCAAAGTTAGCCATCGTTTGCGTTCCATTCATTTTAATTGTTATATCCCCCATAAATGCGGGTATCTTCACTCCCTCTAATGAAAAGCTGACACTACGCAGATCATATCGAATTATTTTTGCATTATTACAAAGCTGCTCCAGTGTTTCCTGATCTCTCATAGCATCTTCTTCTAATGCCGCATCATACCGGTTCATCAGACTCTGAAAGACATATTTTAATTCCGGATAGAACACATATTGCCCCTGACTTTTAAACGCTGTTGGTGAATTAAAACGCACTTGTATATATTTGCTATCTTTTTCTCCATAAAACGAATCCATCAACTCTTTATAGGTACATTCTGTGTATTTTTTATCCAAAATTTCTATTTTCTGCTGTTGTCTCTTAAGTGGAAACTGTTTTAAATCCCAAAGAGCCTTTTTTATAATAATATCTCTTGCCGTTTCATTGAGACAGCAAATAACCCAATACCATTTTTCCTGTCTCTTTTCCAAATGTTGTGAAAATGGATGCAAACCGGATTGATGCAGATATTCTGCATAGTCTTCTGGTAATATTTCCATCAAAACACCATGAAAAAGTGATGACATCTGAAAAGCAAGTTCTCCATCACTTTGTATATGTAATTCCAATTTAGCCATATAGTTCATCTCAATTGATCCCCTATCCCTATAACAATGACACTTTTATATTATCATTTTTTTGCAATAAATTAAATGCCAAAAAACAAATTGGGAAAGTAGAAACATATTTATATATTACTCACAGACATGATCCTCTGTTATCTCTATAAGTTGCTCTCTGGATAGCTTTTCCATTTTAAATTTCTTCCCTGCTTTTTTCCAGCATAAGTGCCGTAATCCGGATCGTCTCACAGCAACGTTCCTCTTCCATCGTTCCCGCTCCAACTACTGCTCTGCATACGCTTAACACAATATATTTCATCTCTCTTTTCCTTCCAGACAGTCTTGTTTTAAAAGATCAATTTTCTTTTTCCGATACCACACAATCAGAAGAAGCATCACTGTCCCTACAAGTAAAAACGCTCCATTTTGTATTTCATACCCTTTTCCCGAAATCTCTCTGATCTGGTCTGTCACAATCATCATGGATGCCATAAAAACCATAATTCGTTCCTGCCTGTGCATATAGCCTTCAAAGCTTTTCTCCTGCAGATAGTCTGTCACCATATGGGCTCTTTTTCCGGAAAAGTTGTCTTTAAGCTTTTCTTTCTGTTCATCGGCATATGCTTTGTCCCATCTTGAAATATCGGATTGCATTTCTTCTCCATCATGCAAATCATACAGATCTGTAAGCTGCTCTTCCGCATACAACAGCATATCTTCTCTTCGAAATCCATCATCTCTTTTATTTAACGATTCTATAAACATTGTGCGTACTTTATCAATATCCCCTTCCTGTACCAGCTTTTGAAATTTGTGGTTCATCTGCGTCCCTCCCGTTTTCATACATGATCTTTATTGCTTTGATGACTCTGATTTTACCAGACCAGAATGACAGATAATGTCTATATAAAGAAAAAAGCAGAGCCAACATTGTTTTCACAATGCTGCTCTGCCTGAAACAATTCACTGCCATCTGTAATTCCCAGTTTATTAATAAGCACATATGAATTTGCATAGCGGTATTTACTGCCTGGCATATCGGCTTATTACCTCCTGACGTACTTGTTCAGATGATAATTCTCCACTTGCAACAAGTATCATTTTATTAATAAAATCTTTCGATACATACATGTCTTCAATAGCCATTGTTGATGCAACATTTCGCACATCCAAAAAAGCTTCTTTACTATTCTTTTTAATCATGCACATCACCTTGCTTTCTACAAATATCAAGCCAGCTTTTATGTATATTATACCGCCATAATGGATGTTCTACTAAAAGTTACTCTATATGATCAGACATAGCCTGTTGTAATGATTAAATCGGGCTTTCCCCGATGCGGCGTACTTCAACCTCCTCCTTTCAAAGCGCAAAAAAGCACCTTAACCTTATTGGCTAAAGTGCTTAGCTTTACATTCCCATTTCTTCTATCTCTTTTAACATAAATTCTTCGAGTTTCTTCTTGTCAGGCAAATGCAACATATACGTTGAAACAAATAATTGGTTATCTATTCCAGCTAAGGCATATTCTACCATCTGAGAACCTTTATCTGTACAAAGCAGGATTCCTACTGGAGGATTATCTCCCTCTGTCATTTCATTTTTCTTATAATATCCTACATAAGCATTAAGCTGTCCTAAATCCTCATGTTTGAACTCATCATTCTTAAGTTCAATAATAACATTACAATGTAAAAGACGATTATAAAAAACAAGATCAATAAAATAATATTTATCATCTATTATAATCCGCTTTTGTCTTGCCTCAAAGCAGAATCCCTCTCCAAGTTCTAACATAAATTCCTGCAAATGATCCATAAGAGCCTGTTCTAGATCAGATTCTGACACAGCATCCCTTGCATCAAGTCCCAAAAATTCAAATGTGAATGGGTCTTTTATTGATAGCATTGTTCCATTTGCGTTATCAGCAGATTTTTTCAATAAAAGCTCTGGTTTTCTACTTATGCCAGCTCTTACATAAAGATTGGTTTTTATCTCTCTTCGGAGTTCTCTTACATTCCAGTTGCATTTCATACACTCTGTTTCGTAAAAAAATCGTTCAAATGCATCATTTAAAACCATAATTTCTCGAATATGTGAAAAAGACAAGTTATTAACTAAAACATCCGGATCTGTGACAAATTCGTTCAACACTGTCGAACTTTTTCCAAAATCTGGTAATTTAAATTTGCTCGACACTGTCGAACCAATTTGAGGATATACTTTATAAAACTGTCTACAAGCCTTAAAAAGAGTGTAATTCATTCCTTTTTGATTAATTTGTTTTTCCAAATTTTTCAAAAGATGAGAGCCATATTCTGCTCTGTCACTGCCATCTTGTTCATATTCTACTATATAATAACCAATCGCCCAATTTCGCAATGTCATAAGCTGATTTACAGCACTTTTTGCTGCAGAACTTGCTTTATCATTTATTTGCTTAATACTATCTGCAAGCAGTTCAAATTCCATTGCATTACCTCCAATACATTGTCCTAAGACTATTATAAATTCGCATAGATACAGTATACCACGGCTCCTGTATCTATGTGATTTCTTTTTATCGTTTTTGCCGATCCTAACTTTTTTATTTATTGTTGTATTTATTTCTTTTCCTTTGTGATATGCTTATTCTAATCAGGGAAGATTGAAAATAGATTGAAACTTTTTTAAATTTGATGCTTCATATTTGACGTCTCTTATATGACAAAGTAAACTCATGAGCAAAAGGAGTCCCCATGAATTTCAGAGTGGCAATTTTACAGAAGAAATCTCTTACAGGAAAATATCAGGAGAATACCGATGTTATTCTTCAAAAAATGAAAGAAGCGGCTGGGAATGCAGCAGATCTTCTGCTTCTGCCGGAAGCATATCTTACGGGATATGAATTACCCATCAGCAACGAAGAGGCGCTTTCTGACGATAATCCTTATCTTAAGCAGATCTGCAACGCAGCCAGGGAACTGCAGCTTGGTGTAGTTGTGACTGCTTTTACCAAAGGAGTGGAAAGACCGCAGAATTCCGCTTATGTTATTGGTAAGAACGGGGAGCTTCTTATGAAATATTCCAAGGTTCATACCTGTGACTTTGCAGATGAAGCATGTCTGGAAAGCGGAAGTGCCTTTCGGGTATGTGACTTTGACGGGCTTAAAATTGGCATTATGATCTGTTATGACCGCGAATATCCGGAAAGTGCCCGTGTCTTAATGCTGCAGGGCGCAGAAATTATTCTGGTTCCGAATGACTGTGGTTCCATGAAGCCCCGGCTGTGTGCTTTATCGACTAGGGCCTATGAGAATATGGTCGGAGTTGCAATGGCAAATCCCAACGGAGAGAATGCAGGAAGCTCCTGCGCGTTCAGTCCGATCTGCTGGGATAACAATGGAATCTGTGTAGATAATACACTTCTTATGGCAGATGATATGAGCGAAGGATTATTCTATGCCGACTTTGATCTGAGCGCGATCCGTAAGTATCGTGAAAGTGAAATGCTCGGGAACACCTACCGGAAAGTAAAGGCCTATGAGCCTTTGCTTTCCGGTAAGATTACCTATCCCTTTTTACGTGAAAACCAGAGTCCCATCGATTAACCGAACGGAATGACTTTCTAATATCCCTTTACTCCAAGAATGGATGCGGTCTCTTCCATAATATCCTGCGCCACACCATCATCAAAAATATCGCGCAGGCCGGCATATTCTACCGCAGAGCAGTAAGGAATATAGCCCGGTATGGTGGTAAGGGTCATGTAGGTTTCGATTGCCTCGTGGCGGTCTTCTTCTGCCATGGTTAAGATATCAAGGCTGGAAAAAGCGGAGGTCAGGTAAGAGAAATAATAGCACGGGGAGGTGAAAATATGGGGAACCTCCGACCAGGTGTACAGTTCTTTAATTTGGGAATCATACTGCATGCCATACCTGCGCGAAAGCTGCAGATACAGTTTATTCAGCTCCTCAAGCGTCATATCCGGATTCTCATAAGCAGCAATCTCAAACTCTGAAATCAGTGCTGTGGAAATCGCATTATCCGCCATGCTGTACACATCATAAAATGCATAAATATCTCCGATATCCTCTCCCAACAGCTCATCGTAATAGTCATAAAACAGCATTTGCATGCCCTGGGAATGAATCTCACTGACATCAATGTTGTTACTGGATTCAAAAAAGGTATCGGCACTGCGGTAGACATTGTTGTAATGTCCGAATTCATGGATTACATTGTAGTAGTCCATATAATTGTCATACATCTGTCCGTATATAAAGCCATCCTTAAAGTAAGATAACCGCATGGTAAAGGCCGTATTCGCCTTGTTCTGTGAGGTATCCATATCATACAGCCGGTACTTAAGAAAATGCTCCTGTGTATCCTTAAGCTCCGGATCAATCTCTTCCAGATACGGTCCGATCTGTTCAATGATCGATGTACTTTCGATCCCCTGTCCTTCGGAATACAATCTCATATAATCCGTGTCATTAAGCACATCCTTCATATCCGCCATGACCGGTACCACGTGCTTACGGATCTCCTTTAAAAGATCCCTGGTTTCATCGAGGGTATAGTCTCTCACATAAACTGCATCATACGCATATTCTGCATAATTGTCATAGCCGTTCAGCTTTGCGATCTCATTCCGAACGTCCACAAGCTCCACAAAAACCTCTCCGACCGCATCATTCCTCTGCTTGCAGATTCCCTGATAGATCTCAATAACGGCATCATGATCCATCTCATCCGCTTCCATATTCAGACGGTTCAAATCCCACTCTTCCCCGTCATATTCATAATAAAATTCTTCGGAGGAAAGCTGTTCATACTCCTGCTCCAGACTGTTTTCCTTCGCCGTAAGCTCCTTCTCCTCGTCAGTTACCTCTTCATAATCCAGATAAGCCTCCACCTGCGCCGCATTCATCAGTTCAGTCATCGTGTCCCTATATGGTGATTTACAAAGCTCCCGGATCGCTACATTCAACCGGTCTCCGTAATCCACCACGTCATCGAGAAACTCTGCCTGAATTTCCTGATTCTCTTCATCAAAAATATTCTGATAGTAGGTAATCTGTGAAAGAGAATAACAGGTTGACAGCTTTTCCACTTCATCCAGTGTCTCCCCGAACAATTCCTTCACACGCTCCGGTTTCTCAGCTGCCCCGGTCTCTTCCGCTTCTGCTGCCAGTTCCTTCATTTCTGTCAGCTGTGCATCCAGCAGCTCCATATCGCAGGTTGTCTGCTTCATCTCATCCAGTGTCAGATTGGCATGATCCACATCCCGGTATCGGGAGGTTGTCTGATAGACATAAAGTGTGTACGGTGAAGCCTCATCCGTATAGGTCCCGATCAGGGTAAGCCCGATCTCTTCGGCATTGCCGAGGTCAATACGGGAGAAGATGTACCGTCCTCCCAGACGCTTAAACTGATCCACATCCAGATACAGGTCATGGTCGGTCACCTCATAGATACGGGAGCTGTTAATAATGGAAGGATCCGTACCGGAATAAAGATAGGCACGCGCTCCCCATTCATCAAAATACAGCCGGCTCTCCTCCACCCGGTCAAGTGCCGGTGCAATCATTTTCCGGAATTCTTCCTTATAATTCTGGGAATAAAAGCCAAGATAACCATCAAGAGTGGCAATATCATTGTATTCCAGAATAGCCGGATAAAAGCCGTATGCCACGGACCACTGTCCACAGTATCCGATATCCTCTTTTGCCTTGTCAAAAAGGTCTGTAGAATAAAATTCACGGTAGGTCAGGTCATTTGCCCTCTGTCCCTTCACCATTTCATACACCTTACTGAAACAGGTATGATAAAGGTCATTATAACGGGTATTGCTTCCCAGAATCACAAGCACTGCTGCAAGCGCCAGAAGGTTTGCTGCCACACGAAGGCTCTTTTTTTCCTTCTCATACAACCGCTTCAATACCAGGAAAAATGCAGCATACCACACAAAAGGATTAAAGAAAATCGTCCGGTTAAACTGCCATCCGGTAAGCGGCGGGCACAGAAACTCAACCACATTCCGCACCGGCTCCAGGTAATAAATGCCATAAATCAGGCTATTAAAAACAAGAATGACCATGAGAAGATTATACCAGTCATGGAAAATAGCTCTTGCATTTTTCTTCACCAGATAAGAAATATTCAGATAAAAAAAGTAAACGGCACAAACCGGAAGCACCACATACATATGGACGCTTTCTGCGTGGAACATACCCTTTACAAGGGAGTCCCCGATAGTCGCAAGAACCTCGGAAACCGTATAGCTTCCTGCCACAATCGTTGAACGGATCGTCACCTCGTCATTAAACAGCATCATGTAAAACAGCCGGTATTCGCACACGATGTACCCCACCGACAGCACAGCAATGGCGAGCAGCATTCTTCCCGGGAATTTCCGGTCTTTAATCCATAAGATCAGAAAGGCAAGCGCCATATACGCCAGAATAAACAGTCCGAAATAGGAAAAATAGGACAGCACCGGATAGAAAAACAACGCCGCATACCATCCAAAAGACGGCTTTTGCATGATTTTAACAAGCAGGAACAAAAGCAGGGGAATGGACGCAAAGGGAATACCAAATGCCGGAAAGACATTCAGGATTCCGTAGGCAAAGCCGCATAACCAGACAAGAGCCTGCTGACTTTTATATTTTTCACCAAGGAGTTCCCTGCCAAGCAGAACAGAGCCTGCAATGGCAATCAGAATTTTCAGGAAATATGCTGCGATGTACGCCGGGAATACCGGCAACAGCATAAACAGAATCGTGTAAATATAAAACTCGGAGAACAGCGTATCACGGCTGATTCCTCCAAGGAAATCCACATAAGCATCATGACTGAAAAACGAGTGGTCGTTTTTCATCATTTGAAGCTGTGGGATAAACAGATCCAGATTGTCATGGACGGCTATGACACTGTCCTCTCCGCACAGGAGGAACACGGCCATGGCAGCCAACAGGAAGCCTCCAATCACCAACAGATACCAACGGGAAAGTACTTTCTTCATCTTCTAAAATCCTTTCTGTTTATCCTGCTTCAGGAAGATTATTATTTATTTTCTCCGCTCATACGGCGTCCTTTTTCGCAAACGAGCGTATAACGATATTCAAAGTCTCTGCGGTTCTTCATTGCCATATTCGACAAAATCAGTCCTGCAAAGAAGGACTGAATGGCAGCCAGTCCTACGAAGCCGCAGACGATCAGGGTCGGGAACTTCAATACCAGCCCGGTCTTCACATATTCTGCAAGAACCGGAATAAAGAATACCACGGCAAGGATTCCCAGAATCAGCGCAAGAATACTGAAAAATCCAAATGGCTTGTAATCACGGTAAAGCTTAAAGATCGTAAACAGTACCTTGAATCCGTCGGAATAGGTATTGAGCTTTGATTCGCTTCCCTCCGGACGGTCACGGTATTCTACGATCACGTTATCAATCTGCATATGATTATAGACCGCATGAATGGTCATTTCCGTTTCGATCTCAAAGCCCTTTGACAGAATCGGGAAGGTCTTCACAAAGCCATAGCTGAACGCACGGTATCCGGTCATAATGTCCTTGATCTTACAGCCAAACAGCCGGTTGATGCTCGCTCTTACCAGCGTATTTCCCATATTGTGGAAGGGACGCTTGTTTTCCTCAAAATAAGTGGAGGAAAGACGGTCACCCACAACCATATCGGAATTGTATTTTAATACCTTGTCCGCCATCTCCCTTGCAAACTCCATGGGATAGGTATCGTCACCATCCACCATAATGTAGCACTCGGCATCAATTTCACGGAACATTCTGCGGATGACATTTCCCTTACCCTGCATATATTCGTGGCGTACCACGGCGCCTGCTTTCGCTGCAAGCTCTGCCGTCTTGTCTGTGGAATTATTATCATATACATAAATCACTGCTTCGGGCAGTTCCCGTCTTGCATCGGTCACTACCTTCTCAATGGTCTTTTCTTCGTTATAACAGGGAATTAAAACAGCTATCTTGTCCATTTCAGAACCTCTCCAATCATAGTATTAAAAGTATTATAACACAACTTTTCTCTCTTGTCATGGTTCCCCGTTTGGGCTATACTAAACATCAGTAACTTTTAGCATCACAAACAAAACACCATTGTATGATGAATGAATAAGACCTATGGAGGAATTACAATGCTTCGCTTCATTATTACAGCACTGTTTGTCACTTTATTTTTAATTTGCAGTATTCCGTTATTTTTCATTGAATGGATCATCGGGAAATTCAATATGGATATCAGGAACCGCAGTTCCCTCGCGATCGTGAACTGGGCGTTCCATGTGGTTTTGTTGATTTCCGGTGTAAAGATCACCGTAATTGGAGAAGAAAATGTTCCTAAAGACCAGGCTGTGCTCTATATCGGAAACCATAGAAGCTTTTACGACATTATCACGACCTACGTGCGCGTACCGCGTCCTACCGGATATATTGCGAAAAAGGAACTTCTGAAGGTTCCTCTTTTAAATATCTGGATGAAATATCTGCACTGCCTCTTCCTTGACCGCGAAGATATCAAGCAGGGCCTGCAGACCATCCTGACCGCTATTGATAAAATCAAATCCGGCATTTCGATTTTCGTCTTTCCGGAAGGCACCCGCAACAAGGTGGAAGGAACCTTTCTTCCCTTCCATGAGGGCTGCTTCAAAATTGCAACGAAGACCGGCTGTCCGATCGTTCCGGTAACCTTATACAACACCTCTGCCATCTTCGAGGATCACCTTCCGAAAATCAAAAAGGCAAATATCGTAATTCACTATGGAACACCGTTCTATGCGAAGGATCTCTCCAAAGAGGATCAGAAGCGCCTCGGTGCCTACACACAGGAGATTATCGCTTCTACCTATGCTTCCATCCGAGAGCAGTATCCGGTGTAGGGCATTACTCATCCCCCACCGGCATAACACAGATTTTCTCTCCGGGTGAAACGAAGAACACCGGATATCCCAGTGTCTCATGCACATACCGTTCGGATTCCTGTTCTTCGTTTTGCAGCCGGTTACCATATTTAACGTAACCGTTTTTACCATCATAATAAATATCCACGCTCCTGCAGCCTGTCAGTTTTTCCGGATCACAGTAAAGAATGAGCTTTTCCTCTTCCTGTGTCTGAATCTCAAACGCGTAGCCCTTAGGATCTGAAACCACTTTTACCTCACAGGAAGGCACATCCCTTTCCCGATCTTCCGCTACGGTTTTATTCTCCATTACAATCGCGCTGATTCCCAGTCTTACCTGCTCCTCATTTCCAAGAACATAAATTCCGTCTGCAATCGGTTCCCCCATTTTCAGCAGTTCCGTTTTCTGGTCTGTATTCATAAGATCCAGCATTTTAAGTATATTCTCGGTCATTTCATCCGGCAAAATGTTTTCATAATATTCTTCCACATATTCCCTGTCTACCATCTGGTCCGCCTCGGACTGACGGTCCGCTTTCCCGGCTTTCCACTTGAAGGAAAACAGTACCGTACCGGCGATAGCCAGCAATAATACAAAAAGTAATATTTTCTGCACAGCCGGATGATTTCTTTGATAATTGGTCTCGAGTTCCATCCTGACCATTCGATAGGCATCATATGCTCCTTGTCTCTTTGGGACTTCACCAGACACACGATTATCGTTCTCAATGATCTGTATCTGCTCAAGAAGAAAATGATACAGTCTGCGTCCCATCACATGCCCTTTTAGACAATTTGCCAGCTCATACAGGAATTCTCCCTGCCGGACAGCCCACTGATATTCCTCCTTCCGGAAAAACTCCTTCCATTGCAGGAATTGCAGTTTTTTCGGTTTACAAAGTGCATGGAGTTGTTCTATCGCGGCCTTTAACTGGCTCTGTC
>OGDY01003000.1_pt1 | contig 14215 bp, 4 predicted proteins | sample 1570341 | NCBI WGS metagenome assembly OGDY01 (sample SAMEA2581972, study PRJEB24529) | metagenome | biome: Human gut stool | place: China | collected 2011 | reverse complement strand
AAACATCAAAATATGATGTAAATGACATTAATAATATACATAATCGTATTGAAAATATGATTAATCAAGTATTATCAAATAACGAGATTAACGTTTCTGATATAGAAATTGTTACTCCAGAAGAGAAAAGTCAGATTTTAAATGATTTTAATAATTGGAAAGTTGAACTTCCTGATGATAAAAATGTAATTGAATTGTTTGAAGATCAAGTTGCTCAGCATCCTGATACCACTGCTGTTGTATTAGATGATGTTTCACTTACATATAACGAATTGAACCAAAAAGCTAATCAGTTAGCTAGATATCTACAAGAAAATGGCATACAAAATAATGATATAGTCGGTGTTTGCTTTAATAAAAATATAGAATTTATTATATCTATATTGGCTATTCTAAAATGTGGTGGAGTTTATTTACCAATCTCTGTAGAATATCCAGAAGATAGAATTTCATATATTGTTGATAATAGTAAAGCTCGTATAGTGATTTCTAATAAGGAAATGAGCTATTTAGAAAATAAAACAAAAATTGTTAATTTTTATAATATCAACTTAGATAGTTTTGATACTAGCAACCTTAATATGCACTATGATAATGCACATTTATGCTATATCATTTACACATCTGGATCAACTGGAAATCCAAAAGGAGTAATGCTTTCACATAAAAACTTGATTAATTTTGCTTACACTTTTAATGATTGTTTTAATAATAAATTCTCGATAAATGATAGTTGCTTATCTTTAACAAGTGTATCATTTGATGTAAGCATATGCGAGTTATTTGTTCCATTGATATTTGGAAGTGCATTAGTTATTTATCCAGAGGAAAGTTTAACTAATATTGATTTACTATGTAAGATATTAGAAAAAGATAAGATAACATTTTTATACTTGCCACCAAACATTCTTCAAGATGTTTCAAGTTATATTCTTGAGAATAACATACAAACTTCTATGAACAAAATGTTAGTTGGTGTTGAGTCTATTAAGAATGGTACTTTAAATGAGTATTTTAAAATTAATCCTAATTTTGAAATTGTAAACGGTTATGGACCAACAGAAACCACCATATGTACCACTTTTTATAAATATGTTTTTAGTGACAATACAAATGGTGTTGTACCAATTGGAAGACCTTTTGCAACTAACAAATTGTTAGTTGTAAGCAGAGGTGGTAGTCTTCAACCCGTACTAACTCCTGGTGAGTTATATGTTTGTGGTAACAATGTTTCTTCTGGATATTTAAATAATCCAGAGTTGACTGCAAAATCATTTGTTAATTACAAATATACAAGCGAAGCACTTTCATATAGAACAGGAGATATTGTTTATTGGGATAATAGTGGCCTTTTACACTTTATTGGAAGAAAGGATTTTCAAATAAAGATAAAAGGACATAGAATAGAGTTAAGTGAAATTAATAACACATTAAGAGGAATTTCTGGCATAAAAAATTCTATAACTGTTGTAAAGAAAGTAAATAACTTTGATACACTTTGTGCTTATGTAGTCCTTGAAAATAAATCACTTACCGTTCAGGAAATAAAGTCAATTCTTTTTGATAAGCTTCCATCTTATATGGTGCCTACCTACATAACTCTTTTAGATGCTTTACCTATCACAATAAATGGTAAGGTTGATAAAAAGAAACTTCCTGATATAGTAATTGAGCACACTGGAACAACTGAAGCAACAACGGATACAGAGATTAAATTAAAAGAAATATTTGAGACTATGTTAGATACTGACATTGTTTCTATTGATGATTCTTTATTTAATATGGGATTAGATTCATTAATGGCTATAAAATTCTCTGTCGCTGCTCATAAAGTTTTTGGAATTTATATTGATATCAAGGATTTATATAAGTATGATTCTATTCGTGCTTTAGCAGATTTCGTTGACAATCAAGTCCATTCTAATAAAAATTACTTACCAGAAATACAAAAAACAGATGCTCAGGATTTTTATCCTTTATCATCTGGTCAAAAGAGAATTTATTATGCTTGTAAGATGGCTGGGAATGATAGTATTGTTTATAATACACCTGGCGCAATATTAGTAGATTCTATATTAAATAAGGAGACGGTTGAATCTGCATTTAAGGATATTATAAAGCGTCAAAGTATATTTAGAACAGTCTTTGTCATTGAAAATGAAGAAGTAAAGCAGAAAGTTTTAGACAATGTTGATTTTGCAGTCGAATCATTTAACAATACAAGCAGTGAAATAGATTCGCTAGTAAACAATTTTGCTAAACCTTTCGATTTAGCAAAAGCACCTTTGTTAAGAGTTGAAATTCATTATATAGATAACAAAGAAACTTTATTATTATTTGATTCTCATCATATTGTTATGGATGGTGTTTCTCTAAACATATTAGTAAATGACTTGTTTAAGCTATATAATAGTGAAAGCATTGAACCTCTTGAAGTGGAATATACAGATTATTCTGTATGGGAGAACACTTTAATAAATGAAGATAAGCTTTCTGATGATAAAAAGTATTGGTTAAATTGTTTTAAGGATTTCGATTTTGAAACTTTGAATTTGCCTTTTGATTATACTGTGCCAGCAAATCAAACTTATACCGGCAATAAACTTTATAATCATCTTGAGCAGTCTATAATTGACGAAGTTTCAACTTTTGCAAAAGAACAGCACGTATCAACTTATTCTGTATTTTTAACAGCTTTATTTGTTACTCTTTATAAATATACTGGACAAACAGATATAGTTATCGGAAGTCCTGTTGCCAACAGAAGTATTGAATGCTTACAAAATATTATTGGCATGTTTGTTAATAACATTGCTTTGAGAACAAAAATATTAGAAACTCAATCAGTTTCAGATTTAATTACTTTTGTAAACAATACTGTTACTGGTGCCTTAGATCATCAGATTTATCCTTACGATATGCTTGTTAAAGACTTGCAAGTTACTGTTGATCATTCGAGAAATCCTTTGTTTGATGTAGTTTTAACTTATCAAAACCAGGAAGATACATCTACTTTGACTAACAACAAAGCTGAAATACTTCCAACTGTAACTAATACTGCAAAATTTGCTATTACATTAGAAATTGCACCTAAGTCTAATCAAATAAATCTTGAATATAGAAGTGATTTATTTAAAGAAAATACTATGACAAGTTTCTTAAAACATTATCTATTTGTTCTAAAACAAATAATAGAAGGATTTAATGATGATGTTCAAAATGTTAATATTATAACTGATGATGAGCAAAAGTTATTAGATAAATTTAATAATACTTATGGTAAAATTAACAGGGCTCCTGTTTCTAAGATCTTTGAAGAACAAGCCGCATTGCACGCAAATGATATTGCAGTTGTTTGTGATGATAAGACTTTAACCTATCAAGAATTAAATGAACGAGCAAATAGTTTGGCTCATCTTCTAATTGAAAAAGGAATTAAACCAAATGACATTGTCGCTATAATGACTAATAGATCTTTAGAGACCATTGTGTGTATGATTGCTATCCTTAAATCAGGTGCGGCTTTCTTAAATATAGATCCTACTTATCCTATTGAGAGAACTGAATACTATATTTCTGATAGTAAAATTCAACATGTTCTTACCCAAAGAGAATTAAAGGACAAAGTTGCACAAATCAAGAATCGTATAGATATTGATTTAGATATCAAGGATATTTACGGAAAGAATAAAGAAAATCCTGATGTTAAAGTTGGTGAAAGAGATTTATCTTATATTATTTATACCTCTGGCTCTACCGGAACACCTAAGGGTGTAATGTTAAACCAAATTGGTATGTCTAATATGGTTCAAGCAATGACTAGAGTTTTGGAATATCTAAAAGAAGGAAATAAACACGCTATCGCATCTGTAACATCCACCCCTTTTGATATTTTCGTATATGAGATTATAGTTTCTCTTACTCATGGTCTTAAGGTTGTAATGGCTAACAATGCAGAGCACAGAAATCCAAAACTGTTGGATGCTTTGATTCGTAAGCACGGTGTTGATGTAATGACTGTTACTCCTAGTTTGATGAAAATTAACTATGATAACAGAGAACCTGATACAGCTTTGGCTAATGTAAAGAATATGGTATTTGGTGGAGAACCTTTACCAGAAAAATTCGTAAAAGATTTAAAGGCTTTAGCTGATGACATTACTGTTTACAATATATATGGTCCAAGTGAAATAACAATACTTTCAAATGTTCAAAATTTGAACGGAGAAAAGGAGATTACAGTTGGTCCTCCAATTTTAAATACTCAAATGTATATATTAGATAAAAATATGAAGCAACTACCTATTGGCGTTGTCGGAGAAATCTATATTGCTGGTATTCAAGTTGGAGAAGGTTATATTGGAAAAGAAGAGATGACTAAGCAAAGATTCTTAAAAAATCCATTTGGTCCTGGAAAAATCTATAAAACTGGTGATATTGGAAGATGGACTTTTGACGGAAAGATTCAGTGTCTTGGTCGTGTTGATAATCAAGTAAAATTAAGAGGACTTCGTATTGAGCTTGGTGAAATAGAAGATGAGATGTTAAAAATGCCAGGAGTTACTTCTGCAATAGTTAATAAAGTTTCTCTTGATGGTAAAGAATCTTTATGTGGTTACTACGTAGCAGATAATAACTTAGCTGAGAATATAGTTAAGGAAAATTTGAGGAAGTTCTTGCCTCCTTACATGGTGCCTACTTATATTATAAAGCTTGATAAAATGCCTTATACCATTAATAGAAAGGTTGATAGAAAAGCTCTTCCTCTTCCTGTTGTAAACAAATTTGCTTCTGCAACTGTTGACATTAGATCTCTTAATTCAAATGAAGAGAAATTATTAGAAATTTGGAAGAATATCCTTAAAACAGATAAGATTTCTGTTGATGATAATTTCTTTGATATTGGTGGAGATTCTATCCTTGCAATTAATATGCAAATAGAGGCTTTGAAATATGGCTTGGAATTTGAGTATGCAGATATATTTAACTTTCCTACTATTAGACAATTATCAAAGAAATTGCCAAGCCCTGAAGAACATTTTATGGCAAATTATGATTATTCTAAAATCAATAATCTTTTAAAAGCAAACTCTATTGACAACTTGGATAAAATTGAAAAGTATAGTTTTAGAAATGCCCTTATAATAGGAAGCACTGGATATTTAGGTGCTCACATACTACATTCGTTCTTAATACACGAATCAGGTACAGCTTATTGTTTAATCAGACCAAAGAGCAATATGTCTCCAGAAGATAGAATTATCAGTTATCTAAATTTCTATTTTGGAGAAGATTTCTATAATAATTGTAAAGATAGAATAAAAGTTGTTGCAGGAGACTTGGTAAAAGAAAATTTAGGCTTATCTGAAAGTGATTATAATGAAGTTGTGTCTAATGTTGATGTTGTTATCAACTCTGGTGCTATTGTTAAGCATTTTGGATTAAAGAAAGAATTTGAAGATATTAATGTAAAAGGTACTCAATATATAGTAGACTTGTGTAAGAAGAATAATAAGAGATTAATTCATGCTTCGACTATTAGTATATCTGGTTTTGGAGAAAAAGAGGAACTTACGACTACTCCTGAAGAAGAAGGTTCGAAATTATTTACTGAACATGATTTATATGTTGGTCAAAGTATTAAAGGCATTTACAGTACAACTAAATACAAAGCTGAAATTTCAGTTTTAGAAGCTATTGAAGATGGATTAGATGTCCAAATTGTTAGAATTGGTAATATCACTAATAGATATTCTGATGGAATGTTCCAAAAAAATATTAAAGACAATGCTTTTGTTAGAAGACTGAAATCATTTATTGAAATTGGAGCTTTCCCAAAAGAAACTTTAAAGCATGCTCTTGAGTTTACTCCAGTTGATTTATGTGCTGATGCAATAATAAAAATACTAGAATATAGCAGTCCTTGCAATGTATTCCATATATACAATCCGAATTTAATGCCTGCTCCTTTATTGTATAATACTTTATTAGATAGAGGCTTTGAGATTATTCCTGTTACTGATGAATTAATGTCATACATTATAACAGGTATATTGGAAGACAATAAAAAGAAGGATACTATTTCTGGAATCATACAAGATATTGACAAAAACAAAAAGTTCACATATACTTCTAAGGTTAGACTAGATTGTGACTTTACAAATAAATTTTTGAATAAAGTCGGTTTTAACTGGGTTTCTTATGATAGTCTCTATATCAATAAATGTTTTGATTATTTTAAGAAAGTACATTTTATAGAAGGAGATAAATAAATGCTAGATAAAATTTCTATACCATTATTTTTATTAATGTTGTCAGCCTTATCAATAGTCATTACTCTTATATATGTTCTAAGGACAAAAGGAAGATCCCAATTAAAGACATTTTTTTGCGTAGATTTGATCTGTGTATTGGTTATTTGCCTAGGTGTAATATTTCAAGATATTCTAAGTAAAAACTTTAATTGGGATCCTTGGAACTTTGAAAAGTTTATTTATATAGGAACTTGTTTTTTGCCAGTCGCAATCTTTTTTACAGGATTAATTTTTGCTAAAACAAAAATTACTTTTAAAAAAAGATATCTGCTATTCTTTATAGTTCCTGCATTATCACTAATAGTATTATGGACAAATGATTATCATCATCTTTTTTATAAACATTATTCCATCAATATAAATGAAGGTGTCCCTGGGAGTTATATGATTGTTCACAATATTTATTCATATTCATTATTATTGCTTGGGGTTTTCCAAATGATAAAAGCAACTTCGAAAAATTCAGGTTTCTTTTCAAAGCAATCTTTATTGCTTATCCTAGGAATCAGTATTCCTTTGCTAACTAATATATTAGGAACTTTTAAGATACTTCCTATGACTGTTTATATAACTCCTATTTCCTTTGCACTTACTATGATCTGCTTTGCATTTGCAATTTTTAAATTTCAATTCTTAGGAATTGCTCCAATTGCAGTTCAAATAATTGCAAATAGGATTTCCGATAGTTATCTTGTATTAGATGACTATTTAGTTATGTCAGATTTCAATGAGACTTTTTTAAAAACTTTCAGGTTGCATGATTATGACATTAGAGGAAAAGATATTTTTACATTTTTTAAAGAACATAAAAAATATAAAGTAAACGTAAAGAGATTTCAAAACGCTATTCAAAAAGCTATGGCTTCTAATGAAACTGTTTCTTTTGAAATTCACATAGAATCACTAGACAAATATTTTACAATCGAAATTTCAACTTTATATAACAATGATATTTTTCTAGGTATTTTATTACTATTTAAAGATATTACTCAGCATAAGAAAGATATGCAGGCTATTAAGGATAACCAAGACATGCTTATGGAAAAAGAACGTTTAGCTTCTCTTGGTCAATTAATTGGTGGTATATCTCACAACCTAAAGACTCCTATAATGTCTATATCTGGTGCAGCAGAAGGATTAACAGATCTTATTAAAGAGTATGAAGCTTCTGTCGGAGATCCAGAAGTTACAGTAGAAGATCATCACGCCATTGCTAATGATATGAAAGAATGGATTTCTAAGATTCATTCATATACAGCTTATATGTCTGATATTATCACTGCTGTTAAGGGTCAAGCTGTTGCTCTTTCTGAAAATCAAAATGATGTATTTACAGTCGATGAGCTTCTAAAAAGAGTTGATATTTTGATGAAACATGAAATAAAAAATGCTTCATTAATTTTAGAAGTAAATCTTGAAGTGCCTTCTGATACTAAGTTAGAAGGCGATGTAAATAGTTTAGTTCAAGTTGTAAACAATTTAATTACTAATGCTATACAAGCATATAATGGTGTTAAAGGCGAAAAAATTGAAATACGAGTTCGTAAAGATTCTTCTAATTTGATTATTTCAGTTTCTGATCATGGTATGGGAATGTCAAATGAAGTTAAAGATAAACTTTTCAAATCAATGGTTACTACAAAAGGAAAAAACGGAACCGGTCTTGGTTTGTTTATGTCTTATTCTACAATTAAAGGTCACTTTAATGGAGAAATGACTTTTGAGTCAGAACTTAATGTTGGTACTACATTTAATGTTATACTTCCTTTACCTGAGAGTTTATAATTTAAAATTATAAATATATATAGGTTAAAAGCAAAGAAAAACTTTATTTTTATCAAATTTTTCCTTGCTTTTTTTATTTTTTATTATTATAATGATTCTATATAAGTAATATATAATGGATTGGAGATTAGCTATGAGAAAAAACATGATTAATCAGGCAGCAAACGGTTACAAAGTTATCGTTGTTGATGATGAGCAAGGCATCCTTGATTCTTTATCTATTTTTTTAAAACGTTCTGGTTATAGTTTCACTGGTACAACAAATCCTCTTGACGCTATTGAACGTGTTAAAAATGAGCATTTTGACATGATGATTCTAGACTTTATGATGGATCCTATTCATGGAGACGAGGTTGTCGAGGAAATAAGGAAGTTTAACAAAGATCTATATATTTTATTATTGACTGGCCATAAAGACTTAGCTCCTCCTCTTGAAACAATTAAGAGATTGGATATTCAAGGGTATTGTGAAAAAAGTGATAAGTTTGACCAATTACTATTATTAATCGAGTCTGGTATTAAATCGATAGAACAGATGAATACAATTAAAAAGATTAATACCGAATTACAAGACAAAAGTGAAGAATTAGAAAAAGCTTATTTAGATACTATTGGCATATTGCGCCAAACAGTTGAAGCGAAGGATCCTTATACTAGAGGTCACTCAGATAGGGTTTCAGAATTTTCTGTTTTAATTGGTAAAAAAATGGGCTTAGACGATGAAACTTTGCACACCTTAAAAATAGGTGGATTATTCCATGATATAGGAAAGATTGGAATCCCTGATAGTATTCTTTTAAAAGAATCTAAGTTAAGTGATGAAGAATATTCTCAGATAAAAAATCATCCAACTATTGGTGCACATATGTTAGGTGACGCAGCTGTTTTCAAAGATATTATTCCAATCGTAAAACATCATCACGAAAGATTTGATGGTAGAGGCTATCCTAGCCAATTAGCTGGTGAAAATATTCCTTTCATTGCCAGAATTGCAGCAGTTGCAGATACTTTTGATGCAATGACTTCAAAGAGAACATATAGAGATGCATTACCTCTTTCTGTCGTAAAAGAAGAAATAGAAAAATGTTCTGGAACACAATTTGATCCAAAAATTGCTAAAGTATTTTTAGATATATTAAATAATGATTATAAATCAATTACAGATATTCAAGAAAAATATAAAAGTTAATAACAACCTTGTAATTAAACAAGGTTGTCATTTTTTTATACTTTCATTGATAATTTCACTTTTTGTCTTTCTTTATCTATGTCTATTACTTTGGCTTTTACAACATCTCCGACAGAAACTATTTCTGATGGATTTTTTACAAATTTATCACTCATTTCTGATATATGAACAAGTCCATCGTGTTTTACACCTATATCAACAAAAGCACCAAAATCTGTTACATTTCTAATCGTACCTGTTAATATCATTCCAATGCTTAAGTCCTCAAATTTCAATACGTCTGATCTTAATACAGGCTTTGGCATTTCTTCTCTTGGATCTCTTCCTGGTTTCATTAATTCAATTATAATATCTTTTAATGTAGGCTCTCCCACCTCTAATTCTTTAGCCATATTTTTTATTTCTTTATCATTATTTATAGTTGATAATTTCTCTTTAATTTGCTTAAATTTGTCTTTATCCGCTAAGTCTTTAACTTTGAATCCTAGTTTATCAAGCATATTTTCTGCAATTTTGTAGCTTTCTGGATGAACTCCTGTAATTTCTAATGGATTTTTTCCGTCTGGTATTCTTATAAATCCTGCACATTGTTCATATGAAGCCTTGCCTATCTTAGGAACTTTTAAAAGTTCTTTTCTTTCTTTAAATTTTCCATTTTCTTCTCTATATTTAACTATATTTTTTGCAACGGTTTGGCTAACTCCTGCTACGTATGACAAAAGCGAAGGCGTCGCAGTATTTACATCTACCCCAACTGAATTTACAGCATCTTCTACAACTCCGGTTAAACTCTCTCCTAGTTTCTTTTGATTCACATCATGTTGATATTGTCCTACTCCTATTGCCTTTGGATCTATTTTTACAAGTTCCGCTAATGGATCTTGTAATCTTCTTGCTATAGATATTGCTCCTCTTATCGAAACATTTATATCTGGATACTCTTCTGTTGCAAGTTTTGATGCTGAATAAACTGATGCTCCTGCCTCTGAAACTATAACATATACTAATTCTTTATTATATTTTTCTTTTATTTCTTGTATTAATTCAGCAACAAATTGCTCCGACTCCCTAGATGCAGTTCCGTTTCCTATTGCAAACATATCAACATTATCTTTTAGAATTAATCTAATTAATTCTTTTTTTGCTCCCATAATATCGTTTTGTGGTTCTGTTGGATAAATTGTTGTATAATCTAATACTTTACCTGTTTCGTCAATTACTGCTATTTTACATCCAGTCCTGTATGCTGGATCAAATCCAATTACTGTTTTTCCTTTTATTGGACTTATCAACAATAATTGTTTTGCATTTTTTCCAAACACAGAAATTGCTTGTTCCTCTGCTTTTTCTGTCAAGTCTGCTCTTATTTCTCTATCAATTGAAGGTTCAATTAGTCTTGTAAAGCTATCTTGAATACAATTATTTAATAATTCCGCATATTGGCTTTTATTATTCTTTATAATATCATTTTGTATTAATTCTACTATTTTTTCCTCTGGTTTATCTATTTTTACTTTTAGAAATTCTTCCTTCTCTCCCCTATTTATTGCTAGTATTCTATGGCTTGGAATTCTATTTACTTTTTCTTGGAAATCATAGTACATTTCGTAGTTCGATTTTTCGTCCTTTGCTGATTTAGTATTTATTATACCTTCTCTATAACAAATCTTCTTTATCTTTTTTCTGTACTCTGGGTTGTCTGAAATATTTTCTGCAATTATATCTAATGCTCCATTAATAGCATCTTCTACTGAATTTACTTCTTTTTCTGCATTTATGAAACCTTCGGCGTATTTATTTATGTCTATACTTTCATCTTGCTTAATTATAGTATCCGCAAGGCTTTCAAGTCCTTTCTCTTTTGCAATAGTAGCTCTCGTTCTCTTTTTTTGTTTGTATGGTCTATATATGTCTTCAACCTCTGCCAAAGTAATACATTTTTCCAAATCTTTTATAATTTCTTGTGTTAGTTTTCCTTGTGAATCTATTGATTTTATAACTTCTTCTTTTCTACTTTCAAGATTTCTAAGATATGTTAGTCTTTCTCCAAGATTTCTTAATAATTCATCTGACAATCCTCCAGTTGCTTCTTTTCTATAACGTGCAATAAAAGGTATTGTATTTCCTTCATCTATTAGCTTTATTGTGCTCTCTACTTGTGACTGCTTAATTTGCAACTCTTGTGCAATTATTTCTACAATCTTATTCATATTAATAAATTCCTTTCTTTAATCAAATAACAAAGCATACACAGATTATTTATCTCTACCGTGTATGCATTGTAAATTATTCTATTCCTAAATATTCGTTATAAGTACATTCTCTGTCTACAATTCCATCTTGTTTTATATCAATTATTCTGTTTGCAACAGTTTGTGTTAATTGATGGTCATGTGAAGTAAAGATTAAATTTCCCGGGAATTTTGACATTCCTTCATTTAGTGCGGTTATACTTTCCATATCTAAATGGTTAGTTGGCTCATCAAATATTAAGAAATTTGCTCCTGAAAGCATCATCTTAGAAAGAACACATCTAACTTTTTCTCCTCCAGATAACACTTTTACTGATTTTAGAGCTTCTTCTCCTGAGAACAACATTCTTCCCAAGAAACTTCTTACATAAGTTTCATCTGGATCTTTTGAATATTGTCTTAACCAGTCTGTTATTGATAAATCACTGTTAAATAAGTAGCTGTTATCTTTTGGGAAGTAATTATTAGTAATTGTTGTTCCCCAAATTATTTTTCCTTCATCTGGTTCAAGTTCTCCTGCAATTATTTGGAATAGCACTGTCTTAGCATTTTCATTATCTGCTAACAATGCAATTTTGTCATTTGGCTTTACAGTAAATGATACTTTGTCTAGAATCTTTTCTCCATTTATAGTTTTAGAAACATTCTTTACTTGCAAAATTTCATTACCTGGTAATCTATCTGGTTTAAAATCTATATATGGATATTTTCTATTTGAAGGAGTTATTTCGTCTAATTGGATTTTCTCTAAAGATTTCTTTCTTGAAGTTGCTTGTTTTGATTTTGATGCGTTTGCACTAAATCTTGCTATAAACGCTTGTAATTCTTTTATTTTTTCTTCCTTCTTTTTATTTTGTTCTCTCATTTGTTTTAATAATAATTGACTTGATTCATACCAGAAATCATAATTCCCTGGATATACTTTGATTTTTCCGTAGTCTACATCAGCAATATTTGTGCAAACTTTATTTAAGAAATATCTATCGTGTGATACTACTATAACTGTATTTTCGAAATTAATTAAAAATTCTTCTAGCCAATTAATTGTTTTTAAATCCAAGTCGTTTGTAGGCTCATCCAGTAATAATATATCTGGATTTCCAAATAAAGCTTGTGCTAAAAGCACTTTAACTTTCTCTTTATCTTCTAATTCTTTCATATATTTATAATGTTTATCTGGTGCAATTCCTACATCATTTAATAACATAGCTGCATCAGAGTCTGCATTCCAGCCATCTAATTCAGCAAATCTTTCCTCAAGTTTTGCTGCTTTCATTCCATCTTCTTCTGAAAAGTCTGGTTTAGAATATATTGCATCTTTTTCTTTCATTATTTTATATAATTCTTGATTTCCCATTATTACTGTTTCCATTACAGTATTCTCTTCGTAAGCAAAGTGATCTTGTTTTAACACTGATAATCTCTCTGTTTTTTCTTTAGTAACTTCTCCCTTGCTTGGTTCTAATTCTCCAGATAATACTTTTAAAAAAGTAGATTTACCTGCACCATTAGCTCCAATTATTCCATAGCAACAACCTTTGTTAAATTTTATATTAACATCTTCAAACAATGTTCTTTTTCCAAATCTAATTGTTACTCCACTAGCTATTAACATTTCTTCCTCCTAATTTTTATTTTAACAGCATTATTATATCGTATATTTCTAGTTTTTTCAATGGTTTATGTGTTTTTTATTTTAATTTTTCAAAATTATGTCTACTTGTTTTTTGTCTTTTTTTGGTTTCTCTTTTTTTTACAATATTTTTTATTTTTTTCTCTTTTGCGTATTTCCCAGGATTTTTAGCTGATAATTTTTACTATTTTTTATGTGTTTTCTATGTGCCCTCTGCTGTTTTTTTATCCGGTTTTCTTTTTATATTTTTAAATATATTTTAAAAATTTTTTCCTGTTTTTTGTTTTACATAATATATATTTTTATTTTTTAAATGTTTTTTATTTATATTAATTATTTTGATTTTTTTTGTTAATCAAATTTACTTTCAATTAAAATTTTAAATTTAATTATTTTTATATTATTATTTTTTATAAAATTATTTATCATTTATTTTTTAAATTATTATCTTTTTATTTTTAATTATTTTTTATCTTAGAATAATTTTTTATATTTTTATAAAATAAATAAAATGAATTAAATAATTTATTTTATTTAATATTTAATTTCAAAAAAAATAAATAATCATTTTATATTTATTTTTTATTTAATTTTATTCTTATTTTTTATTATTTATAATTAACAATGTGATAATAAAAATATTATTAATCAATAAAATATTTTTATTATTTATTTTGTTTATTCTTTGCTTGGCATTATATTATAAAACCTCTTATATTTTTATGTATACCTAGTTTTTATTATTTATTTTTATTTTGTTTTTTTAATATTTTTGTTTGTCGCTTATTTCCCCTGGTTTTCCGCTGATAATTTTTACTATTTTTTATGTATTTTTCTCTATGTATCTTCCCCCCGTTTTTTATCCAGCCTTCTTTTTATATGTTAAAATATATTAAAAAATTTTTCAGTTTTTTCATTTTACATAATATATGTTTTTGTTTTTTAAATATTTTTTATTTATTAATCAAATTTATTTTTAATTAAAAGTTTAAATTTAATTATTTTTATATTATTATTTTTTATAAAATTATTTATCATTTAT
>OGDY01002991.1_pt1 | contig 14255 bp, 15 predicted proteins | sample 1570341 | NCBI WGS metagenome assembly OGDY01 (sample SAMEA2581972, study PRJEB24529) | metagenome | biome: Human gut stool | place: China | collected 2011 | reverse complement strand
TGCAAATCCTTTCTCTGATGTAACCCCATCCGAGAAAGGATTTGCAGCCCGGCGACCCGGAATATCAGAAGATTGCCCGGTCAATCGAAAAGTACGGCTGTGTTGAGCCTATCATCTGGAATGAGAAGACTGGCAACGTGATTGGTGGTCACCAGCGCTTGAAAGTGCTGGCGGCGACCGGCGCGGTAGAAGTGGATGTCAGTGTGGTGCAGCTGTCCCTTGAGGACGAAAAGGCCCTGAATTTGGCGCTGAACAAAATCAGCGGCCAGTGGGACAATGAAAAGCTGTCTGCCGTCCTGCAGGATCTTTCTGCCGGCTTCGATGTTGAGGTGACAGGCTTCGACCAGCATGAGGTTGACGCACTGGTTGCATCCTTTGCGGAGAGCGGCCACGAGTACGAGCTTCCCGGCTCTGAACCCTATATCAATAATTTCTTTGATTCCGGGGTTCAGGCAAAGCCCACCGCAGAGGAACCCGCTGCCGTTCCTGCACCGGAAGCCCCGGCACAGGATGCAGAGATGCACCACAGCGCTGCACCCGCACCCAATGAGGTGCAGGCAGTCCAGCCCGGCGGGAAAAAGACCGTCATTGTGCCTAATCTGTCTGAACAGGATGCAACCACCCTCGTGGACGTTCTCAAGGACATGGGCTTTGCGTACCGTCTGGAGGATGCGGCATGACACAGTATGTGATATGCGCACTTCAGATGGAGGGCTTTCACTGCTGGCCGGAGGCTGATGGAGAACTCGCATATCTCAAAAACTCACACCGTCATATCTTTTTTATTACGGCAGAGTTTCCAGTTCACAATGCAAACCGTGAAATAGAAATCATCAGCCAACAGAATGCAATCAAGCGCTATCTTCTCTCCAAGTATGGGGATGAGGATGGCGCTTGTCATTTTGGGCGGCGCTCCTGTGAGGACATCGCCGCTGAAATTCTGAACCAGTTTGAAAACTCCACATCCTGCACCGTCCTTGAAGATGGGTTTGGGGGTGCGCGAGTTGTTCGATAACAACATCAAAGTGCATTTTGCCGGGAGCGACGGCGGAGAGATATTCTACGCCGCCCTGCTGGCAGCACAAACCAAATACCGGCTGTTTTCCTGTTACAAGTACATTCTCAAGAGCCGCCCGGATGATGATTTCCGGCTCCCGGCGGACCATGTGATCCGTGTGCAGGATACAGTAAACCGTCATGTGATACAGGATAGCGGCCTGTTCACGTTGATGTTCGGTGCCGGGAAAGGACAGGCGCAGACGTTGGAAAGCCTGACCGAGTGGCAGGACAAGCTCATAGCATTCGTGCAGCAGAACAATCTCCGCTGTACCTGCGTCGAGCTGGACTGTCAGAAAGTGCTGGGCGTGAGGGAAGCGTGGTACTTTCGGGAGCGGATGAAGAAACTGCTGGATAACCCCCAAATCAACGTATTCCATTTTGAGGATGGGATGCGGGGGCTGGACAGCCTGATAGATTTCAGCGACTACATAGCCCTGAGCATCCCAGAACTGCGCATCATCAAGCCGAAGACATTCCGGGAGGACACCCGCTATCTGACCCACTACATCAAAAACCGCAAACCTGAGATCGACATCCACCTTTTGGGATGCACCGATGTGAAGATGATCGCGCAGAACAGCTTCTGCACCTCAGCAGATAGCACCAGCTGGCTGTCCGGGGTCAAATACGGCTGGTTCGATGATGGCAACCAAAAGGCGCACATCAACCAGTTCCGAAAAGACCTCATAGAACAGCGGCTATCCGCGGTGAGGACCGTCACAGAGGGGAGGGGGCTGGATCTGACAGACAAAACGCTTCTCTATGGAGCGAGAGCCAGCCTGTGCGCCACCATCTGCAAACAGAAATATACACGAGCCGCAGGCTCACAAGAATAGGAGCAAAAATGAAAAAGACAAACGAGAATTTGGTGATCCTGATTACGTTGTTTGCAATCAGCATCGTCATTGCCAATGTGACCGGCGCACGAACCATTACCACCGGCCTGCATATCGGCCCCATCGAGCTGGCCTTGAGCGGCGGCGCCATCACCTATGCCGTCACATTCCTCTGCACAGACATCATCGGCGAGATCTGGGGTAAGGCCACGGCCCAGCGCGTGGTGAAGTATGGCTTTATCGGCCAGATTTTTGCCACCGCCTGCATTATGCTCACCGGCGTTTTCCCTGCAACGGATGCCGTCATGGACAATGCCTATCAAACCCTGCTGGGGCAGAACTGGATCTTCGTCATCGGCAGTCTGTCCGCATACCTCGTTTCCCAGTCGTGGGACGTGGCCGTATTCCATGCAATCCGCGACCGCTACATTGCCAAGCATGGCAGCACCAAGGGTGGCCGCTGGCTATGGAATAACGGCAGCACCATCACGAGCCAGATCTGGGACACGGTGATCTATGCGGTCATCAGCTTCGGCTTCGGTCTGGGCTGGGTGCATACCCACGAGGGCCGGATGCAGCTTATCGGTATCATCATCGGGCAGTATCTTCTGAAAGCCTGTCTGGCGCTGTTGGATACTCCCTTTTTCTATTTCTTCACAAGAAATGCAGACCGCCGCTGACGGCATCGTGTAGCGTGCGCTCTGTGTTCCGTCTGCCAGTTTGAGCAGAAACAAACAAAGGAGGATGGTGACTATGTAGATGGACAAGCGGGATAAAGGCTACACCCTGTATAAAAAAGGGCTGTCCTGCACCGAGATTTCCAAGAAGTTGGATGTGTCTATCAACACAGTAAAGTCATGGCGCAAGCGCTACTGGACGCAGGGTGCAGATGCACCCGCAAAACGCACCCTGCACCCAGAGGATGCACCCGCCGCACCTGACCCTGAAACAAGACCAAAACAGGGCGCGCCGCCGGGAAATGTCAATGCCGTTGGAGCAGGTGCGCCAAAGGGAAACCGCAATGCCGTCAAGCATGGTGGGTGGTCTGAACTGATGTTCCGAAGCTGGACAGAGGAACACCGTCAGCTGCTGGATGCCTGTGACGAAGATGTGGATGCAGAAGAACTGCTCATAAATGAGCTGAAATTGCTGACCGCCCGCGAGGGCTATCTGCTGGAGCGTATCTCCCACTATTCCAAAGAGGGAGCCTATGTTCAGACGCAGACCACATCCAAGAGAAGCAGGAACTTCAAGCGGCTGGATGGCGACACTGAAAAGGAAAAGAACGATTTGCAGGCCTATGTGGATGCCATTGATGCCAAAGTATCAGCCGGGGAGCGTTTGCCGGGCAATGAAACCCTGACAAATTCCACTCTGGAAGCGTCTTACCTCATCATAGAGCGCTTGAACAAGCTCCTGACTGATGTACAGCGGCAGAAAGCCCAGTGCATCAAACAGCTGGCCGAACTGCGCAGCATGAGCGGCGGCGGAAAGAGTGAACTGGTTGACGACTGGGTAGCAGCCATTCAGGCCGCAGAGGAGATGGACGATGACGCGCCGTGAGTTTTTCCAAAGAAGAATACCGCGGTACCGCAAAGACCCGCTCCTGTTTTTCAAGGAAGTGACTCACTTTGAGCCGGATCCATGGCAGCGGGAAGCGGCTGTGGCGGTATCACAGCATCGGCGTGTTGCCATTCGTTCCGGGCAGGGCGTGGGCAAAACGGCACTGGAAGCCAATTTTATGTGGTGGTTCATTGCCTGTTTTTCCTACCCGCGCATCGTCTGCACCGCACCCACGATGCAACAGCTGGACAACGTCCTGTGGGCAGAAATGGCAAAGTGGCTGGATGCAAGCCCGGTGCTTCAAATGATGTTCACATGGACGAAGACCCGCGTGTACATGAACGGCTATGACCGCCGCTGGTTTGCCGTCCCGCGTACAGCCACAAAGCCTGAGTCCCTGCAGGGCTTCCACGAAGACAATATGCTTTTCGTGGTTGACGAAGCATCCGGTGTTGCTGACCCCATCCTTGATGCCATTGGCGGCACCCTGACCGGTGCCAACAACAGGCTTCTCTATTGCGGGAACCCCACAAAGGCGACTGGCGGCTTCGCTGAGAGCTTCCAAGGGGACGGCATGGACTGGTACTGCATGACGGTATCAAGCCGTGACAGCCCCCGCACCAGCAAGGAAAACATAGCTGCCCTCGAAAAGAAGTACGGCAAAAATTCCAATGTGGTGCGCGTCCGTGTGGACGGCCTGCCGCCGATCGCGGACAGTGATGTGTTCATACCCAGCTACATTGCGGAAAAGGCCACCATGAATGAGCCGCTTCCGCATGACAGTCCGGTGCGACTCTCCATCGGCTGTGACGTTGCCCGTTTTGGTGATGACTGCACCGTCATTGCCCCCAACATAGATGCTGACGTTCAGGAACTGAAAATTCGGAACGGACAGGATCTGTGGGCAACGGCAGAGGACATCATCTTTGAGTATCTTTTCCTGCTGGAGAAGTACCCGCAGTACCCCGGCATGGTCTATGCCATCATTGATGATACCGGTCTGGGCGGCGGCGTGACCGATATTCTGCGCCATGAAAGGGAAGCCAGAGGGCTGAACCAGCTTGAGGTTATCCCGGTGAACTTCGGCGCATCCGTGCCGCAGGAGGATGCAGCCGCCAACTATGCCGACATATCCACATGGATGTGGTCACTGGTTCGTGACATGGCACAGAGCGGGCGGCTACACCTGCCCAATGATACAGATCTGATTGCCCAGCTTTCCACGCGAAAGTACGCTTTTGCCGGAACACCGCCGAAGCTGAAGCTGGAGAGCAAGGACATTATGAAGCGGCGCGGCCTGCCCAGCCCTGACCGGGCGGATGCCGTGGCGCTGTCCCTGTATCAGCCCATCACCTACACATGGGAAATCGGATAGGAGGAAACAACAGAAACATGGCAGTATTTGGATTCGGACGGCGCAATGCCGTTGGGCGGCAGTACAATGGCGGGAACGTCAGCGTTATGCTGCCCCGGTACACTACGCCGCCTGAGCGCAATACGCGGGACTGGCTGGAAATGTTTGGCCGCAACCCGCGTTTGGCGGTTGTGGATCGCATTGCTTCCGACCTGTCCACCTGCGCCGGTAAGCTGTACCGCAAGGATAAAAACGGGGAAGAAGTGGAAATCACGGACCATCCCTTTTTGAATTTCATGGCGCATCCGAACCCCCTCTATGAAATGACTTGGGGTGCGTGCTGGCGGTTGCAGCAGATCTATCTGGAACTCAAGGGCGAGGGCTACTTCGTCTATGAATTTGATGCCCTCGGTCGTCCGGTGGAGCTGTGGCCGCTCCCTACACATTGGGTGCAGCAGACCCCCTATGTGGGCTACCCCTACTATGAAATCAGAACGACCGGCGGACTCATCCGGCAAATCCCGGTGGACGATATTTTCTGCATGAAAGAACTGAACCCGCTTGACCCCTACAAAAGAGGTCTCGGTGCGGCAGAGTCCCTTGCAGATGAGATCGAGACGGACGAGTACGCGGCAAAATTCCAGAAGAAGTTCTTCTACAACGATGCCACTCCGACCACGCTGATCTCGATGCCGGGAAGCAGTAAGGATCAGCGTGACCGTTTCAGATCTGAATGGAATGAGCGCTTCCGGGGGCCGTTCAACTCCCACGGCATTGCCACGGTGGACGGCAACGTGACCGTGACAAAGCTGGCCGAGAACATGCGCGACATGGATATGACGGAGGGGCGAAGGTTCCTCCGGGATGCCGTGCTTGAGCATTTTGGTGTTCCGCGTGAAATCATGGGCATCACGGAGAGCAGCAACAGAGCCACGAGCGAAGCGGCTCAGTACATCTACGCCCAGAACGTCATCATGCCACGGCTCAACCGCCGGGAAGAAGCCATCAATACACAGATTTTGCCGTTCTATGGCAATGATCTTGTCTGGCATTTTGATGATGTGGTCCCGCGCTCGCAGGAGTTCGACAAGGCCAAAGGCATTGACGGCTGGAATGCCGGGCTTTTGACCAAGGATGAAGCACGCGAACTGCTGGGCATGGAACCCTGCAAGACCGGCGGTGACTGTTTCAAGATCACCATTTCCGATATGTTCATCGGCTCCAACGATGACCCGGCGGAGGTGACGACCGACCTGATGCAGGAAAGCACAGATGAAGTCGAAGTCACGGATGATGAAGACACCGGCGGGATTCTGTCTATGAGTGACCGCCGGGAGCATGAAGAAAAATCCCGTGTGCAGAACATCGGCAATCTGCTGGCGGCCGCCCAGAAAGCCCAGAGAGCGAAGTTTGAAGTTGCCACGATGAAGTTCTTCCGGCAACAGCAAAAACGGCTCTCCGGCTCTCTGAGCGGCACTGAGAAAGCAGACTGGAGCGTGTGGGATGTCCTGATGCCCTACATCACGGAAAACCATGTGGAAGACAGCGCCGCATGGTCTGCCCTCGGTGAGCAGGAGCAGAAAAATCTTGTGGAGCAGTTCATTGGTGGCCTTGTCAACTGGCCGTCCGAAGAAACGGCAATGGAAGAAATCTTCAAGCCGCTTTGGAAGCAGACCTATGATGAGGGTACCCGGATTGCAAAACAGGCCTACAATATCCGCGGTGTTGACCGCCCGGAACTGCTCAGTCAGGCAAAGCTCCACGGTGGGAAGCGCGTCCGTCGTGTGACGCAGACCACCAAGGAAAATATCTCCCGCATCGTGGCAAACGGCATTGAAGCTGGTATTGGCCGCGAAAAGATGGCGGATGAGATTTTGCAGGAGTATGAGATCCAGACCCGGAGCAGGGCGCGGCTCATTGCAGACCAAGAAACCGTTATGACGCTGGAGACCGGCCACTATGACATGATGCAGAAAAGCGGCGCCACCACGAAGACGTGGCATCACCGCCCGCAGAAGAACCCTCGTGATGGTTCCAATGGCGGTCCGAACCATGTCAAGATGGACGGAGAGACCGTGCCGATCGATGCCCGGTTCTCCAATGGTCTGCGGTATCCCTGCGACCCGGAGGGGCCTGCACGCGAAACCATCAAATGCAGGTGCTACGTCACCTACAACAGATAAAGGAGGGCGTGAGAGTGGTATTCACGCGAGAAGATGCAGCTCGTGCTGCACAGACCATCGGCATTGACTTCAAAAAGGAAGCATTCCAGCTGGAAGACCTGCTGAACGGCATGAACACAGAGCTTGCCCGGCACGGTACCAAGGCAGGAACGGTCGATGTTACACACGATGACCCCACAATGACGGCGAAGCTGGCAGTTGCAAATCTGCGGGTATCGCCGTCTTATTATTCCCAGCGCGTGGGGAAAAGCGCATGGGAACGCTCCCTTGCACGGGGAGTAAAGCACAAGGGCGCAAAGACCGAGTACAAAACCGTGGAGTTTGAACTGGAGGGCTTTGACGATAAAGAGGGTACATTCTCCGGCTATGGAGCCGTGTTCTCCAATATCGACAGCGGCGGCGACATTATTGAGCCGGGTGCCTTCACGAAGACCATCGCCGAGGGCATCGGCCGGGTGAAAATCCTGTCCGGGCATAACGATAGTCTGCTGCCGATCGGCATTCCCACCGAACTCCGCGAGGATGCAAAAGGTCTTTTTATGAGCGCCAAGATCAGTGATACCACTCTCGGCAGGGATGTGAAGACGCTGATCCATGACGGCGTTCTGTGCGAACTCTCCATCGGCTATGACCCGGTTGTGTTTGACTACGATGAGAACGGCATCCGCCACCTCCGCGAAGTCAAACTCTGGGAAATCAGCGTTGTCACATGGGCCATGAACGAACAGGCAGTCATTACGGACCACAAATCGGATGATGCGGCTACCCGCATCGAAGCGGAAGCGCAGGCCATCGTTACCGAAGTAAAGGCCGGACGCAAAATTTCCGCTTCCCGCATGAAGTCCCTCAAGGATGCCTGCACATCCATGAAAACAGCCACAAAGCTGCTGGATAAGATCATTTCGGAAGCGCAGGGTGACAACGGCAAGGGGCATCCCCCGGTAAGCGCACACAAGTCCGTGGAACGGAAATCCGCTCCGAAGAAAACTGTAGAAATTATTTTTTGACACAGGAGGAAAAATCAATGCGTCTGAAGAACAGAAAGAAGTCCGCAGCCGCCATCAAGTCTATGAAGGTGGGAACCGATGAGCTGAAAGACCTCATCAAGGGCGCCGTCAAGGAAGCTATGGGCGAGGAGGACGATACCGGCGATGATGGCAGTGATACTGCCGCCGCGCTGGATGGCATTACCGCAGAGGACATGGCCGATATTATCGAACAGGCCGTGGACAGTGCCAACGAAAAGCGCAAGTCCCGCAAGGATGCCGGTGAGGAAGTCGGCGACCTGACGGCTGATGAAGTCATTCAGGAAGCCGCTGAGATCATCGATTCCATGACCGCAGATGAGGGTATGGACGATGATGAAGCCGATCCTGAGGGCAAGGATGACGATGAGGCTGACTCTGATGAAAAGGATGACGACGAAGCCGCTTCTGAGGATGATGCCAAGCGCCGCAAGTCCGCTGCATTCCGCCGTCAGGTGAAGTCCGGCACCGCTCCTGCCCAGCGTAAGTACTCCAGCCTGTTCATGGGCGGCACCGCTTCCGCCAAGAAGCAGCAGAAGAGTGTGCCCCCGCTGGTGAACCTCGCCCGCGCCATCAAGTGTCTGGATGTCTTCGGCCGGCATGACCCGGAACGTGCCGAGTTTTACGCCAAGAAGTACTACAACGATACGTCCATGGCCCGCGAGTTCAAGGCCATGTCTGCCACCAACCCGACCGCTGGCGGCTTCCTGATCCCGGAAGTCTATCTGGATGAGGTCATCGAACTGCTGTACAGCAAGACCGTCATCAAGGAGCTGGGCGCACGCACCATTCCGCTGGAAAACGGCAACCTGCGCCTGTCTGCAAAGCGTCTGGAAGCCATTGTGCCCCAGACCCGCGAACTGCTGATGAGCACCAAGTACAGCGCCGATGAACTGTTCGCCGCTGATCTGTCCCGCCGTATGCAGCTCGGCCTTGACTGGGGCGCTCTGTACGGCACCGGCGGCGAGTTCCAGCCCACCGGCATTGCCAACACCCCCGGCGTTGAGAAAATCGACGCAAAGAAGATGGATGCCCAGTATGCCGCAGACGGTAAGCTGACTGCCGATTTCCCGGTCTATGTGAAGTCGCTGGTTATGAGCAAGAACGTGGACGATCAGGCTCTGGGCTGGGCTTTCAACTCCTTTATGGAGGGCTATCTCAAGAACATCAAGACCACCACCGGCGACTACATCTACCGCGATGAGATGAACGCTGGCAACTTCCTTGGTATGCCGTACAAGGTTTCCAACCAGATCCCGACCGACAGCAAGACCGGCTGCACCGAAATGTTCTTCGGCAACTGGGCAGACCTGATGATCGGCGATCAGATGGGTCTGGAGACCTACACTACTCTGGACGGTACTTGGACGGATGAGAACGGTGTCCAGCACAACGCCTTTGAGGAAAATCTGACCGGCACCCGTGCGCTGATGTACGATGACATTGGCGTGCGCCATGTTGAGAGCTTCGCCTACGTCCACAATATCAAGGTTATCTGAGGAGGAAGACTGCTATGAAAAGAGCACTGTTTGATACTGTCACCGTCCTGCCGTTTGCCAGCGGCAATGTGGTTGACCGCACCGGCTATGAGAGCGCCGTGCTGGCTGTTACTGTGGAAGCATCCCAGACGGCCACCATCAAGGTCGAAACCGCCGACAGCACCGCCGGTCCGTATGAGCCGGTCAAGGACAGCCGCATCTTCGTTGACAACCCGGTCAATGAGGATGGCGAGGCCGTCATCGAGAACGAAGCCGAAGCTCAGGCTGTGGCGAACCTCGACATTGACCTGATTGGCTGCAAGTCCTGCGTCAAGATCACCGCCACCAACGGCACTATCGGTGCGCTGGCGCTGGGTGATGCCACCAACTGCCCGGTCAAGGAAAGTATCTGATGGAGGGCTGCATGATGGCGAGAATGTTCAAACCGCCCAAGTCCGCCCCGCGCCCTGCTGAGAACAAAGCAGTTCATGCAAAGGAGCGGAAGACCGCCGCAACCCCGCCTGCGGCTTCGCAGGAAGCCCCGGAAAAGGGCGCTCAGTAAAGTTTCCCTCTGATGGGGAAAGCCTGTCAGAGGGCTTTTATTTGGAGGTGTCGTGTTGGCCGTAACACTGAGAGAAAATGCCCTCACCACTCTGGATGCCCTGAAAACCTCGCTCGGCATCGACCCGGAGGAAGAAGATGCACAGCGGGACGCAACCCTTGTGCAGCTTATCAATGCGGCATCTGCGTGGCTGGAAACTCAGCTGGGAAGAAAGCTGGGGAAAAGCACCTACCGGCAAAGATATTGTGGTACTGGAACGCAGCAGTTGTCGCTGGAGCAGTATCCCATTGTCAGTGTGGAACGTATCACGGACACGTTCACCGGGGAAACCATTACGGACTTCGATTTCAACGAAACCGGAGAGATTGGGGTTCTGTTCCGTGAAGATGGATGGACATACCGCGGGCACATCGGCGGGCTGGCCTATGACTACATTGCCCCCAGAAAATATCTGGAGGTGCAGTATGTGGCCGGGTATATTCTGCCGAAAGATGCCACCGAAGACCATCCGGCCACGCTCCCGGCAGATCTGGAAGCCATTGTTTGGTACATGATCGCTCAGCAGTGGGCCATCATTGAAAATGATGCCGCCGGGCTGTCGGCGTTCTCTATCTCCGATGTGAGCTGGACTTTCGATAAGAATATCAGCGAAACATGGCAGTCCGTGATTTCAAAGTATCAGCGGTGGTAACATGAAAATCCTTAAAGATGGATTTCGCGCAGATATGGAGCGCATCAAGCGGGAACTGACAGCGCTGCAAGGCGTGAGTATTCATGTGGGTATTCTGGGAGACGCGGGAAGCGACATCCTGATGATTGCCGGTGTGCATGAATATGGAGCGACGATCAGTGCGAAGAATGTCAAGCATCTGGCTATTCCGTTAAATATGGAAGCAAAGAATGCTGGCAGTCCCCGCAAATTCAATGACCTGCGGTTTATTCCCATTTCTCCCGGCTATGGCTTTTTGGTACGCGACAGAAAGCATCCCCAGAAAGCCCCCGGCAGGAAGAAGCAGGAAAAACATGATGCAAAAAAGCATCCGAGCGGCGGCGAAGAAGACCCGCGCCCGAATGAGGACTACGAGTGGATGTATATGCTGGTGGACAGTGTGACCATCCCAGAACGCAGTTTCATTCGAGCGAGCTTCGACACCGGCAAGGCCACGCTGGAAAATATCTGCAAAGAAGCTGTTGACGGCATCATTTTGAAAAAATGGACGGCTAAGGAGGCGGCAGACTATATCGGGAAGTGGGCGGTCGAAATGACCCACGACTACTTCAACACGAAGCTGTCACCGCCAAAGTCTGCCACAACGCAGTTGACCAGCACCCAGTATCAGCCCCTGTTTGATACCGGGCGGCTGTACAACAGCATTTCGTACAGCGTGGAGGGTATCTGATTTATGAGAAAATGGAAAGGGCCGCAGATCCCGCGAAGCCTGCTGCACAGTATGTACGAGGTGCATACCGAGGGCGGCGGCTATGATAAGGAGCAGGGCGGACAGTGGAAGCCGGGAACAACGGTCGAAACTGCGTTTCAGGGCGTTGTGATGCCGCTGAACAATGAGGATTTGCAGTACATTGACAGCGGAAGCTATACGCTCAATGCTCAGAAAGTCTATACGAATGGGCATACCCTGCAGGTGGGCGCTCAGTTCCGGGATGGGTTTGACGGCCAGATCTATACGGTCAAGCAGGAGCTGACCCACGGCCCTGTGCATTCGATGAAGCGCTACATGGTTGAGAAGAAAGGGGAGAGCAACCCGAAATGAATTTCAGGGAACTGCGGAACCGCCTGATCTCCAGCCTGTGGGATTACATTGGATGCCCGGTCATTCTGTCAAATCAGGTCCAGCCAGAAGCTGAGCCGCCGTTCTGCATCTATACGGTAACTGCACCGTATATCCCGGACGGTGGCATGGGTGACTATGAGATTTCCGATGTTGCCGAGGGCGTGAAGATTTCTCGGATGGAAATGCCCTCGGCTACATTCTCGTTCACCTTTTGCAGCCAGAACCGCACTGCGGAGGATGGCTCTGCGGTGAACGGTGAGGATGAAGCGTGGGCGGTCGCTGATAAGGCTATCAGTTATTTTAAGCACGCCGGGCAGGATGATTTCCTTGCGCTGGGTGTGGCGGTGGTTGATGTGGGCCAGGCACAGGACCGCACAACGCTTCTTGTGGACGAAGCCGCCCGGCGGGTCGGCTTTGATGTGCAGATTCGGTATACCCGCATCGATGAGCGCGAAACCGCGTCCATCGAAAAAATCAAAATTTAAGGAAAGGACTGAATTGGATGAAAGATATTCAGGTTTTTACCGCGCTCGATGCAAAAACCGTGGCGGCGGAAAAGCTGGACATCCTGCTGCTCTCGACCGAGGGCGCGGCTGACATGGCGACCTACAATGACCTTGAAAAGCTCAAGGCGGCATTTCAGGGGAAAAAGGTCGCGGCCATGGCAGACAAGATGTTCAATCAGGATAACACCCTTGCAGATACGCTTATCCGCAAGGTGCGTGTGGCTGGCATCGAAAATCCTCAGAATGTGGGCGGCACTGCATCCCGCATTGAAATTGCATTCGGCGAAAATATGCCGACCGAAACGCTGGAAGCCAGCACCGCCTACTATGCCAAAATCGGCGGCAAGGCTGTGGTGGAGATCACGACCGGCGAGGAAGTGCCGGTGGACTGCACCGGGCTGGCGAAGCTGTTCGCAGGAACGTCCTTTGAGGAAGATGGTGTGAAGTTCACCGCTGCTGTGGACGACAATACCGTGACCTACACCAGCACCACCCGAACGGCCGTTTCTGGCTATGCGGAGAGCATCAGCCTGTACAAGGATGCAGACTGCTTCGAGGATATGGGCCTGAGCGGCGCTGTCGTGTCGGTTTCCGTAGGTAAGGCGGATACCACTAAGGCCGAAAACCTCATTGCCGCCATCGAAGACCTGCGCGACCACAACGATGACTGGTATTTCATTCTGACCGACGTTACCGACCCGGTCTGCGTGACTGCCCTGTGCAAGTGGGCGGAAAGCACGGAACCCACGGAAGCAGCGCTGGGTGCCGGTGTGGAAGATCACCGCAAGTTCTACTTCGGCCAGACCAACGACAAGGAATATGTCAACGAGTATGGTCGCAGCGTTGTGACCTATGCTGATAATCTGGCCGAGTGGGTGGATGCAGCATGGGTCGGAAGTGTCGGTCCGTTCTGGCCGGAGAGTGTCACATGGAAGTGGAAGGTGCCTGACAACGTGAGCGTTGCAGACCTCCGTGACAGTGAGCGCGACCTGCTGGAGGAGAACCGCGTCAATTTTATGACGGCGGAGTATAAACACGAGTACATGAAGAACGGCATCTGCGGTGATGGAAATTTCATCGACAATGTGCTGGGTGCCGACTACATCACCCATCAGATCCGCGAAAATCTGTATGAGATTTTCATTGCCAACAAGAAGATTGCCTACACGGATGACGGTTTCGCACTGGTTGCGGCCGGCGTGTTCGCGGCACTCAACCGGGCTGTGGAACTGCACATTATCGCAACTGACCCGGAGGATGACACCGGTGTGTACACGGTTGTGATCCCCAAGCGGGCAGATGCGACCGATGAGCAGGCCCGCAACCGCCAGATGCCCGACATCAAGTGGAGTGCCCAGCTGGAGGGCGCTGTTCACAGCGTCAAGGTCAACGGCACCCTGCGCGTCACCCTGAATGGCTAAGAAAGGAGGAAGCTGTCATGGCAAGTAATATCGAAGTTGCATCCTATGACCCGAAAAAGGTGAACTTGGTGATGAACGGCAAGATCATTACCGGCTTTGCTTCGGACTCTATGATCACGATTGCCCGCAATGAAGACACTGTTACGACGCTGGTCGGCGTAAAGGGCGATGTAGGATACAGCGAAAATGCAAATGAGAGCGGCACCATCACTGTTACGCTGATGGGTACTTCGTCCAGCCTGCCGTATGTCCGCAGCCTTGCGCTCAAGCGCAAGGCGGTTTCTCTGATGATCGTTGATGCCAACGATTCGGCATCGGTCAATGTGGCAGAGGAACGCTGCCGCGTCATCAAACCGCCTGACATCATCCGCGCAAAGGAGATCGGTTCTGAGTCGGTCAGTATCTTTGTGCCGTCTCTGAATTATCGCTAAGCTATGGCCGGAACGAACTGGCCGGAGCGTCCAAAAAGTTTATC
>OGDY01002986.1_pt1 | contig 14287 bp, 13 predicted proteins | sample 1570341 | NCBI WGS metagenome assembly OGDY01 (sample SAMEA2581972, study PRJEB24529) | metagenome | biome: Human gut stool | place: China | collected 2011 | reverse complement strand
TTTCTCTGTGATTGGCAAGTTTTAATCTTGTGTATACAAAAAAAAGCCGTTATAATGGGAATGCATCCGGCGGTGTGGACGGTGCTCGGAAGCACTGGACTGCTTTTTCGCCAGACTTCAACCAAGGAGAGAAAACATTATGATAAAATTTGAACGCACAAGTGTCATGAACTTTGAAAATGCCATGCGCGGAGCCCGGAACCCCTTAAACAGCTGGGCCCGGAGCGACAGCGGCTACGACCAGGATGGGGAGTATGTGCTGGGGGAGAACGACCTGTCCTTGGCCGGACGGCTGTGCCGGGCGGGGAGCGATCACCGGAAATTCATCCGCCAAATCCTGGTGTCCATGGATATCACTGCCCCCCTGTACTGGTGGAAGGAGTTTGACACCTATAAAGTAGGCACCGTGGCCAACTCCACCAGCACCATGCACCGCATCCACTCCAAGCCCTTTGAGCTGGCGGATTTCAGCACCGACCACATGACCCCCGCCACCCTGGAGCAGATGAGCGCCCTCATCGCCTATCTGGAGACGGTCCGGCAGAACTTCGTGGAGACCAAGGACAAAGCCGCCTGGTACGACATGATCCAGCTCCTGCCCTCCAGCTACAACCAGATGCGCACCTGCACCTTCAACTACGAAAACCTTATCGGCATGTACTACGCCCGCCGGAACCACAAGCTGGAAGAATGGCACACCTTCTGCCATTGGGTGGAGACGCTGCCCTACGCCAAGGATCTGATCCTGATCCGCTCGGAAGGGGAGGGGACCGATGCCCGGTAAGCTCATTGTCATCGACGGCCTGGACGGCAGCGGCAAAACCCTCATCGAGGGCAAGATGAACAAGGACGGCGAATACAGCTTCAAAAAGCCCGCCGGGGCCTACAAGGTGCTTTTTGATGCCGGTGAAGGCCACAAGGTGGAAGTGGACGGCGCCAAGATCGTCCAGTAATTTTTTGCGTCACAACGGATATTGAAATCCAATTTCTAACGGAGGTTTCATGAAAAGCGTCAAAACCCTGATTCTGGCCGGACTTTTGTCCCTTGCGGCCGCGCCCGCCTACGCGCACTTCATGATGGTCTACACGCCGGAAATTGCCAAGTCCGAAGCCGGCGACCTGGACTTCCGCATTGTCTTCACCCATCCGGCCGAAGCCGGCCACACCATGGACATGGGCGGGGTGAAGGAGTTCTACGCCATGTACCAGCGGGGCGACAACGCACCCAAGAAAATCGACCTCTTGCAGACCTTGAAGCCCATTACCTGGAAAAACCCCGAATCTTCCGGCCCGGCCTTTGCCGCGCGGGTGCCCCGCAAAGAAATCCGCTCCATGGGCGACTACACCTTTGTGATGGTGCCCGGCTATTATTATGAAAAGGAAGAAGAAGTCTACATGCAGCAGATCGCCAAGCTGGTGGTCAACGTGGGCGGCATCCCCGGCAACTGGAACGCCGCCCTGGGTCTGCCCTGCGAAATAGTGCCCCTCATCAAGCCCTACGGCCTCTGGACCGGCAACGTATTCAAGGCCCGCGTGCTTTCCGGCGGCAAGCCCGTGCCCAACGCCGAGGTGGAAGTGGAGTACATGAGCCACATGCCCGACCTCAAGGCCAATGCCATGCCCAAAAAGGGCAGCGTCACGTATCCGCATGACGCCTTTGTCACCCAGACCATTTTTACCGACGACCAGGGCTACCTGACTTTCGGCATTCCCAAAGCCGGCTGGTGGGGCTTTGCCGCTCTGGGCGTGGGCCCGGACAAGGAATACAAGGGCAAGGTTATTATTGACGACAAGCTCAAAGCTGCTATTGACGCTTACTATGAGCAGTACGGCGTAAAGGAATAACAGCTTTTAATTATTAATATTAATCAGTCGGGGCGGTTTTATCCGCCCCCAAAGTTTGAAAAAACTTATTTTGCGGTGGGGATAATATGGCACGGACAACCGATAACGAACACAGCGGTCATCGTGAAAGAATGCGTAAAAAGTTCATAGAAAACGGCTTTGATGTGTTTGAAACACATGAGGCTCTTGAAATGTTCCTTTACTATGCTATTCCGAGAAAGGACACAAATCCTCTTGCACATCGTCTGCTTGACCGTTATATCACTGTCGGCGGAGTGTGTGACGCTCCGATTGACGAGCTTATGAAGGAATTCGGTCTGTCTGAAAATGCCGCCGCATTGCTCAAAATGTTGCCCGAAATGGCAAGGCTTTATACCGAATCAAAGATGTCACATGATAATATCATCGACTATGAAAATCTCGGTAAAATATTTAAAGCAAAATTTATCGGTCGAACAAACGAATGTGTCGCTCTCATGCTCGGTGATGCAAAGGGCAAGATGATTTATTTTGATATAATTTCAAAAGGTTCACTCAATTCATCCGATATGCCAGTCAGAAAAATTGTTGATTTGTCACTTCGTCACAATGCCAAAACTGCGTTTATAGCACATAATCATCCCAGCGGAACGGCTCTGCCTTCGGGAAGTGACCTTGACACAACAATAGTTTTGAAGAGTACGCTTGCAACTGTCGGAGTTGAGCTTATCGACCATTTTATAATAACCGATGATGATTATGTTTCTCTCCGTGAAAGCAGGCTTGCGGGGAACATCTTCTATTATGAAAAGTAATAATGTTCTTTAAAAGAAACATTTGACAATTTAAAACATCTGTTCTATAATTAAAATCGAAATTTTGTTCGGATATGTTTTCTGTTACAGGACTTTTGTAATAAAGAGCCTTGTAACAGGAAACATAATAAAAAAATCCGTATTTGGAATGTGATGTGTATTATGGAATTTAAACTTCATTCAAAATATCAGCCGACAGGCGACCAGCCGCAGACAATCGAAAAGCTTGTAAACAGTATAAATGCAGGCAACCGTGAACAGACGCTCCTCGGTGTAACGGGTTCGGGTAAAACTTTTACAATGGCAAATGTTATTCAGAGGGTTCAAAGACCGACACTTGTGCTTGCACACAACAAAACTCTTGCGGCTCAGCTTTGCAGTGAGTTCAAAGAGTTCTTTCCGGAAAATGCGGTTGAATATTTTGTGTCATACTACGATTACTATCAGCCTGAGGCATATGTTGCACAGACGGATACTTATATTGAAAAAGACAGTTCAATCAATGACGAGATTGATAAACTCCGCCACAGCGCAACGCTTGCACTTTCCGAAAGACGAGATGTAATTATTGTTGCCTCGGTTTCTTGCATATACAGCCTAGGCGATCCTATTGACTACCGTAATATGGTAATCTCACTTCGTCCGGGAATGGAAAAGTCCCGTGATGAGCTTGTAAAAAAGCTTGTTGAACTGCAGTATGAACGCAATGATGTAAGCTTTACCCGTAATAAATTCAGGGTTCGTGGTGATGTGGTTGAAATTTTCCCTGCCGCATCAAACGATTCTATAATCCGTGTCGAATTTTTCGGAGATGAAATTGACAGAATTTCCGAAATCAATCCGCTTACGGGCGAACTCAAAGCTGTTCTGAAACATGCCGCAATCTATCCTGCGTCACACTACATTGTGTCGGGAGATAAGATGAAAAAGGCTCTTGCGGAAATTGACAGGGAGCTTGAGGAAAGACTTGCATATTTTCGTGAAAACGGAAAGCTCCTTGAGGCACAACGACTTGAACAGCGTACAAGGTACGATATGGAAATGTTGCAGGAAATCGGATTTTGTACTGGTATCGAGAACTATTCAAGAATAATGTCGGGCAGAGCGCCGGGCTCATCGCCGTACACGCTTTTAAGCTATTTCCCCGATGATTTTCTGCTCTTTGTCGATGAGTCCCATGTAACGCTTCCACAGGTACGGGGAATGTTTGCGGGTGACTATGCAAGAAAAAAGAGCCTTATTGACTACGGTTTCAGACTTCCGTCTGCACTTGATAACCGTCCGCTCAACTTTGACGAATTCTATTCAAAAATAAATCAGGCTGTTTATGTAAGCGCAACGCCGGGCGATTTTGAGCTTGAAAAATCGGCTGTTGTTGCAGAGCAGATTATCAGACCTACAGGACTTCTTGATCCTGAAATTTCGGTAAGACCTACCGAAGGTCAGCTTGACGACCTTGTGTCCGAAATCAATATCCGTACAGCCAAAAATCAAAGAACACTTGTCACAACCCTTACCAAGAAAATGGCGGAAGACCTTACCGCATATCTTGAAAAGCTGGGTATCAGGGTTCGTTATATGCACCATGACATTGACACCGTTGAAAGAATGGAGATTGTCCGTGATTTAAGACTCGGAGAATTTGATGTTCTTGTCGGAATCAACCTTCTGCGTGAAGGACTTGATATTCCCGAGGTTTCTCTTGTTGCCGTACTTGACGCCGATAAAGAGGGATTTCTCCGTTCAACCCGTTCGCTTATTCAGATTGCCGGCAGAGCCGCACGAAACAGCGAGGGTACGGTTATTATGTATGCCGACAGCGTAACACCGTCAATGAAGGTTGCAATAACCGAAACACAGCGCCGCCGTGAAATTCAGAATAAATATAATGTTGAACACGGCATCGTTCCAAAGACTATTGTCAAAAAGGTCAGCGATATACTTGAAATTTCTACTCACGATGACAGTGAATTTAAAAATACAAAAAAGCTTTCAAAGGCACAAAAACAACAGTTGATAGAAAAACTGACAAAGGAAATGAAAGCTGCCGCAAAGTTGCTTGAATTTGAACACGCCGCATATCTGCGTGACAAAATCAAAAAACTGCGTGGTGAAAAATGATAAAGGAAGAGTAAAATGCCAAGAAAGAAAACCACCGATTATGATAATACCAGTATCACAACGCTAAAGGGTGCCGACCGTGTCCGTAAGCGTCCTGCCGTAATTTTCGGTTCGGACGGTATTGACGGCTGTCAGCACTCCGTGTTTGAGATTCTTTCAAACTCAATAGATGAGGCGAGAGAGGGTTACGGTAAAAAAATCACAGTTACACGCTATTCCGACGGCTCAATTGAGGTTGAAGATCACGGCAGAGGAATTCCCGTTGACTACAACGAAAACGAAAAGCGCTATAACTGGGAACTGGTTTTCTGCGAACTATATGCCGGCGGTAAGTATAATAACAACGAGGGTGAAAGCTACGAATTTTCCCTTGGTATGAACGGCCTCGGTCTTTGTTCAACCCAGTACAGCTCCGAGTATATGGATGTTGATATCCGCCGTGACGGCTACCGATACACTCTCCGTTTTGAAAAAGGCGAGATTGTCGGCAAGCTCAAAAAAGAGCCGTACAGCAAAAAGGATACGGGTACAAAAATTCATTGGAAACCCGACCTCGAAGTCTTTACGGATATTGACATTCAGCCCGAATATTTTCTTGACATAATGAAAAGACAGGCTATTGTCAACGCAGGAATTGAATTTGTTTTCCGCAATCAGAACGGCAAAAGCTTTGATACGACAAGCTATAACTATGTAAACGGTATTGTTGACCATGTTGCCGAGGTAGTCGGTGAAAACGGACTCAGCTCAATTCAGCATTGGGAAACCGAGGTTAAAACCCGTGACCGTGACGATAAGCCCGAATATAAGTGCAAAATGGATATCTCGGTTGCATTTTCAAATAAAGTGCATCTCACCGAATACTACCACAACTCAAGCTGGCTTGAACACGGCGGCGCTCCCGATAAGGCGGTGCGGAATGCCTTTGTTTACCAGATTGACAGCTACTTAAAACAGAATAATAAATATAACAAAACCGAAAGCAAAATCAAGTATGACGATGTTGAGGACAGCCTTGTGTGCGTTATTTCGTCTTTTTCAAGTGTTTCATCATATGAAAACCAGACCAAAAAGGCGGTTACAAACAAGGGTATTCAGGACGCTATGACTGCATTTCTCCGTCAAAGTCTTGAAGTCTATTTTATTGAAAATCCGCTTGAGGCAGAAAAAATCTGCGAACAGGTGCTTATCAATAAGCGCAGCCGTGAAAATGCTGAGAAAACACGACTTAACATAAAGAAAAAGCTTTCGGGTAATCTCGACATAACAAACCGTGTTGCAAAATTTGTCGATTGCAGAAGTAAAGACACGGAACAGCGTGAACTGTTCATAGTAGAGGGTGATTCTGCTCTCGGTGCCTGTAAACAGGCAAGAAACCCCGATTTTCAGGCAATTATGCCAATCAGAGGTAAAATACTTAACTGTCTGAAAGCCGACTACGATAAGATTTTTAAGAGCGAAATCATTACCGATTTGCTCAAGGTTCTCGGTTGCGGTGTTGAGGTTAAGTCAAAAGCAAACAAGAATCTTTCAAGCTTTGATATGAACGCACTTCGCTGGAGCAAAATTATTCTCTGCACTGATGCCGATGTTGACGGCTTCCAGATCAGAACACTTTTACTTACCATGCTTTACAGACTTACACCTACACTCATTGAAGAAGGCAAGGTGTTTATTGCCGAATCGCCTCTTTATGAAATTACATCCAAAAACGATGTTTATTTTGCATACGATGAGGTTGAAAAGGATAAGTTCATTGAACAGCTCGGCAAGGAGAAATTCACGATTCAGCGTTCAAAAGGTCTTGGTGAAAACGAACCCGATATGATGAACCTTACCACAATGAACCCCGAGTCACGCAGACTTATCAAGGTTCTTCCTGCCGATGCAGAACAGACAGCGGAAATTTTTGATGTTCTTCTCGGTGACAATCTTCAGGGAAGAAAAGATTATATAGTAGAACACGGCAACGAATATATTGACCAGCTTGATGTAAGCTGATTGGAGGTGGAAATAAATGGCGAAAAAATCTTCAAAGACTCCCCGCAGAACTTCACCGTCAAAAACTCACGGTGTAATCAACGGTGCGGGTGAGGTAGTGGAACAGCCAATCGTTTCCACTATCAGAGAGAACTATATGCCGTATGCAATGAGCGTAATTCTCTCCCGTGCAATTCCCGAAATCGACGGGTTCAAGCCGTCGCACAGAAAGCTCCTGTATATGATGTACAAAATGGGACTTCTGAACGGCGGAAGAACAAAATCGGCAAACATTGTCGGTGCAACAATGAAGCTCAATCCTCACGGCAACTCTGCAATTTATGACACAATGGTTCGTCTTTCAAGGGGCTATGAGGCACTTTTGCATCCCTATGTAGATTCAAAGGGTAATTTCGGTAAATTCTACAGCCGTGACATGGCGTGGGCGGCATCCCGTTATACTGAGGCAAAGCTTGACGCAATCTGCAACGAGCTGTTTCGTGATATAGACAAAGATACCGTGGATTTTGTAGATAACTACGATAATACAATGAAAGAACCGTCACTTTTGCCGGTTGCATTTCCGTCTGTGCTTGTAAACGCAAACACAGGTATTGCCGTTGGTATGGCGTCAAATATCTGTTCATTCAATCTGCGTGAAATCTGCGAAACAACAGCGGCACTTATCCGTGATCCCGACCATGATATAAAGTCAACTCTGCCGGCTCCTGATTTTACAGGCGGTTGTCAGATTATCTATGATGAAAATGTCATCAATCAAGTCTATGAAACTGGCAGAGGAAGTATTAAACTCCGTGCAAAGTATGTCTATGACAAGTCTGCAAACTGTATAGATATCCTTTCAATCCCGGCTACAACAACTTGTGAGGTTATCATTGAAAAGGTAATCGACCTTGTAAAGCAGGGTAAAGTCAAGGAAATTTCCGATATTCGTGACGAAACAGGTATTGACGGACTTAAAATTACAATTGACCTCAAGCGTGGCGTTGATGCCGACAAGCTTATGACAAAGCTTTACCGCTTTACAACACTCGAAGATTCCTATGCCTGCAACTTTAATGTGCTTATTGCAGGTGTTCCGAGAGTCCTCGGTGTAAAGGCGTTGCTTGAAGAATGGATTGCTTTCAGAATTGAGTGCGTCAGAAGAAGAACATATTTTGACCGCAACAAAAAAGCTGACAAGCTTCATCTTTTAAGAGGTCTTGAAAAAATTCTTCTCGATATTGACAAGGCAGTAAAGATTGTCCGTGAAACCGATGAAGAATCCGAGGTTGTGCCAAACCTTATGATAGGATTCGGAATTGACGAAATACAGGCTGAATATGTTGCCGAAATAAAACTTCGTCATCTTAACCGTGAATACATTTTAAAGCGTACAAAAGACCTTGAAGACCTTGAAAAAGAGATTGCCGAGCTTGACGAAATTTTAAAAAGCAAGGCAAGAATCAAGACAATCATTGTCAAAGAACTCAAATCAATTGCCGAGAAATACGGTCAGCCGAGAAAGAGTATCATAATCTATGACGATGTTGCAAGGTATGAGGAAGAGACAGTCGAGATTCCCGATTATCCTGTTAATCTTTTCTTTACAAAAGAGGGATATTTCAAGAAGATTACTCCGCAGTCGCTCAGAATGAGCGGTGAACAAAAGCTCAAAGACGGTGACGAAATCATTCAGGAGCTTGAGTTCACAAACAACTGCGACCTTTTATTCTTTACAGACAAGTGTCAGGTGTATAAGGCAAAGGCTGATGATTTTGCACAGACAAAGGCAAGCGTCCTCGGTGATTATGTTGCCGCAAAGCTTGGCTTTGATGAAGGCGAAAATGCTGTGAAAATGGTTGTTACAAAAGATTACAAGGGTATGTTGCTCTTTGCTTTTGAAAACGGCAAGGCTGCAAAAGTTCCGCTTGAATCCTACGCAACAAAGACTAACCGTAAAAAGCTCACGGGCGCATATTCCGACAAATCTCCGCTTGTCGGACTTCTCTATATACCTGAGGACGAAGAGGTTCTCTTCAAGGCGTCATCGGGAAATATGCTCCTTGTTCACACGGGTGCACTCGCTCTCAAAACAACCCGTTCAACACAGGGTGTTGCCGTTCTCAAGCCCAAAAAAGGTCACAGACTTTTCAGCATAGAACGCTATAAAGACGGTACTTTTACAAAGCCAAAGCGTTACAGAACAGGTTCACTTCCTGCAAGAGGTGCGTTGCCCGTGAACGATGATTCAAAAGACGAACAGCTTTCGCTGATTTGATTTTGAAAAAATTAATAAAAATCTTGTAATATCTCTTGAAAAAGCTGTGTTTATGTGGTATTATAAAACAGTTATTAAAGCAGAATTTGTTTTATTCGTATTTATTAAATGAAAGGAAGATAAAAATGAGCATTTGGGGCATTGTTTTAGGCGTATTGCTCGCAATCGTATCTGTTGCCATTATCGTTGTAATTATCCTTCAGGAGGGTAATCAGCAGGGTATCGGTGCTGTAACAGGTGTTGCCGATTCTTATTTCTCAAAGAATAAGGCTCGTTCGATTGATGCGTTCCTCTCACGCTGGACAAAAGTTTTTGCTGCAATATTCGTAATTTTTGTAATTGCACTTAATGTGCTTTCAAAGTTCGGTATACTGTAAGCATATTAACTTAATAATCAGCATAAAATTAACCGTCAGGGCAATCCTCTGGCGGTTTTACTTTTTATATGGAGTTGTTAAAAATGCCTTGGTGGGGAATATGTCTGATTATTTTTGTAACATTTATAACTTTCGCAATCTTGCACTTTCTCGGCAAAAACAAGCACCCGTTCAAACGCTCTCTGCTTTCAATGACTTTGGGAGCGGCAACATTGTTTGCGGTCAATCTGACGGGAGCTTTTACGGGCGTAACTTTGCCCATAAGCCTTTTATCGCTTTTGGTATCAATAATAGGAGGAATACCCGGAGTAACGCTTATGCTCGGTCTTAATCTTTTTTTCTGAATAATCACAGAAGGGGCGGTCACATCGACAGCCCCTTAATTGTTTGTATGAAATTTTATACAATGCCGTAAAGTTCCTCAAGAGCCTCACCAACGGTTTCTTTGTCTTTGGTCAGGAGCGCAAGCATAATTTTGTACGCTTTTTTCGGATTGTCAAGAAAATTTTTTTTGAGAATAAGAGCCTGTTCCATTTCGGGAGCATAAACATCAAGCTTCATCAAATCCATATCACCGCCGGATACAGAACATTTAACAGTAAATCCGTTTGAATTTTTTACAATATCAACCTTGTTTTCAATCTCATTTTTCTTTACGGCAAGGAGCTTAACCGCACAAGCGTATGCCTTTTCTTTGATAGAGTACGCAAGAATGCTGTCAAGCTGTTTTGCAATTTCAACACCGTTTTCCGTGAGCGCATATGTTTTGTGTTCATCATCGGCAGGCACAAGGTTACCGTTTGTAACAAGGTCGTCAAAGGCGGAACTTGTTTCAAAATAATTGGCAAGTCCCTGCTTTAGAATTGCCTGTATGACAATTCCTTTGTCTATATTTTCTTTTACAGAATTATATAAATAACATATCAAGGTTTTAATTTCGTTTTTGCTTCTCATTCCACCGGGATTAATACCCTCGTCAAATGTATCGAAAGCCATAAAATCACCTGCTTTTGCTGATAGATTCGTAGTGACAGCTTAATTTGTGCAAAAATAACTTAAATTATATCTGTCTATTGTTATTATAGCACATTATCTTCACAAAAGCAAAGAGGTTGTGCGTATTTATTTTATTCATTATTAAGTAAATTTGCAAGAGTTACACTGTCAAGGTAATTATTGATTAAATTGTCAAGCTGTTGCCAGATGGGATGTGAGGGACACGATTCCATATGATTGCAATGTTCGTGAGTTTTTGAAGTGCAGGGAACAGATGCAAGGTCACCTTCCGTAAGCCTGAGAATTTCACCGAGTGAATAATCTTTTGGTTCTTTGGTCAGCTTATAGCCGCCGCCCTTTCCTTTTACGCCCTCAAGCAGATTGCGGTCAACAAGGGTTTTGAGTATGCCTTCCATATATTTTTTGGAAATATTCTGTCTTTCTGCAATTTCTTTGAGCGGAATATATCTGTTCTGCCCATTTTTTGCCAGATCGACAAGCACATACAGCGTGTAACGACCTTTACTTGAAATCAGCATAAAATTATCCCCTTTTGGCAAGGCTTGCATATTTTGTAAGCCTGTTTTGCTTATATACCTTGATTATATACAAAAAACGATAAAAATGCAATACCAACCCATTGACAAAATGGGTTGAAAAGGTTATATTTTAATTATCCACTCCTTTAGTGGGTTGATAATATAACAAGGTGGGATTATGAAATGGCAGACAAATTACTTGATGTAAACGGTTTGACTGTAAGTGTAGAAGAAAAGGAAATTCTGCACGATATAAATCTTAGTATAAACAAAGGTGAAACGCATGTGCTTATGGGACCAAACGGTGCAGGCAAGTCAACGCTTGGATTTGCACTTATGGGCAGTCCTAAATATACGCTTAATTCAGGCGAAATACTTTTTAACGTAAAAAACATTAACGATGAAACACCCGATAAAAGGTCAAAGGACGGAATTTTTCTTTCGTTCCAAAGTCCTCTTGAGGTTCCGGGGCTTTCACTTTCATCATTTATTCGTAACGCTCTTGAAAAAAACCGTGGCAAAAGAATCCGCCTTTGGGACTTTAAAAAAGAGCTCAGAGAGGCTATGGAGCTTTTGCAGATGGATCCGTCATATTCCGAGCGTGATCTAAATGTAGGCTTTTCGGGCGGTGAAAAGAAAAAAGCAGAAATTTTGCAGATGCTTTTACTCAATCCAAAGCTTGCAATTCTTGACGAAACAGACTCGGGTCTTGATGTTGATGCGGTTCGCACAGTTTCAAAGGGCGTTGAACACTATCAGAAAAACCGTGACGGTGCATTGCTCATCATCACACACAGCACAGGTATTCTCGAATCTCTCAAAGTTGATTATACCCATATTATGGTAAACGGCCATATAGTTAAAACAGGCGACGCATCGTTGATTGATGAAATCAATGAACACGGTTTTGAGAAGTATCTTGAACTTTATGCAGAAAAGTTCTGACGGAGGTATTAAGATGAAAGAAAGAACATATGTCGATGATGTTGACAGAAGTGTCTACGATATCAAAGACGAAGAAAATGATGCCTACCGTATCAAATCAGGTCTTGATGCCTCAATTGTAGAAAAAATTTCAAAGGAAAAGAACGATCCCGTGTGGATGCAGAATTTCCGTTTGCAGTCACTTCAAATTTATAATGAACTCAAAGTTCCAAACTGGGGACCGCCCATTGACGGACTTAATATGGACAATATTGCAACCTATGTCCGTCCGAACACAAGGATGACCGCAAAATGGTCGGAAGTCCCCGAAGATATCAAGAATACATTTGAAAGACTCGGTATTCCTCAGGCAGAGAGAAAGTCCCTTGCAGGTGTCGGAGCACAGTATGATTCCGAGCTTGTGTACCACAATGTTCGTGAAGAGGTTGCCGCACAGGGCGTAGTATATACCGATATGGAGAGTGCGTTAAAGGGCGAATATGCCGACATGGTAAAAAAATATTTTATGAAACTTGTCCGTCCGAATGACCACAAATTTGCCGCACTTCACGGTGCAGTATGGTCAGGAGGTTCGTTTGTGTATGTTCCGCCGGGAGTGTCTGTAGAAATTCCGTTGCAGTCATATTTCAGACTTAACGCACCCGGTGCAGGTCAGTTTGAACACACGCTCATTATCGTTGACGAGGGTGCAGACCTGCATTTTATAGAGGGTTGTTCTGCTCCGAAATATAACATAGCAAATCTTCACGCAGGATGCGTTGAGCTTTTTGTAAAGAAAAATGCAAGACTCAGATATTCAACAATTGAGAACTGGTCAAAAAATATGTACAACCTTAACACCAAAAGAGCACTTGTTGAAGATGGCGGTACTATGGAATGGGTATCGGGTTCATTCGGTTCTCATGTGTCATATCTTTATCCGATGACAATTTTAAAAGGCGACCGTTCAAGAATGGAATTTACGGGCATTACATTTGCAGGCAAGGGACAGAACCTTGATACAGGCGCAAAAGTAGTTCATATCGGCAAAGAAACATCTTCGTTTATGAACACAAGGTCAATTTCAAAAGACGGCGGAATCAGCACATTCAGAAGCTCCGTTGTTGTAAACAAGTCTGCCGAAAATGCAAAATCTGCCGTTTCATGTCAGTCACTTATGCTTGATTCAAAGTCACGCTCAGATACTATTCCTGTAATGGATATCAGAACTCCGCACGCAGATATCGGTCATGAGGCCAAAATAGGCAGAATCAGCGATGAGGCTGTATTCTACCTCATGTCAAGAGGTCTTAGTGAAGAGGATGCAAGGGCGATGATAGTCAGCGGTTTTGCAGACAATGTGTCAAAGGAACTTCCGCTTGAATATGCGGTTGAAATGAACAATCTCATTCAACTTGAGATGAAGGGCAGTATCGGATAAGGAGGACATTATGGTTGATAATAAAGACTTAACAGTGAACTTTCTTCCGTCACCCACTTGGAACCGATTGGGAGTGAATCGGGCAAAAATCCGAAATATTCCCGTTGACGGTTGGAACAGTATTCCTGTTCAAAAAGAAATAATCGAAAAATATACAAATATTTCAGATTCAAAAATTTGGGATTCATTTGTAAATATTCAGACAGGTATGGGCGAGGAGATTGACGAAATCTCAAAAATATCACAGTCTGAAAAAATCAGAATAACGGCTGATAAAACAAAAAGCGAAAAGCTGTTTTTTAATTGCAAAAACGGTGAAAACGCTTTTGCAGATGTAGAACTTTACGCTCCCGAAAACACAGAACTTACCGTGTTTATGACAATGCAGTCAGCGTGGAATGCAAACGGTATTTGTGCCGTAAGAACGAAATTTAAAGCTGAAAAAGGCGCAAAAATCAGACTCGTACAGCTTAATCTCCTTTCGCAAAATTTCCGCTTTATAAACGATGTCGGTGCAGAATGTGAAGATAATGCAACCGCAGAGATATTACAGCTTTTTATCGGCGGAAATGAAACCTATACAGGCACAAAGACAACGCTATTGGGCAGGCAGAGCAATCTTGACCTCAATGTCGGCTACTATTGCAAGGACGAGCAGTTGCTTGATATGAACTATGTTGCCGAGCATATCGGCAAAAAGACTGTCAGTTCAATGAACGCAGGCGGTGTTTTGAGAGATAAAGCACATAAATTATTCCGTGGTACAATTGATTTTCCGCTCGGTTCATCGGGTGCAAAAGGTGACGAGAACGAAGATGTTCTCATTTTAGGCGAAGATGTAATCAATCAGACCGTACCGCTCATTCTTTGTGCGGAAGAGGATGTTGAGGGCAACCACGGTGCGTCAATCGGCAGACCGTCCGATGATGTGCTTTTCTATCTTGCAAGCAGAGGGCTTGACGAAGAAGAGGCTTGTAACCTTATGGCTC
>OGDY01002982.1_pt1 | contig 14299 bp, 8 predicted proteins | sample 1570341 | NCBI WGS metagenome assembly OGDY01 (sample SAMEA2581972, study PRJEB24529) | metagenome | biome: Human gut stool | place: China | collected 2011 | reverse complement strand
TGATATGGAACAGATATATGGATGTCAGCTCGTTGGGACGGCAATTCTTTCATAATGCTCAGATACATAAGGCATATAGTTTGGCATTTGCTGCTGAAGATATGGGATTGGCAGGTTTTCCTGCGCATGGTAATACGTTGATAGGTCATAAACATTTTGATGATTCCGATTACACGGTTCATCGTAGCAAAGATTGGATGTCTTCAGTTAAAATGGCTTCTCGCAGGGTGATTGGTACGGAGTTGGTAAATGAGGATAATCTGAAAGGATATTACTTGGGAGACGGAGCGACTTATTATTATGTTCGGGGAGATGAATATCTGGAAGTATTTCCTTTTTGGGACTGGCGGAAGATACCGGGTGTCACTTCGTATGAGGATATTGCACCGATGCCTAATGTCAATGTGACAAGGTCCGGGAATAACAGTGATTTAGTGGGTGGCTTGAGTAATGGAAAAATTGGAATGACAGCCATGGAGTTGAATCGTGACGGACTGGAAGCGCATAAAGTATGGTTATTTGCCGATAAATTTGTTTTCTGTTTGGGGGCCGATATTCATTCAGATACAACTTTGTGTGTAACAACTTCCATAGATCAGCGTTCAAAGAGTGGAGAACTTTATGTTTGGAATAAGAAGAAATGGAGTGCAATTACAGGAGCAGAAGCGTTCCGGCAAAAAGATTTGCGCTTTTTTCATGATGCTGTCGGTTATATTGTTTTGGACGGGGATACATGTGTGGCACAATCGGAAGAACGCGAGGGACGTTGGAGCGATTTTATGGGAATGTATACGCCTGCTACTCTTCATGGAGAAGTGGCGGCATTGCATTTGCGTCATGGTGTGAAACCGTCGGGTGCTTCCTATCAATATATTGTTCTTCCTGCCGCTACAAAGAAGGAGGTGAAAGAGTTTGATCCAAAGATGATTAGAGTTATTAAAAATGATAAGGTTGCTCAAGTTGTTTCTTCTCCTGCATGTGGAGAAGGATATTGGATGGCTGTTTATCAATCAGAAAATTTTGATATCGAAGGATTGTTTTTTAAAGCGGTTCTTCCGGGTATTTATTATGTAGAGAAGGGATTGGGAGGTCTGGAAATAAAATTATCATCTCCCTTTAGAATTTCGAAATAAATAAATTGCAATGCAGTTATATAGCCGAAAGGAAAGTATTGAACGGATGAATGACTTGGCCAGCAAGGGTAGGCCGTTTCTTTTTATCATAGACTATAAACAAGAACATTCCTATGTGGAGGAAATCAGTGAGATTGATTCAAGTTTTTGTCAGTATAGTTTTAATGGGATAACCAATGTAGAAAAGAGGTGCGAAGAATATGACGGAATGTTAATATGGGAGACTGCTCCACCGGCTTTGGAAGAGTATCGCATCGCTTTTGATGTGGTGAAGAATAATATATTGGCAGGTAATAGTTATCTTACTAATCTGACTTGTCAAGTTCCGGTTAAGACTAACTTGACGCTTGAAGCTGTTTTTCGGTATTCCGAGGCAAAGTACAAGTTATGGCTGAAAGATACGTTGGTTTGTTTCTCACCCGAAATCTTTGTCCGCATCGAAGAAGGAAAGATAAAGTCGTTTCCCATGAAGGGTACAATCGATGCTTCACTGCCTGATGCATGTCGGCTTTTGATGGATGACAGGAAGGAAGCGGCCGAGCATGCCACTATTGTAGATTTAATTCGGAATGATTTGAGTATGGTATCGGAACAGGTGACCGTTACCCGTTACCGTTATTGTGATTGTCTTGAAACTAATAAGGGACCGATACTTCAGACAAGTTCTGAAATTTGCGGGGTGTTGCCTGAAGATTATTTGTCACATATCGGAGATATTCTTTTCAGGCTCTTGCCTGCCGGCTCCATAACCGGCGCTCCAAAGCCGAAAACAATGGAAATTATTGCTGAGGCCGAAAACTATGAACGGGGCTTTTATACCGGGGTAATGGGATATTTCGATGGACGGAATTTGGATAGTGCCGTGATGATACGTTTCATAGAACAGGAGAACGGACATCTTTATTTTAAAGCGGGTGGGGGCATTACCGGCAAAAGTGTTTTGGAGAGTGAATACAATGAAATGAAACAGAAAATATATGTACCAATTTATTGAAACCATACGGATAGAGAAAGGAAATGCCTGCAATCTGTTTTATCATAATCGGCGGTTAAATGAGGTCCGTAGGTATTTCCGGCCGGAATGCGCACCCTTGCAGTTGGAAGATTATCTGCACTTGTCTGCTGATATGAATGGTGTGAAATGCAGGGTGGTATATACGGAAGAAGGCATAACGGAGGTATCTTATTCTCTTTATGAGATGCGACCTGTCCGGTCTCTGCGTATGGTGTGTTCGGATACTATAGACTATTCTTTCAAGAGCACAGACAGAAGAAAGTTGAATAGTTTGTTTCAGATTCGTCAGGATAAGGATGATATATTAATAGTGAAGAATGGGTTATTTACAGATACTTCAATTGCTAATATTGCTTTATATGACGGGAATGACTGGTATACTCCCTTGCATCCTTTGCTGAAGGGAACCAAGCGGGCGGAATTGCTGGATAAAGGCGTATTGAAAGAAAAAGAAATAAAAAAGGAAGAACTGTCATCTTTTTCGGCGGTAAGATTGTTTAATGCAATGATAGGTTGGGGAGCCATAGAGTTTCCGGTTGCCAATGTGTCTGACTAGATTGTTAATCGCAGGCATTTTTTTGAGAGTTTCTTTTGTTTCCTTAAATAATTTGCTATATTTGCAAAAAAAATATAAATATAGGTAAGGTATGAGATTGCGGACAGTTGCAAAATTAGGTGTAGTGCTTTCTGTTGTATTGTTCTGTATAGCAGTTGGTTTTTATGGATTTACACGATTGAGCATGACCGATAGAGGTCGGGAGTTCAATCTCTTCTCCTTGGTACCTTCAAACAGTATTGGTGTTTTGGAAAGCGATAATATCAATTATTTTTTAAATGATTTTCCACAACTTAATTATAGCAATGAACTGGGAGATTTTCAGTTTCCCGGTTTATTCAATTTTATTCTTGGGGGATTGAATGAGTATGCCACTCAGAAAGCACATGGCCTGAGCAGTCGGATGAGCCGTTTATTGGTAAGTTTTCATGCTCCGGGGTCTCCGCGTGATCAGGTTGTATATTTCCGCATGGGTGCAGGAGACGAAAAGTTACTTGCCGATATGTTGCAAGAGCGTGCTCCGGGTGAGTTTCAGCCGAAGAAAGAAAAATATAGAGGAAAGAATATTTATATTTATCCTTTGAATAATAATGAATTTTTGGCTGTTTATAGTGGGTCAGGTTTCTTTGTCGCGAGTTATCAGAAGCGGTTAATAGAAGAAGTTATAGATGCCAAGGAGGACGAAACGGCATTGAGTGATGATGAGGTATTCTCGAAGGTATTTGAGAAAAAGAAGTCTCATAATTTCCTCACATTATATGGTCGTACGACTTCAATGCCTTTCCTGCAGAATAATAATCGTTGCTGGAGTGAGTTTGATTTTCATATGAATAGTGATGTGGTATATCTTACGGGGGATACTTTTATGCCTGATACTTGCAGCTGTACTTCCGAATTTGTGGCAAAAATGCAGTCAGTGCCCGATGTCAAGGAAGACAGCATTGTTATTTCGGGCAATAAAGATTCGATGAACGGGTATATGGATGAAGCAATAGAAGAAAACGACGGTAGTGGTCGGACACTGTTTGACGAGTGTGTGGCGAATCTTTCTCGTGACGCTTCTTTCATGTTAGTGGCCGATATGCATAAGGTTTCTGAAAATCCTGAGCGTTTTCGTCCTTATCTGCCGCCGTTTATTTTAGAGAATGCTACTTTATTTCATTCATTTATTCTGTCTACCCAACTGTCAATTTCTGAGGACCGTCTTTCTCATATTATGGTGCTGACGTACAAGGACTAACGTAGCTTATGCTGATGAAAGTGTGGAGCTACTTTTGTCCGAAAGTAGAATAAAGAAATAACCGTTAATACTGCTCCGAATAAATAAGCTATTTTGAAAGTGGCTATTTGTGCGATATATCCGCCTGCCAGCATACCCACTCCTATACCTACATCCCATGAAGTAAGGTAAGTGCTGGTAGCTGTACCTCGTTGGCTGTTGGGAGCCAGATTGACAAACAATGTATTGAATGCCGGAAACATGGTTCCAAAACCGATACCCAGTAATAAAGCTATGAAAAAGAAGAAATAGGTAGTCCACTGTAGGCTGAAGTCGATTAACCACCCACAGGCACTCAGCCCGAAAAAGCAGAAACAAACCAAATAAAGTCCGGCTTCGATAACTTGTGTTATCTTGCCACGGTCAACCAATCGTCCGCTGAATAGTCGGCTGGTAGCCATTCCAAAAGCCATAAATGTGAAAAAGAAACCTGTTTCAGCCGTAATTCCTATTTGTTGCGAATACATGGCAATATAGTTGGAGGTCATTCCGTAAGGTACGGACAGTAGTAACAGGCAGATTCCGGCAGGAATGCCTTTCAATAAAATAAATCGGTCGAGCGATATCGGTTCTCTTTTCACGGGCTCTTTGACGGGGGTTTTCACCAATGATGCCATGACCAGTCCCAAAGCGCAACTGACCAGTGCACACCAAAATATCACTTCAAAAGAGTATGCATTATGTAGAAATAGTCCTACCATCGGGCCGATGCTCATTGCCGTGTTGTTCATCATTCCATAATATCCCAGTCCCTCTCCACGCCGTGAACTGGGCATGATGTCGATGACTACCGTGTTTCCTGCTACTGTGACCGTTCCGAAGGCTAAGCCGTGGAAGATGCGGATAAGTGTGAATAAAGTGAGGGTGCCCGCCAACAGATATCCGCCGAAGGCAGCCGTAAAAAGAAAATAAGCTAATAAATAAAGCGGTTTTCTGGCAAAAGTATCCAGCAGATAGCCCGAAAACGGACGGATACATAAGGCAGCTATTGTGTAACATGAAAGGATAATACCAATGGTTCCTTTTTCGCTGTTAAATATCTCGGCTAAATAGAACGGCAGTACCGGCATTAGTAAATAGAAACCAAAGTAGAGCAGAAAGTTGGCTGCGAGAATTTCTATATAGTTTTTTGTTACTAGCTTATCTTTCATATATTGTCATATAAAGAAACGATTAACAGACAAAAGAATGTTCCGTCTATTAATCGTTTTATGAAATTCAAAACAAAGACTGATTAATTGGCAGCTTCGAACTCTTTTAAGAAACGTGTATCATTTTCAGAGAACAAACGCAGGTCGTTTACGCGATATTTCAGGTTGGTGATACGTTCGATACCCATACCCAATGCATATCCTGAATAAACTTTGCTGTCAATGCCGTTGGCTTCCAGTACATTCGGGTCTACCATACCGCAACCCAAAATTTCTACCCAGCCGGTTCCTTTACAGAACGGACATCCTTTTCCACCGCAGATATTACAGCTGATATCCATTTCCGCACTTGGCTCGGTGAAGGGGAAGTAAGAAGGACGTAAACGGATTTGAGTTTCGGCACCGAACATTTCCTTCGCAAATAAAAGCAATACTTGTTTCAGGTCGGTGAATGACACGTTTTTGTCAATATAGAGAGCTTCTACCTGATGGAAAAACGCATGTGCACGATAGCTGATAGCCTCGTTGCGATATACGCGCCCCGGACAAATAATTCGGATGGGTGGCTGGGTGCTTTCCATTACCCGGCTTTGTACGGATGAAGTATGCGTGCGCAAAATGACATTGCCCTGTACATGCTCAGGGTTGGCTTCAACGAAGAAAGTATCCTGCATATCGCGTGCCGGATGGTCTTCGGCAAAGTTCAGTGCCGAGAATACGTGCCAGTCATCTTCTATTTCCGGTCCTTCAGCGATGCTGAATCCCAAACGGGCGAAGATGTCGATAATTTCATTTTTTACAATGGTAAGCGGGTGACGTGTACCGAGTTCGACGGGATAAGCCGAGCGTGTCAAATCCAATCCGTCACAACCGTTGTCTTGACTTTCAAACTGTTCTTTCAGTGCGTTGATTTTATCCTGCGCTTTTGTTTTCAGTTCATTCAGTCTCATGCCGACTTCTTTTTTCTGTTCGGCAGCTACGTTACGGAAATCCGCCATTAAGTCATTAATGGCTCCCTTCTTGCTAAGGTATTTGATGCGGAGAGCTTCAAGTTCTTCAGCATTGGAGGCATGCAAGGCCTCTACCTCTTTCAGAAGTTGTTCAATCTTAGCTATCATATTTTTGATGTATTGTTATTCAGTTTCTTAGTAAAAACCGTGCAAAGATATAATTTTATCACGAACCATCGAAATAATTTGTATCTTTGTTGCCGATATGTACCGAAAATCCGGCAACTTATGAAAAAGATTGTTTTCTTTATTCTACTTTTGACCTTATCTTTTCGTCTTACGGCACAGATTGATTATCTGGAGCCGGTGAAACCTTTCACTACTTACACAGGCGAATTGGGCGAATATTATCGCAATGTATTTTCTTTATTGAACACAGGCTTTCAGCAACAACCGTATGCTCGTTTTGTAGCAATTCCTTCTTTCTCGCCCGAGTATGCCATGTCGGTAGAGAAGAAGGGTGGGCGTTATTGTTTGGTTTCGAACACATTGTCGCGTACCTATTGGCAAGCAGAGAAAGGAACAGTGACGGTAGATACGAGATCGGTGGTTATCAGTTCGTCCCTTTATCAGTCTTTGGGTGCCATTTTTCGTACGGTGACGAGTCAGGTGCAGGATTTGGACGGTTCTACGGCAGGTTTGGACGGAGTCGTTTATTATTTCACTTCGACGGATGCGAAAGGTACAAATCAGATGGGACGTAAGTGGTCCCCGAAAAAAGGTTCTTTAATGGATCGTCTTGTGTTGGTCTGTCAGTCGGCTTATATGTTATCCAGAGGAGAAGATATTTCGGAACAGGCGGTGGCGGAAGAAGCTGCTGCTTTATTGAAGGAGTTGCAACAGCGCACTAAGGAGCAACCGGATGCTTATAAGAAACCGATGTATGTCGGAATTTATCAGGTGGGGCCTCAGCAGAGGTCGCTTTCCGGCAAACAGATAGAAGAACTTGCTCATTTGTCCGGCACTACTCCGGAAGAATATATTGCAGATCAAATGGTTTATCCGGCAAATCTTTTAGCCAAGAATATATCGGGATATGCTTTGTGTGAGTTTACGATTGATAAGGAAGGAGTGATTCTGCGTCCTCATATTTTGAAAGCTACTCATTCCGAGTTTGCCGAGGAGGCTCTTCGTATTGTAAAGGGAATGCCGAAATGGTCGCCGGCACTGGCGGGAGGAAAGCCGACGGATAGTAACTATACGCTTTATATTCCTTTCCGTCCAAAGTTATATAAGCCATAGGAAAATGCGTTTACGTTCCTTTCAGGAGATAAGCATTTGAAAAACATTTAGTTTTATGAAGAGTTTTTTATTTACCATATTTCATTGTTGCAAAACGAATTATCCTCAATTTATATTTGTTTACGAATACGGCCAACAAATTAAAAAACATAGAAAGTAAGATAATACATATAATAGCGGCAAAGACATAGGTGGTATCGTATAAGCCACTTGCTTTTAGAATGATATATCCTAAACCAGCTTCAGAGGCTATAAATTCGCCAATGAATGCTCCCAAAACACAGAAGCCGGCATTCAGTTTGAGTGATTGGATAACCCAATCCAGTGAGGCTGGGAATGAGAGCATCCAAAAGCGTTGTTTGTTGGTAGCATGATTGATTTTGAAAAAAGTATCGTCACTTTCAGAGATTTTGCTTGCTCCTTCATAGGTTTGAAAAGCAGTAATAAAAACAGTAGAGAGGAATGCCAATACAATTTTCATTTTCAATCCGGTTCCAAACCAAATAATCATTAGAGGAGCCAATGCGAAAGTAGGAATTGAACTAAGTGCTATTATATAAGGATGAGCTATTTTCGAGCATTTTGGAAAATAGACTAAAATAAAACCTATAATACATCCAATGAATAGCCCAAACAGCAATCCGACAAATGATTCATAAGCAGTTATGAATGTATGATATGGCAGGTCGCCAGATACCGTTTTCTCATATAACAATGTTATTATTCTCACAGGGGAAGAAAACATGGTTGAAAAGCCTGACTGAAATTTGGCATATGCTTCCCAAGCAATCAGTAAAACAGCCAATGGTAACCATTGTAATATTTTATTTCTCATATTTCAAATTCTCAACGATTTCAAAAAAAAGTTTCTTATATTCGCTTGTGTCTATTCTTTCGTCAGGGGAAAGTGAGCAATATTCTTTAGTGGGCTTTATTTCTAATAATTCAGTTGGACTTCTCATAATTAGAATACGGTCGCTTAAAAGCAATGCCTGATCAATATTATGGGTGATAAAGATCATTGTTTTATTACTCTTGATGAGGTATTCCCATATATAGAGTTTAATACTGTTCAGTGCATTAATATCAATGGCGTTAAAAGGTTCATCAAGCAAAAATAATGAAGCGTCGGTGAGTAGAGTTTGTAACAATCCGATCCGTTGTTTCATTCCTCCGGAGAGTTCTTTGGGGAACTTGTTTAGAGCTTCCGTTTCTATGTTGAATAAGTCTAGTATTTCTTTGGCAGCCTGCTTCTGTATGTTGTCAACAGGTATTCCCCGCAGTTCACAAGCAAGAAAAGTGTTTTCCCACGCTGTCCTATAAGGCAATAATGTGACATCCTGCATCAAATAGGCTATATTCTTATCCGATTTCTTGATTTCTCCTTTAGAAGGTAGTAAAACTCCGGCAATAAGATTCAGCAATGTCGTTTTTCCGCAACCGCTATTGCCGACAATAGATACAATATCTCCTCTATCAATATAAAGATTTAAATTAGAAAATACTGTATGTTTGTTATTGTAGGCAAACCCTACATTTTGTAGTTCAATCATCATAACGACTCGTTTTTTTCAACTTAGGGAATACCCCCAGACTAGTTAGGATACCCCATATTAAAGATAATGCACCAAATATTAAACCGACATTCGATATGTAATCATGATTATTGTTATAAAAAGTCTGGTATACCACATACCCTACAACACATACAAATAAAATAAAGCACAGGATATACCAAAAATCCTTTTTCATGAAAAACAAAATCTTATTCTTCAGTTTTCTGATCAAATGATATGGTATTTCTTTGTCAAAAGTATTGCAATCTACTCCAAAATCCTCAACAATCTTTCTTTCTGCAGTGTGTGCAGGATTTTTGAAGAACATTTTTTGATATATACCTGCAACATATGCTTCATTCTCATTGGGTCTGGTTGGCGAGTTGTGCTCCCTCATATATTCAAATATATTTATCCCATGCGAAAGGTAATAATTTACTGTTTTTTTCCAATCAGAAAATGAGATATCGGTAGTCATCGGATATAGATGATCACTGTTAATAATTGATATAATGATTTCTGTTTTTTCTTTTTGAATATTTTCGTCAGGCATCCGATAACTATCAATCTCATCACTGATTTTATAACATACTTCTGTGGCTATTTCAGGTGATGAATATATAATAAAAATGGCTTTCTGAATAGCTTCCAAGACAAGTGCCAGCATGTCCTCGTACTGCTTACATATATATCTGCTGGTTATAATAGTTGTAGCTATGCTTTCATCATTATTATTCGCCATATGGCTGTAAATACAAATTTTGTTCTCAATATATTTTCTTGCCATTAAATTTAAGTCACCCGTCAGAGCTATGGATTCGGAATCATTAATGCATTTCTCTATTTCTTCGGAAAAATCAACAGGTTTGATTTTATAATTGTTTTTATTTAATAGTTGAGAACAGCAAGAGTTGGCAGTAATGTATGAACTATTAGGTGTATAAAGACGTTTGGCTTTTAATTCCTTAATATCCATAAACCCATTATGCGAATTATTATCTAATTCCTCATTATAGGGACAAATAACCCAAAAAGGCAATTTGTTTATCAATTTGCCTATAACTTTTATATCTGTTTTGTTATCAAAACTTTTATGTTGCCGCAATATAGAAGTCGGGTCTGAAATAGCAATTGCTATTTCGTCTAATTTGCATTTACGTGCATTCCTGTTAAAATCCAACATGCTGTCAATAGCGTCATCATCGCCATCACAAATGCGAAACTCTATATCATCCTTTATTCTCTTTGCCTCAAATACAGATTTAAAAATACCTTTTTCTTTTGCCAGAAAAAGAGGAAGGTACATATATGTTTTTGCGGCTAACATAAATATGATTTTCATATTCAATAACTTTTTTGTCAACGTGCTTTTTCAGCGAAATTCATATCTAATACACTTTCTATATTATCCAATGATTTTAAATCTCCCATACGGTGACGTAATGCAACGGCTTGTTTCCAAGCTTCCGGTGAGATTACTGCGTTTTGAGGTAATGTGTTTGAGTCTACCATGCGTTTGATGGCCTGTGCTATTATATTCTTATTCACATCAGGGTATAGTTCTGCCATATAGTAAGCGGCACTATCAGGATACTCATGTGCAAATTTTTCAGCTTTGGTAATAGCATTGATAAAATGCTGGACTATTTCAGGTTTTTCATCGATAGTCTTTTTACTTGTTGTGATACCTGTGAAGGTAAAATCCGGATATTTATCAGCAAAAGAATAAACGACCTTTGCTCCATTGGCTACCGCTATTGAAACATTCGGTTCCAATTCAAGGGCGATATCAGCATTGCCGGTATCAAGCATAGGTAATAAAGTTCCAAATGCACCTTGTCTGATATTTGTAGGCAATTTAGCTTCTTTGAACATTTCAGTTTGAACTGTATATGCTGTAGAAGGAGCAGAGAAGGTAGCTACGCTGTAAGGAGCTAACATCGCGGCATTCGTAATTTGAGGAACATTGGGATTTTTTGTCAGAGCCCAAAAGGGAACACTGTTGACAATACTTCCTATCACACATCCATCTATTCCTTGTTCCTTAGCAATAGCAACAAAAGTAGGATCTGCAATACCAAATAAAGCGGAACCACCAATTACCGCTGCATAGGTTTTATCGTCCCCTCCAGTGTTTATCAGATCAACTTTCAAACCTTCTTCTTTGAAAAATCCTTTGGTATTTGCCAAATATAGAGGTATATATATGAATACATCTCCAAACTGTGCAACTTTAATTGTTTCTAATTCTGATTTATTGGTATGACATGCTGAAAGAAATATAATCAGCACTGACAGATAATAATATACACTTTTCATAATTGATTATTTTTATATTTCTAAAAGCATAAGTGGTGGATATCTAATCCCATGTCGAAAATATAAAGACATTAGTTAACTACAGACATTATAGTTGTATAAATAAAAGCACGGACTTTCACAAGCCCGAGCATTTATATTCTTAAAAACATCTCCTTGTCTTGGGGAAATAAGGGACTAGTAAATTGCTTTCTAGTACGATAAGTGAGATGCATTAAGAGCAGAAAAGGGATGCCCGTGGGAAATAAGGGAGGCATCCCTTCCAAGAGACAAACATTTGAAAATATACTTTCACAAGCATAATTTTCAGTTGATCTCTCAGTATATTTCTTTTAAAGAATTTATTGTCTCGTATAATAAAACTTGTAAAGAGAAGGCATCTCTAGTCTCAAAGAGAATTAGGATGCCTCTCAATTATAAGTTATTCAATCTAAATTATTTGTTCACTTTAACATAGATTGATGCTGTTTTCGTCATACCCCACTTGTCAAGAATATTGATGTTGACTTTACAAGTAGGAGCATTTATAATAGCTCCTGCGGTCTGATTCTTTCCAATAGTAACAGTGTTCATTTTTTGTTCTGTTCCAGACTGTGCAGCAACTTCAGTTCCCATCTTAAACTCAGTGTTGTCAATTGTCAGATAAGTTTTAGCGTCATCATCTGCTAACTCAACCTTAACCGATACAATTCTATTATCATCAAAGCCATAGTCATTAGCACGAGCATCTTTTCTGATGAAATCACTTTCTAGTATTTCGACAGTACCTGTTCCTTCTATTTCAATCGGATTATCTGCTTTCTCACCTTTCTGTACATCTTTTCCGTCGATTTTGAACTTCTTCACAAAATCGAAACTACCTTGATAAATTTCAGATAATACTTTCAAGTTAAATTCGTCAACAATAGCATTCAAACGAGCATTTCCGAATGGTGCATAAGTAACCGTAATGCTACGACTTGTATTAACACCACCGTGTGCAGGAGAAGGTTCAACTGAAATTGCCCCATTATCAGTACCTTGTTCTGTTAACCATGCTTTAGCTACTTTGTTACCACTCTTTTCTGGTATTACTTCTGTGAATTTCACAAAGTCATTAGTTTGTGCATCACCTTCAAGAATAGAATTAGCTTGATACAAGGTATAAAGGTTGAAAGAAATAAGTTTAGGACTATTACCTTCATATACTTTACCGTAAGCTACAGCATTCTTTTCATCCTCAAAGTAAGCAGTTGCATGTTTGAATGTATACAGATTCTTCGGCTGATCTACAGTAATTTTGAATGTAGTTTCATACAAATATTCATTACCCAGCTCTGAATTGTTTTGATCATATTTTTTATTCTTGAATTTAACTGTTGCGGTATGAGGTACAGCAGCAATATGTTTATGATCGAATGTAGCTTTGATTACATACTTAATAATGTTTTCTGGTGTAGTCGTTTCTTTACCTTTTGCATCCAGACCTACCAAAGCTAATGTAATACTATTTTTAGCATCTTCGTCTGAGTATTGTAAATCCTTTACTCCATTGATTGTTACCTTACCGTCAGTATATTCAATTTCGGAATCAATGCCATTAATAGACTTTTTAATTTCATCTACTGAAGGACCAACAATTTCAGAAGTAGCTGTTAATTTCTTGCCATCTACAACCCAAGTCATATCTTTGATTTCAGCCTGTTTAGCTACATAAGCAAAGGTCAGTTCTACGTCAGTACTAGCAACTGTTCCACTAACAGGAAGATAGTGAATCTTAATCTTCATTTTACCTTCCTTCTTTGCAATAATTGTATTCTTATCTTTATCAAATGTTGCATCCACCTTAGCAGCTTCGTCCTTAGTAACTTCATAATAGTAAGCTACCACCTTATCTAATTCACTGTTAAACAGTTCATCCAAATTATAGCTCTTCTGATAAGTCAAGGCTTCGTCGGGAGCAGTAAACTCGACTTTTGGTTGCTCTTGTTCTGTAGCAGCTTTAGCCGCAACCTTTACGTCATATCCGGAAATGATTTCATTGCCCCATGCATCTTTTGTTGTAAGAGCATAAGCAGTATTCTCCTTCAAAGCATCCAATTCTGTATCAGTTACTTCATTTGCAAATCTAAGAGTCAGATCATAAATACCTTTGTTAGCAGTAGGTTTTTCTTCTTCTGCACGAGTCAAAGCATCTACACTTAAATTATCTGCAATATTAGCTACTACAAAACTGGTATTACCTTTAGAATCTGTCAGACCGATTTCATAAGCTTGAATATCCGCTGCTTTCAAATTCACCGGATTAATCAAAGCATGGATTATACTACCACCTCTGGCAATAAGCAAATCACCTTTCTTCTTAAATTTCTTGTTTCCATTAAATTCAATATCTTTCCCTGCTACTCCATAGTACAAAGTAGCTTCAGCATGTGTAGAGCTTAAATCAATAGTACCTTCCGCTGTTACACCGAGCACACTCATACCAGTGATACGAGCAGATTTCGGCATAGAAACCTTTTCCCATTCTCCTGTTTCCTTATTGAGAATATTCAATACCCAAACCAATGGATTGCTAGCATCAGCACTTACATAGATATCTGTAGCAGCTTTAACATTTGTTTTTTTAGGTTCTCCGGCTTCCGCATCCCAAACCATCCAATATCCGTCTTCAGAAATTTGCGGTGCATATCCATCTTTACCCGGAGTTCCTACTCCCGCATCACCTTTTTTACCTTCAGCACAAATACCTAGGTCCCTGTCATTGACAATCCAGTTCTTTGTTACCGGATCAATCTTGATTGTCGTTGGAGTAGCATCCTTACCGCTTGTGATAGAATAACTTTTATTATCATTAAAAGTTATCTTAAATCCACCGGTAATGTCTTCAACATTAGTTACCCATTTACCTTCTTTTACAAAACTCTGCAACTTGGCGATGTCGGCTTTGTTTGCGTCAATCTGTGTTTGTAGATTGTCGATGTCATCATCGTAGTCCTTACAGCCTACATAGGTGACAGTAGAAAGTGCCAACGCCCCGAAGAACATCACTTTTACAA
>OGDY01002981.1_pt1 | contig 14305 bp, 12 predicted proteins | sample 1570341 | NCBI WGS metagenome assembly OGDY01 (sample SAMEA2581972, study PRJEB24529) | metagenome | biome: Human gut stool | place: China | collected 2011 | reverse complement strand
AGTGCACACCCTATTAAAAATAGCCACCCTGTAACAGGAAGTAATAATACTAATAATATTCCGGTTCCTATTCCTACAAGACAAAGTCCGATTGTCTTTTTTAAAGCTTCAAACATATTTTACCTCCTTTTCTTATAATATCTTATTAATAATTTTACATAAGTGTGAGCAATAATTTAATATTGTATATTTATTTTGTAAAGTTTTTATTATATAATATTGTTGAAAGGATTTTACTATGAAGAAAAATGATGTATTAGATATGATTAAAATTTTAAAGCAAATGTATCCTGACGCAAAGTGTAGTTTGGATTTTTCTACTCCTTTTGAGCTTTTGGTGGCCGTGGTTTTGTCTGCTCAGTGCACGGATAATAGAGTAAATTTGACTACTCCCACCTTATTTGCAAAGTATTCTACCCCAAAGGATTTTGCTGATATGGATATTCATGTATTGGAAGACTATATTCATCCTTGTGGCTTTTACAAGAATAAAGCCAAAAATATTAAAGCAACTGCTCAAATTTTGGTAGAAAAATATAATGGGGTTGTTCCTGACAATATGGAAGAGCTAATTTCTTTGCCCGGCGTTGGCAGAAAAAGTGCTAATGTTATTATGCTTGAAGCTTTCGGCAAACCTCAGGGCATTGCAGTTGATACTCATTGTAAGCGTATTTCTAATAGGCTTGGTCTTTCTAAAGAAAGTGACCCTCTTAAAATCGAGATGGATTTATTGAAAATTATTCCATCAGAGTATTATAAATATATTAATCATCTTTTTATGTGGCATGGACGAAATACTTGTACCTCTCAAAGTCCAAAGTGCGAATCATGTCCTCTAAAAAGTTATTGTAAATACCATTGACATTTTGGAATTTTGAATATATTATTATGATGTATAAATTTTAAAGAAGGGAGAATTTTTATGAAAGGATTAAAATCAAAAGTTTTTATTTTGTTGCTTCTTGTAATGCTTTGCATTGCTACTTCAGTTTTTGCAGTAAACGATGATGAATATGGTATTGTTCCTATATCTCTTGATGATGAGGCCATGCCTATTTCCGACGTTCCTGCAACAACTATAGTAAAGCATGATGTATTTATTACAGAAGATTCTGTGAATCTTGATTACAATGTAGATGGAAATGTTTTTATAATGGGTAAAGATGTTTCTATTAGCGGATCTATTGATGGTAATGTTTTTGTTCTTGCAAATAATCTTACTATTGATACAGACGCCCACATCTACTGCGACTTATTTGTTTGCGCTAATAACGTTACAATAAGTGGAAATGTATTTAATATGTATTCTGTATCAAGTAAATTGACAGTTGATTCTGATGCATATGTTGCCAGAGACATTACAGCAACAACTTCTTCATTTAGTTTAGCTGGTTCAGTTGGAAGAAATGTCAATATCTCTTTCTCAGACGCTTCGGTATCTACTGACGCTATCGTAGGTGGAGATTTCAACTATTCTGCATCTGCAAACAGCGCTATTCCAGAATCTGTTGTTACTGGTTCAATTAACTTTACAAAAGTTGAAACTTCTAATGATGAAAGTTTTGTACTTAAAAAGAACTATGCTTTAGATGCTTTAAAAGTATTATTAGTATCTTTAGTTGTAATTTTAATTGTTGTATTAGCAACTCCTAAGTTTGTTGATACAGAAGAAGCTATACTTACTAAAAAGTTTGCTCCTGCATTAGGTTATGGAGCATTAGCAATAATTGCTATTCCTCTTGCTTGTATTATACTTTTCTGCACAATTATAGGTATATTACCTTCAATCATAGTATTGTTAGCATATATATTATTTATTGCTAAACTTACTTATGCATTTGTTGCAATTCCTTTAGGAAGAATAATTTGCAAGAAAATAAACAAGAACTCAAAAGCTATGAATATCTTATTTGATTGTATTTTAGTTCTTGCTTTCTGGGCAGTAAGTTTGATTCCTTTTGTTGGCGGATTAGTAACTTTAATCATCAATTTACTAGCATTCGGAATTATAACATATGCAATATTTTTTAGTAAGAAATTAAATGAAACAACTACCGTTGAAGTAAAAAAAGATGATTCTGAAAAATAAAATTAAACTGTTGGTTTTACTTATACCAACAGTTATTTTTTTATGCCATTTTTAAATTTCTAATTGTTTCTTTATAATCTTTTGAGTTTATTATTGCACTTCCTGATACTAATATTTCTGCTCCCGCTTCTACTAGTTCAGTTGCATTTTCCACATTTATTCCACCATCGGCTTCTATTTCAAAGTCCAAATTGTGTTCTTCTCTGTAAGAATTAAGCTCTTTTATTTTTTCTATAGTTGAAGAAATTAATTCTTGTCCACCTTTCCCTGGTTCAACAGTCATAACAAGTACTACATGCACATATGGTAAAAATTCTAATATTTCTTTTACATCAGTCTCTGGCTTTATAGAAATTCCTACTCTTCTTCCCTTTTCTTTAATATAATTTATCAAATTCATTACTTCTTCTTTATTTTTTCAAGCTTCACAATGAAATGTAATTATGTTTGGATTAAATATCAAATAACTATCCACATAGTTTTTTATATCTTTTACCATTAAATGAACATCTAATGGTACTTTGGTTACGTGATCTAAGTATTCTGCATATTCTAACATAATGTCGTGTGTATTATTCTTTACAAACTCTCCATCCATTACATCTATATGAAAATAATTTGTCTTTGCCTCTTCTAGTTTGTATATTGTATCTATTATATTTTCTTTTTTTACGCTTAATATTGATGTTGATACATCTACCATTTGTGTTCCTCCTTGTCTTTTAATTCTTCGTATATTTTAATATAATTTTCATATCTTTGTCTGTCTATTTTATTCTCTTCTATCAGATCTTTTACTCCACATTCATCTTCTTTTATGTGGCTACATCCAATGTATCTACAATTTTCTATTCCATTCTTGAATTCCACGAAATATTTGTCTAATTCTTTATACGGAATTTCATATACATCAAAAGTTGAAAATCCTGGAGTGTCTGCTATATACGTATCTTTGTTTAATTCGTATAGTTTTATATGTGTTGTTGTGTTTTTTCCTCTTTTATTTTTCTGGCTTATTTCTCCTTCTTCTGTTATATTTTCATTAAACAAATCATTTATTAATGTTGATTTTCCTACTCCTGAGTTTCCAGAAAAGGCACTTATATTGTCTTTTAGTTCTTGTTCTAATTTCTGTATTCCTATTTTCTCTTTTGCATTTGTTTTTATTACCTTGTATCCTATGTTCCTATAAGTTTGGCTTATTTTATTAAATTCTTCTTTTTCATCTAAGTCTATTTTATTTAATACTATTATAGGTTCTATATGTAGGTACTCTGCAAAAGCTAATTGTTTATCTAACATTAGTAAATCTGGCTTTGGATGTTTGCTTGATATTACAAATATTATTTTTGTTATGTTTGCAAGTTTTGGTCTTTTTATATATGTTTTTCTTGTTTTTATTTCTTCTATTACTGCTGTATTTTTTTGTTCTTCTAATATAGATATTTCTACGATATCTCCCACTACTGGTGAAGTATTCTCGTTTTTGAACTTTCCTCTTGCTGTTGCTATATATTCTTTTTCATTTACTTTTACTTTATATAGATTTGCTTTATTTTCTATTATTAATCCTTGCATATTTTCTCCTATTTTTATTTTTTACTTTTTTATTATAACATTTTTCTAATGCAAAAAGCAACTCATATTAAGTTATGAGTTGCTTTTTAAGTTTTATTATTCAAATGTGCATGTTGTTGTAACATTCATATTAATTTCTTTTGTTCCTTTTAATATGTCATCTACATAGATTTTTATTGTTACATTTCCTTTTGCACTAAATTTTGCGCTGATGTTTGTTGTAGTCTTTGGCTTACTTTCATTGTATATAGTGTCATTTCCTACTACTATTTTTACTTGCCCATTTTCTATAATTTCTTTTCCTTCATCATCTTTTGATGGTGTGTATTTTAGAAGTGATTTTAGATTAACATTCACTGTTCCATCTTTCATCTCTGCTAGTTTATTTACGGTTATAGTAATTTCTGTTCCTTCATCAATGTTTTCACCAGCTTTTATACTTTGTCTTAGAACTTCTCCATTATTTTTTGTACTGTCTTCTTCATATTCTATGTTTACTTTTAAATTCTTTGCTTCTAATGCTGATTTTGCTTCGTTTTCATTTTTTCCAACTACTCCTGGTACTACAACTTGTGGTATTCCAGAACCAATGCTTACATGTATTTTAACTACATCTCCTGCATTTGCAGTTGAATTTGCTTCTGTCTCTTGACTTATTACAATTCCTTCTTTTATGTCTTTGTTTACTTCTTCTACTTTTTCAGCTTTTAGTTTAGCATCTTCTAATTTTTTAACTGCATCGTCATATGTGTCACCAATTACTTTTGGTACTATTGTTGTTTCAGTTCCTTTGCTTACTTTAACTGATACTTTATTTTTTTGTTTTATTTTATATCCTTCGCTGTAACTTGGTGTTTGCTCATATATTTTTCCAGTTTCATAGTCTTTGTTATAATCTTCACTTATTTTTACATATTCTAGTTTTAGTTTTGCTAGTTCTGCTTTTGCTTCATCCTCTGTTTTTCCTACTAAATTAGGTATTTGAACATCTTTAGGATTTGTCGCATTCATTATTGCAGATGTTATTCCTATACTTCCAAAGAATAGCACAAGTATTATTGCTATTATGATTAGAGGTTTTGCTATTGGATATTTTTCACATAATTGTGCTAGCTTTCCTTTTTTCTTCTTCTTTTTGTTTGATTTAGAGGAATTTCTAAGCATATCGTCTGTGATAACTCCCATTCTTCTTGTAAGTCCGTCATTTGCTTCTTCCTCAACAAATTCTCCATCTGGATCTTTTAAAGCCATTGATAAATCTCTAAGCATCGCTGTTGCTGTTTGATATCTTGCCATTGGTTCCTTTTCCATTGCTTTTAAAATTATATCATTTACAGCTTTTGGTATATTCTCATTTATTTCCATTGGTGGAACTGGCGCTTCTTGCATATGTTTTAGAGCTACTGATACTGATGTGTCACTATCAAATGGGACTCTTCCTGTAAGCATCTCGTACATTACTACTCCTAATGAGTATATGTCTGATTTTGCATCTGTGTATCCACCTTTTGCTTGCTCTGGTGAGAAATAATGTACTGATCCTATTGTTGTTCCAAATGCTGTTATTGTAGAGTTTGATACAGCTTTTGCGATTCCAAAGTCTGTTACTTTTGCAACTCCATCTTCTGTTATTATTATATTATGTGGTTTTATGTCTCTATGAACTATGTTATTTTTGTGTGCTGTTTCTAGCGCTGAAGCTATTTGCATTGCTATATTTACAGACCATTTCCAAGGAAGTGCTCCTTCTTCTGTTATAATCTGTTTTAGTGTCTTTCCTCTTACAAGTTCCATTACTATATAATAAATATTGTCTTCGTTTCCTACGTCATATATTGATACTATGTTAGGGTGTGACAAACTTGCTGCTGCTTGTGCTTCTGAGTTGAATCTTTTAACAAATTCTTCATCTGTTGTAAATTCGTCTTTTAATACTTTTACAGCAACATTTCTATTTAGCACTTTGTCTTTTGCAACATATACTGTTGCCATTCCCCCTACACCGGTTTTATTAATTATTTCATACCTATTTGCTATTGTTCTTCCTATTATATTCATAATCTTTCTCCCCACTTATAATATTATAACAACTGTAATGTTGTCATAGCCACCATTATCATTTGCTTTTTTTATTAATTTGTCTACTGCTTCTTCTGGATTTTCATTGATAATCTTTAAGATTTCGTCTTCTTTTACCATATTTGTCAATCCATCAGAAGTCATTAATATTATGTCTTTTTCTTCGAAATTTTCTACATATATGTTAGGTACAACATCTCCCATGCATCCTAGTGCTTTTGTTATCATATTCTTTTTAGGATGATTAAATGCTTCTTCTTTGGTTATTGTTCCATCCTCTATTAGCGTTTGCACATAACTGTCATCTCTTGTAATTTTTTGCATTTCGTTGTGCTTAATCTTATATACCCTACTATCTCCAGTATGGCCAATATATACCTTATTATTATATATTAGACAAACATCTAAAGTAGTACCCATTCCGTCTAATTCTTTTTGTTTTTTTGCTTTGTCATATACTACCCTATTTGCATATTCTATTGCTTGTCTAATTGTTTCTTCTATATCGTCTTTTGAAAAATGTTTTTGTATATATTCTTTTACAGCTTGGGTTGCTGTTTTGCTCGCTACTTCGCCCGCATTATAGCCTCCCATTCCATCTGCTAATATAGCTAACTGTATTTCATCTTTCATATCTGATATATAGAAAAAGTCTTCGTTTATTTTTCGCTCTTTTCCTATATCTGTTTTTGCAAATATTTGCATATTTTTCCTCCTATTATCTTCTTAAAAAACTTTAATAAGATTCAACTATTGATTCTCATTATTTTCATTTTTAGGATTCAAATTTTTTCTTCTTAATTGGCCACAAGCAGCTTCTATATCTGAACCAAGTTCTCTTCTAATAGTTGCTACAATTCCGTGGTCATTTAGATAATCTCTAAATTTTATTATATTTTCATTTGAGCTTTTTGTAAATTTTCCGTTTTCAATTTTGTTGATTGGTATTAAGTTAACGTGGCATAACATTCCTTTTAGTAGGTTTGCAAGTTCTTTTGCATCTTGCATATTGTCATTGTTATCCTTAGCTAACGCATATTCAAATGATATTCTTTTATTTGTCATTGCAATATAATCTTTGCAAGCTTTAATTAATTCTTCTACACTGTATCTATTATTTACTGGCATCATGCTTGAACGTTTTTCGTTATTACTTGCGTGTAATGATACTGATAGTGTACATTGTATATTCTCTTTTGCTAAATCATATATTCTTGGAACTAATCCGCTTGTAGATACGCTTATATGTCTAGCACCTATTCCCAATCCCTTTGGATTGTTTAATATTCTTATTGCTTTGATTACATTGTCATAGTTGTCCAATGGTTCTCCAATTCCCATGAACACTATATTCGAAATCTTGTCGCCAGTATCTTGCTCTATTGCTAAAATTTGCTCTACAATCTCTCCTGCCGTAAGGTTTCTTACAAATGGAATTCCTGTTGATGCACAGAATTTGCATCCCATTTTGCAACCAACTTGTGATGAAACACACACTGATTTTCCATAATGGTATTCCATCAATACTGATTCTATAATATTTCCATCTAAAATGTCAAATAAATATTTTTTTGTTCCATCTGACGATTCCAATTTTTTTAATATATTGTAATTACAGATTGTATAATTATTTTTTAGTTTTTCTCTTAATTCCAAAGAAAGATTTGTCATTTCATCAAAGTTTTTTACTTTTTCTTGGTATAGCCATTTAAAAATCTGCTCTGCTCTAAAGCCTTTTTCTCCAATCGATATAAGCTCTTGTTTCAAATCTTCTAAGTCATAATCTTTTATATTTTTCATTTTATCTCTTTCTATTTTACTTTTAATCTTATTTCTTCTAATCTCTTCTGATATGCATCTATTAAATCTGCTTCATATTTAAGCTTTGGTTCTTTTACTCCTAGCATCTCTAAGATTTTTTTAGTTAGTAGAGGATTTAATACTAGAACTGGGCCTAATAAGTATGTTCCTATTAAATTGTTTACCCTTATTCCTTCTAGTTTGCTCTCTTTGTTAATTCCTATTCCTTTTTCTACTTTTGCAAAATAGTTTTCTTGATTGTCTGCATATATCATTGTAAATTGTGATTTATATCCTATTACTTTTATATCTTCAAAATCGCCTATAAATGCACTATTATGTCTGTGCATCATATCTCTTTTTGCATATAAGTCTAGTAAACCTAGAGCTTCTATTTTGCTCCCATCTTCATTTTCTATGTATTTTCCAAACACTTCGACTGCATTTCCGACTAGTAAAAATACCACTTTTTTGTCTATTAATTCTTTTATTCTTTCCTTGTATGGTTCTAATTTTTTTATAGCTAATTCTTGAATGCTTTCAGGCATCGGAGCCATGTATATCATATTAACATCTTCTGAAACAAATCTTGGTGTATCTGTTAAATCTGTTTTTATACATTCTACTTCATCAATACATTTTTCTAAATATTTTATATTAAACATGTCTCCATACAAATTACATACTTCAGGGAATAATACTTCTATTTTTATCATCTATTTTCCCTCCTTTATTCTGTTTCTTATGTTTTGTTGTAATGTTGCTAGCTTGTCCAAAGAGTCCAAATCAAATAATACATATATGTCTTTGTTTTTGTCTAATGATAAATATTTATAAGTTTCTGTCTCTTCTTTGTCACATATTATTTTTTCTTCTGGGATTCCTGCTAGTAAGCATCTAATTCTGTAGTCTTGTGAACGTATTCCACCTATTATTATTTTGTCTATATTTTCGTCTTTTAAGAATTCAAAATCTGTGTCATATATCCAAGTAATATTTTCTGGCCAATCTTCTCCGTCATGGATGTTTTCTATCATCATAATTATGTCTTTTTTGTTTGGTTCTCTTCTCACATAATCAAATACTCCAGATGTTGCAACCGGATTTCCTCCCTTAGTCATATAACTAATTATTTTGTATCCTTCTACTTCTTCATCCTCGTATCTCGATTTTGTTATTTTTAGATTTTTAAGTAATTCTTGTACTTTTTCGTCTGAAAATCCGTATTCTCTTAAAAATGTGATTACTGCAAGTTCATTATATATGTTGAATATACTATTATTGTTTAGTAGTTTGTATTCTTCTTCATGTCCTTTTCTATCCACTATTGCCTTATTTGCTTGGTAATCTATTTTTGTAATGTGATAATCTGCTTGTTTTGACTTGAAGTCACAGTTTGGGCAATAACCATTTCCAATATGATTATTTCTTACATAATTATATTTCATCTTAGTATGACATTTTGGGCATACCGCTATATCGTTTATTATGTTTGGACATTCCTCATAGTCTGAGTCCAATTTATCTATTCCATAATAAACTTTCTCGTTTTCTGCTCCTAAACTACTGCTTATTAAGTCATCTGCATTTAATATTAACTTTGTTTCTTTTGGCAAATTAGAATTTATAATATTAAATATAAATTCTGGATGTGCATTTCTTCTTAATGAATCTCTAATTAAATTTGTGCATATTAAGTAATTTGGTTTTATGTAAGGATAAACTTTTGGTGAACTTCTTTCATCTACTTCGAATATTGCCATGTCTCCCTTTACTTTTTGTCCTAATGTTACTCCTTGTACCAAGCTGCTTGCAATTCCTGCGTTTACATTAGATCCAGCCTTGTTGTTTATAACTTTATAACCACAATTTTCTAAACAATCTAGTAGTAAGTTTGCTACTGTTGTTTTTCCATTTGTACCAGTTATTGCTATAACTATTTTTGGTTTTTCCACCATTTCCAAAAAATCCGGGCATAATGACAATGCTACTTTTCCTGGAAAATACGATGCTTTTCTTCCTAATATTTTTAATGCTAAATTTGCGCATTTTGCTACTGTTAGTGCAAAATAAAATCTAAAAGTTTTCTTCATTTTTTTCCTCACTTTTTCTAATATAGTTTATCATACAACATTATTAAGCATTTTTTTACATCATTTAATTCTTTATAAAATGCTTGTGATCTCATGTCATTTATTTCTTGGAATTCTTGTAATTTGTTTATTTTTTCTTCACATTTTTGACATGTTGTTTTAATTTCTTTTTGTTCATTTATTATTTTTTCTAATTTCTGGTTTATTTCTCCTACTGCTGTTGCAAGTGTTGCTTCTTCTTCTATTTTCATAAGTCCACCTGCTTTCTTTTATTTATCTATTTTTATATGAACATCTTTTAATTGTTGTTCATCAACCTTGCTTGGTGCATTCATCATAACATCTCTTGCCTTTTTGTTTTTAGGGAATGCAATTATTTCTCTTATATTTTGTGTGTCTGCAATCAACATTACCATTCTATCTAATCCTGGTGCTGCTCCTGCATGTGGTGGAGTTCCATATTTGAACGCTTTGTATAATGCTCCAAATCTTTCTTTTACAGTTTCTTCTGAATATCCTGCAATTTCAAACGCTTTTACCATTAGTTTTGGATCGTGATTTCTAACTGCTCCTGATGCCATTTCATAACCATTGCATACTAAGTCATATTGATATGCTAATATGTCTAATGGTTCTTTACTTTCTAATGCTTCTAAACCGCCCTGTGGCATCGAAAATGGGTTGTGGTTGAAGTCTATTTTGCCTTCGTCCTCATTGTATTCATACATTGGAAAGTCTACTATAAAACAGAATCTATATACATTTTTTTCTAGTAAGTCTAGTCTTTTACCTAATTCTATTCTTACTTGTCCAGCTATTTTTTGTGCTTTTTCTAATTTGTCTGCTACAAAGAATATGCTGTCTCCTTGTTTTGCTCCTAGTTTTTCTTCTAATCCTTTTAGTACATCTTCTGTAATAAATTTTGCTATTCCACCTTGTACAGTATCGCCTTCTTCTATTTTTGTCCAAGCTAAGCCTTTTGCTTTTTGCTCTTGAACTGCAAATTCTGTCATGTTGTCAAAGAATTTTCTTCCTTGACTTGCTCCATTTGGAACAACTATTGCTTTTACAATGTTTCCTTTAAATGCATTGAATTCAGTATTTTTAAATATTTCTGTTGCATCTTGAATTATTAAAGGATTTCTTAAATCTGGTTTATCTATTCCGTATTTTTCCATTGCTTCCCTATAAGGAATTCTTATGAATGGTCCTTCGTCTACTTGCCAATTTGTATGCTCTTTAAAGACTGCTGGAATTACTTGTTCTATAACTCCTAAAACGTCTTCTTGTGTAGCAAATGCCATTTCGAAATCTAATTGATAGAATTCTCCTGGTGCTCTATCTGCTCTTGGATCTTCATCTCTAAAGCATGGTGCAATTTGATAATATTTATCAAATCCTGATATCATTAATAATTGTTTAAATTGTTGTGGTGCTTGTGGTAGAGCATAAAACTCTCCTGGATGTAGTCTGCTTGGTACTAAGAAATCTCTTGCTCCTTCTGGTGAAGAGTTTGCAAGTATTGGAGTTTGTATTTCTGAAAATCCTAATTCGTCCATTTTTGCTCTTAAACTTTTGATTATTTTGCTACGTAGCAAAATATTTTTATGAATTGTATCATTTCTTAAATCCAAGAATCTGTATTCTAATCTTAGATCTTCTCTTACAGAAGAAATATCTGCTTTTTCAGAGTTTACTTCAAAAGGAAGTGTTGATTCACATTCTCCAAGTAATGTGATTTTTTTAGCATCTATTTCAATATCTCCTGTTGACATTTTATGGTTCTTGTTTGAACGTTCAACAACGAAACCATCCACAGATATTACACTTTCTGTGCATAATTTTGCCATTTGCTCTTTTAATTCTTCGCTAGATATAACTACTTGGGTTATTCCATATTGATCTCTTAAATCAACAAAAGTCATTCCACCTAAGTTTCTTATTTTTTGTATCCAGCCGGCAAGTCTCACTTCTTGTCCTACATTTTTAATTGTTAATTCGCCACAATTATTGGTCCTATATTTATTGGTCATTTTCATCAAGTCCTTCTTTGTATAATTTTATGTAAAAACTCTTTTATATTTTACTACTAATTTACTTAAAAGTCTATATTTTTGAGCTATTTTTCTTGATTTTTCCATATAATAAATGTATAATCTTTATATATTACTGATAGGAGGACAAATTATGGAGAAAACAACAATTAAAGATTTATATCGCGACAGCGAAAAATATATAGGTCAAGAGGTCGAAATTTCTGGTTGGGTTAGAACAGTTAGAGATTCTAAAACTTTTGGATTTATAGAATTGAACGATGGTTCTTTTTTGAATAATTTACAAATAGTTTTTACAGATAAATTATCAAACTTCACAGAAGTTTGTAAAGTTACAATTAGTTCTACTTTAATAGTAAAGGGAACTATTGTTAAGACTGAAAATGCTAAGCAACTTTTTGAAATGCAAGCAAATTCAGTTGAAATATTTAACCTTGCAGATAGTTCTTATCCGCTTCAAAAGAAAAGACACTCTTTTGAATATCTAAGAACTGTTGCACATTTACGTCCAAGGACTAATACTTTCAGTGCAGTTTTTAGAGTTAGAAGTGTTGCAGCTTTTGCAATACACGAATATTTTCAAAAGAATGGATATGTTTATTTAAACAGCCCAATTATCACTTGTGCAGATTGTGAAGGTTCTGCTGAAATGTTTAAGTTAACAACACTTGATTTAGATAAGCCTCTTCCACAAAAAGATGGTCATACTGATTTCTCACAAGATATATTTGGTAAAAAAGCTTATATCACAGGTTCTGGACAATTACACGGCGAGACTTTCTCACAAGCTTTCGGAAAGATTTACACATTTGGTCCAACATTAAGATCAGAAAATTCTAATACCAAAACTCACACAAATGAGTTTTGGATGATGGAGCCAGAAATATCTTTCTGTGATTTAGAAGAATTGATGAATATTGAAGAAGATTTCTTAAAATATGTTGTAAAGGCCGTTTTAGAAAGATGTCCGGAAGAAATGGAATTCTTTGATAAGTTTGTAGAAAATGGATTAATTGAGAAACTAAAAAGAGTTATTTCTTCTAGCTTCACTAGAATAGACCACAAAGAAGCCATAGATATTTTGAAAAAAGCAGATAGAAAGTGGGAATTCCAACCTGAATACGGAGAGGACTTAGCAAAAGAACACGAAAAATATATTACAGAATATTTTAATGGTCCTGTTTTTGTAAAGAACTGGCCAAAAGATATAAAATCATATTATATGAAATTGAATCCAGATGGAAAAACTGTTGCCGCAGTTGATCTTGAAGTTCCAGGTGCTGGAGAAATCATGGGTGGTTCTCAAAGAGAAGAAAACTATGATAAATTAGTCTCTCGTATGAACGAGATGCATATAAATACAGACGAATTGTATTGGTATCTAGACCTTCGTAGATATGGTTCTGTTATCCATTCAGGATTCGGATTAGGCTTTGAAAGATTGCTTATGTACCTAACTGGTATGGAAAATATTAGAGATGTTATTCCTTACCCAAGAACACCAAATAATTGCGATTTTTAATCGTTTATTATAATCTAAATAGAAATAGCCCAAAAGTATGTTTATACTCTTGGGCTATTTTTATTTACTTATTTTTTGTCTTACATATTCATATAGCATTATTCCTGTTGCAACAGAAGCATTTAAACTCTCTGTTTTTCCTAGCATAGGAATCTTTACTTTTTTGTCAGCTATCTCTTGAACTTCTTTTGTAACTCCATTTGCTTCATTTCCAATTACAATTACTTTTTTATTGTATTTTACATCATATACACTTTCATCTGTATCAAGTGAAGTTACTATTATCTCAAATTTATTCTTTTTTATTTCTTTTAGTGTTTTGACCAAATCGTCAGTTTCTATTACACCTACTCTAAAAATTGCTCCCATTGTTGACCTTACAACTTTTGGATTGTAGCAATCAGCTGTATTTTTTGTAACTATTATTTGTTTTAAATTAACACTATCAGCCGTTCTTAAGATGGTTCCTAAATTTCCTGGATCTTGTATTCCATCTAGCACAAGTATAATATCTTGGTCATATTTTATTCTTGTATTAGGATTTGGCTTTTCCACTACTGCTAGTATTCCTTGTGGTGCTATTACATCTGTTAAAAAGTTAAATACTTTTTTGCTTACATATATACAGTCATATTTTGCAATCTCATATAATAATTTTTGTTCTATATCTCCTGCTTCTAAGCACTCTTCACAAATGACAATTCTTTTTATGTGTGCTTTTTCTTCTATTGCTTCTTCTATTATATATTGTAATGTAGGTTTATCAACAATAGGTAACATCTCTTTTGGTTGAGCTTTTGTTGCTGGTAAAAACCTAGTCCCAAGTCCAGCAGCAGGTATTACAGCTTTTCTTATTTTCCTTTGCATAACCTCTATTCCCTCCAATAATCATAAATATTATAATTTCATTTTATCACTTAGCTTGTAGTTTCGCTATGTTTATAATAATTTCTCTAATTCTTCAACAAGTTGATCAAATTTTTTAATAGTATCTTTATCAATATGTCTCTTATCTAAATATTCAATAGCATTCTTACCTAAATTAGTAAATAAACTATTTTGATAAAACTTATTAGCAGTACTATAAATA